>OHFR01000912.1_pt1 | contig 11040 bp, 5 predicted proteins | sample 1567531 | NCBI WGS metagenome assembly OHFR01 (sample SAMEA3879597, study PRJEB24766) | human gut metagenome | biome: human-associated habitat; feature: feces | place: USA | collected 1985/1987
TGTTGGAGCCGCCGCCATTTCCGCCGTTTCCTCCGGTGTTGTCACCGCCGGTTCCACCGGTTTCGCCTGAGCTTCCTCCATTGCCGCCGGAGCCGCCGTTGCCCTTGTCTGAGTCGCCACCATTTCCGCCGCTGCCGCCACTGCTTGTGCCGCCGTTGTTATTATTTTCTCCTGTGGAGCCGCTGCCGCCGTTGCCTCCGTTTCCACCGTTTCCGTTGTCGGATTTACCGCCGTCTCCGCCATTTCCACCGGATGTTGTTCCACCGTTATTATCGGTCTTTCCCGGCTGTGTGGTCTCGGTTCCTGTACCGCCATTTCCACCGTTTCCGCCCGGGTTCGTGTTATCTCCTGTTGCGTTTCCGCCGTTTCCTGCATCACCGCCTTTGACAGTTCCGCCAGGATTGATGGTGATAGTCTTATCGCCTGCGCTGATTCCGCTTCCACCGTTTCCACCATTACCAGGGATATCGGTTGCAGAATTTCCGCCTTTACCGCCGTTTCCACCAGTTACAGTTCCACTGACCGTTGGAGTGATCTTGCCGTTACCATCAATACCGGCTCCACCATTTCCTCCATCTTTGCCTTCTGTACCATTTGCACCATTACCACCGGTCACGTTTGCATTGTTTCCAATGATAATTCCGGCATCTGCTGTATCACCACTGGCTCCGATGCCGGCTGCTCCATCCGGATGTTTAGCAGAACCGTCTCCACCTTTGATCGTACCGTTTACGATCTCAAGATTCGTTCCCGGATGTTCGTTGCTGTTCGCATCCTTGACAAATTCCAGTCCCGGTTTTGCTGCATTATCATCATCTGCCTTGTCACCTGTGATGGTATGTCCGCCAAGGTCGATCCTGATATCGCCCCATGTGTCCGGGATCTGTACTGTCTGGTCAATGTCCTTCTTTACGGTCACCTTGTAGTTTCCGTTATCATCCACTGTGACTTCCACGTTGGAGTTTTCCGCTTTTTCTGTGTTGTCTGTGGCATTGTTGCTGTTTGTATCGCCTGCGCCTTTCTCTTCGAACTGCTTCGCAATGTCCGCTGCGTCCACAAGGGAAGTCTTTCCGACTGTGGAGCCGAAATTGCTGTGGCTGATCTTGTATTCCGTTGCTTTTTTCAGACCAGATGCAATGCCTTTTCCATTTTCATCTGTCTTGAATTTCAGTGTGTGTCCGACCGGATTTCCGGATGTATCCAGTTCACGCACGCTGTACTCTGTTTTTGGCCGTCCTGTAAAGGTGAGCGTATGGGCTGTCTGTCCGATGACGGCCGGTTTGTCATCCGTCACTTCCACCGTGATGCTTGTCGCAGCCCCTGCGCCTGCCTGGAAGGTAAGTGCCGCTGCATAGATGCCCTTGCCTTTTGCGGTCAGTTCATCTAATTTGTCCTGGTCTACGGTCACGGTTGCCGTGATATCATCACCGTTTGCACCATATGCCTTCACATTGGCACGGTTCTTTGCATCAGATGCTGTCAGGTTTCCGACATCGTTCACATGGATGACGAAATCATCCGCTGCGATGCTGCTTCCGTCTGCCCCGTTCACCACGTTTGTGCGGTATACCGGGATGAGCGTCACTTTATCTGCCGTCTGGCTGCTGATGACCGTTGTCCCATTATAGACTTTTCCGGTGTTTGCCTTATCCACCCAGACAAAGAAGCTCTCGTTGTCCGCTTTCAACCCGTCTGTCACTCTCTGCATTTTTGCAAAGACAGCCTCTGCGATTGTTCCGCCGTCAATGACGGTGATGCGCTCCCCACTGGCGATCTGTGCACCGTTCTGGTCTTCAAAGATGAACTGGTGCTGTTTTTCCAGATCGACCGTCACCTTCCATGCCTGATAGATGCCGTGTGTAGTATGGGTATAGACGCCTGTCGCACTGTCGTATTCGAGTGCCCTGTCTTCCAGTGCTTTTTCGATGTCGATCGGATAACCATTGACTGTGATGCCCTTTAAGCCGTAGCCGTCATCCGGTTTGATCTTGAGCACCAGTGGAGCGTTGTTATTTACGATCCTTGTGTATGTGCCGGAATTTTCGTTCCATGCGCCATCATCATTTAAGAGTTTTCCGTTGTTTACCGTAACCTCCACGGTCTGTCCCTGCTCAAAGGTCACGTTCAGTGCCTGTGGCTGTTTTACTTTCTGTGTCGTATAGGTATAGGTCTTTGCACCGGTATTCTGGAGCGCTGCAGACACATCCGTTCCCGCTTTCTCCGGCGATTCTGACACGTCACTCCAGTAAGCTGTCGGAGCAAGTCCGTTTGCTGTCGTGTCTTTCAGTGTCACCTCCACCGTCTTATCATCTGCCACGATGACATGCTGGAACTGTGATGCGCCTGTCTCCTTTGTGACCAGTGTATGGTCTGTCACTTCTGCCGTTCCTCCTGTCACATGGAGATGTACGATGTGGGATGGCGTAAAGACTGCTTTTAACGTCACATCCGCTTTCGCCGGCGTGTATGTTATCTCATAGCTCTTTTCTGTCCAGTTGAATGTCGCTGTTGCAAACAGATCTGCATTATGATCTGTCGTATCCGTCAGGGCTGTCAGGATGGAAAAACTCTCTCCCTTCTCCCCGGTCAGGTCTGAATAGTATCTGTCGTCAAAATCATCCGGCGTAAAGGTAAGTGTCAGTTCCTCATTCCGGTTTACCTGGATGCTTCCATCTGTAGCCAGCTCATAGGTGTTGCCGGATGCATCCACTGCCTTGAAGACTCCCTTTGCGCCGCCGGCTGTGAGCCCTTCCACATTTAAGGTCGTGAGCTGGCGTTTTGCCGCAGCATTGATGGTGATGTCACCGGTTACCTGAGGGATCGTCACTGTGATGCTTCCATCTGTTTCCTCTTTGCATACCTGTGCAAACGGCAATGTCTCTGCCGCTCCGGTATCACTTTTTTTCATTGTGACGGTAAAGTTGTCCTTATCGAGGTCAAAGTATGCCTTAGGACTGATCTTTACCTTGTACTGCTGTAAGTATCCCGGGTCAGCCGGTTTTGCGCCGCCGGAGATCTCTGCATTGTTCCCGGTCGTGACCGCCACGTTGAATGTTCCGAGATAGTATCTCTGTACGCTGTCGGTCGCATTATAGGTTACTCCGTCGATCACGATGCTCTCACCTACCGGGATTGTGACATAATCACGCGACGGATATCCGCTGTTTGTCGTGCTGCCCTGGCTGACAGTCACGCCATTTGCCGGTGCTGCCCCCACTTCATGTCCGAACACGTCTGCACTTGCCCCGGAAGGGATCTTTACATCTGCTTTTTTGTCTGTATTCCTCCGCTCCACGGTCACTTTATCCGAAGCGTTTCCTGTCCCTTTGGTCTTGACGGAGTCTGTATCATCTAACCTGATCTCTGCTGTCTTGTCTGCAGGAACTTCTGCTTTTGTCACCAGTTCATTCCGGTACATGGCATCCGGGATGTAGACCAGGGTGATGGCATCAAAACTCTGATTGGTATATGTGTATGTCACATCCCCGATCTTTAAGGTGAGTGCGCCTGTCGTGTTATGGTTCTTGAGATATGGTGTATCATCCCCTGTACCGTTTGGCACAACGACCGATGATGCGCCTGCCGGGGTTGTCACCTTGTAAGTATTATGGTCTACCGGACTGTAAACGTTCAGTGTTCCGTTATCCGATACATTAAGTGTTCCGTCTTTAAGAGTAACGGTTCCATCTGCTGCAATGTCAAGCGTTACATCCACCGCATCACCCGGTGCGGAGAACCATGTACCATCCTTGCTCTTTAACTGAACACTTTTTTTCATGGTTCCGCCTGTCACTGCTGTGACGGTATCTTTTACGATCTCGACTGTGTCTCCTGCCTGTGCCGTATCCAGTGCATCGGCAAGAGGGGCGTATTTCACGCCGTTTATCACAGCCTCAGCATCCATTGGTGCTACCAGTACGTTGGTCTCACCTTTTTTGGTGTTATCCGGCTGTCCCGGGTCGGCTCCGTCAGCGTAGCCGCCGAATTCGACGAAGAAACCTTGGGTTGCAAACTGAGACGTATCAGCTCTATTTCCTTCCTTAATATCATTTAAACTTGAACTCGCAGGAACTACCATTACACAAGATTCATGAGATTGTATGTCTGATAAAGTGGCATCTGTTATCGGAAGATTTTCTGCGATTTCATTTGGTTCTCCTCCCGCCAGCCACAGATTTGTTGGAATCTGATTTCCTGCCTCTGGACCTGCTGCCCAATAATAATGACTTTTTCTTTCATCTAAGCTTCCCGAACCTGAATTACTATTTATATACTTAACAACTCCAGGAACAAATCTTTCAATTCTACTATTATTTAATCGTGTGCCATCTGTCTTAACTAATCTTGTTCCAGCAGTCCATGTTGCTTTATCATATAAAGACAAGAGATATTTTATTTCACTATGGTCTGTTGTTGTAGCAAGATATCCTTGTTCTCCACCTAATTTAAAATCCATAGCTCTGTTATATGCCTTTGTCCATGCAAGCTGTTCCTTCACAAACAAATAATAATGACCATTGACTGACCACTGTGTCAGTTTCATTTGATCAATATCCGAATCAAATCCTTCATTATCATTTGCATTTACTGATACATATACATTCATATCATTCACATAATCAAATGTCATAGTCTGGATTTTTTTCTCTATTTCCTGACTGGATTTTTTATCCATAAAGATCCATGTTGCTGATCTTCCATAATCATCCCTTATGGTTACATCATTTAAAATATCATCTGGCAGCTTACCGTTTGACAACGTAATTGTCATCAGGCTTATGTCATCACTGCCTGTATCAATCTTTGCATTTGTATATTGGAATTTCTGACGTGTCTCATCCGTCCACACCGGTGTTCCCAGATTTACGGTATAGTTTCCCTGCACATCTGCATAAGCTGCCACTTCATTATCTGCTGCATATGTCTCCACCGGTTCTTCCGCTGCGACTACTTTTACAGTCCTGCTGAAGTTTATCACTTCCTGTGTTGCATTTGCAGCTTTCGGAGTCTGCTCTTCTGTAATGTTTACAGTATCTGTATCCGAGGACTCTTCTTTTACTGTGTCTGTATTTCCATCATTCTGATTTTCTGATCCTTGTGCCTCTCCGACACCTGTGGATGTTCCCTGCGTCTGCCCTGCATTTCCGCTGTCTGCCGGGTCTTTTGCACTGTCCGCTTCATCCTTATCTGCCGGCTGGTCTGGCTTGTCCTGATCTGCAGTATCTGTATCAGAATTCTGGTCATCCCCTTCCGGTGTCTGATCTGTATTTTCTATCGTTTCCGTGGTATCTACTGTTTCTGTGCCAGACACCGTCTCAGTGCTTTCTATGATATCCGCACTCTCTGTATTCTCCACACTTTCAGTTTCACTTACACTGCTTTCCTTTTCCGTCAGTGCGTATGAGATCTCATAATCTCCTGCCACATTGATGTCAAAGTTTCCTGTGTCAGTGACGGACAGGGTATATTTTTCACTGTCATACGTGATCCCTTCCGTCAGGTCATAGTCCGTCACGCCCTGTGTGAGCGTCAGTTCCGGTGCATCATAAGCTTTGCTCTGCTCTTTTGCACCTACGCCGTGGATCGATCCGATGAGCAGTGCGGCTGCCATCACAAATGTCAATGCACGGTTTGCTTTCGTCCTTCTCATAGGTTTCCTCCTTAATTTTTATTGCATAAAGAAAGCTCCACAACATAATGTAGATTATGTTGTGTGGAGGAATGGCTCTTTTGCCCGGTTACACCGGGATTTTGAACAGATTTATAAAATTTCTGGTTTTTAGCAGTTGTCTATGAATGTAGTATAGTTGAAATAACATGATTTTCAGCTGTGAAACCGTGAAATACTGAAAAATCAGGCGTTTACAGAAGTCTGGTCTTATTTTTGTGCAAAAATGGCAATGAATTCCTAGAGAAGTACTATGAAATTAGTGCTTCTTTTACAAAAGTGGGATTTTTTTGTCGAATTTTAGCATCAGACTATTGACGTTTCTCGGATTTTTTGATAAAAAAATAGTACTTGGAAGATATTGGTAATAATTACCATACTTTCATCCGAATGCATTCACAACATAATCTACATTATGTTGTGTCTTTTTATTTCTGTCGTTCAGACGACCAGATCCAGACGCTCCAATTTTTTGACATGGTCTTCCTCTGTGGTCGCTAAGTAGATCCTTGTGGTATTGATACTGCTGTGTCCAAGGATATCCGCAAGCTGGCTGATGTTTTTATGTATGCTGTAGTAGACGCGTGCAAAGAAATGGCGGAGGTTATGAGGAAATGCTTTCTCCAGTGCAACGCCTGCTTTTTCGGCGTTTTTTTTCATTTCCGTCCAGATGTTGCTGCGGTCTACCGGGTTTCCGTTTTTTGTGATGAAGACTGCGCCGCTTCTGATGCCTTTCTTTTTGCAGTAGTCGAGCAGTTTCATTTTCAGTTTGTGTACGAGATAGATCTCGCGGTGTTTTCCTTTGCAGGATATGCTGATCTTTCCGGTGCTCACTGCCTCCACCGTGACCGATGCAAGTTCACTGATGCGCATGCCGGTGCTGCCGATGATCTCGATGATCATGGCAAGGCGGAGGTTGCCATTCTCTTTTGCAGTTGCGATGAGTTTTTCGTATTCGGCGCGCATCATCTCTTTTTCCTGCGCATAGATGTGGTTTGGCTGGGTCTTGAAGATCGTGACGAAACAGTCGTGCCAGCCTGTGTATCCGAAGAAGCCGTTTAAGGCGATGAGCATGCTGTTGGCGCTGGACGGCATGTATTTGGCTTCGAGATGTTTTTTGTAGCGGATCACGCATTCTTTGGTGATGTCTTTCTGTTCCTGTGTCTGCAGCCAGGCGGTGAAGGTGCGGATGTCGCGGATGTATTTATCGATGGTATTCTGGGATTTTTCCTGTGTATAAATATGATCTTGATAGGATTGTATGGTATTTTTGTCAATTGTCCTCATGTTGTTTCCTCTCATGCTGTTCTGATTTTCTTCCCACGTATCTCCGGGGAAACCGGGGGTAGTTACAGTATAACGGGTGATTTTGATGAGGACAATCGGGATGGGGGAATTGGAAGAAATTGGCAGGAGGCTGGCTCTGTGATGATTGGTTTTATTTTAGGTGGTTTGGATCTGGATTGCCTGGCGTTGACCGATTTCTTTTCCGATTTCTTTGCCGGCTTCCTCGCCCTGCTGATATGCTTTTTCTGCGACTTCTTCTGAATATTTTCTCATTATTTCACACACTGCGTTTACACCTCCCTCTTCATGTTTCAGATAATGCACACGGTTGGTTAATTTTGGAAATTTGGCATTATCTATCTCTTTTTGCAGAACTTTCTCCTCCTGTTGTATCAAGTTACTCAAGCTATCAAGTTACTACAAGCCCATGTACTTCTTCCTGCAACTTTTCAAGGAACTCAAGAATCTCTTCAAACTCCGGTATATTCCCATATATCATATTCCTCATTGCCTGATAGTCCTCTTTCAACGCATTGAGTACCGCTTCTTTGGGCAGAAGTTCAATACTGCTCAATGTTGCAGTTTCATAATGTGCTCCTTTGACATAATAAAATTTCTGCTTAAATACCACATCTTTTTCTAACAACTCTTTTCGTTTAAATGCTCTTTCCTTTACCCATGAATTGCCCATATTATACACATCATATAGATGTCTTGCATATCTGGCAGGCAACGGCTTTCCCTCCGGGAAATTTGCAATTTTATGTAATATGGTGAGTTTTTCCCAGAAAGTTCTCTCAACATCAATGGTCAAAACCGATGTATCTTTTTGTGAAAAAATATCCGGATATTTTTCGGCTGCAAATGGAGTTACGATTGTCTCATGAGATGGCATCCATTCTGCTAATGGTCCAATTTCCAATCTTACACAAGAACGTAAATACTCTGCCTCAAATATCTGCGGATAATAAAAATTAACTACCATCTCATCTTCTGTATCAACCGAAATCCATTCTCCATCCCCCAGTTTTTCTTTCATTTCACTATTCAACTGGGGGATCAATTCCTCTTTATAGAATTTTGCTGCTTCCGAATTAATCTGCTTATTGAATAAATCCTGTTTGGTTTTCGACCTTTCTTCCCAAGGATTCACCTCGTCATTCATTATTTTTCGCCAGTCCAAAATCAAATCTATATCCTCGGAAAACCTCTCAATAACATGGTATGACTTAGAAAGGCTTGTTCCACCTTTAAAGACAAAAGCGTTTTTGTACTTACAATCATGGAATAGATGGTCCAACATAAAACATACCCAAAAGTCTTTCTCTATTACATTCGGCTGCATTCCCATGGATATTGCCGTTGCCTGAAATAATTCCATTCTGTCTTTTATCTGTAATTTCGCAACTTCTTTCATTATTCAGCACACACCTTTCTGATTACTGTATATATCCATTCGCTTACACCAGTTGCTTCCACTAACATCTTTTTCTTCTCTTCTCTAGGCAATCTATTTCTCAAACTCAAAATAATACCGTCATCAACACGGTCCTTCCCCAATGTCTTTAATGCCTCAACAACCAAAGTGGTTGTCTCAGACATATATGAAATTTCACGATTTGCACGATGCTTAAAAGACAACGTGATATTATCCCAAGAAAACTTTCTATATGGACCGTCACTGATATAGGACCAGACAACCGGAACCTGCGTTGATAGTCCTAATTTATTTAATGCTACGTCTCCACATGGCGCAATGGTCCAATGAAATCCTCTTGCAATAGCATACGCAACTTTTTCAGGATTAGCCGGAACATATTCCCTCAGCAAATTGCTATATACAGGCTTTTCATAAACTCCGTCAATAATTCTGCGGATGTTTTTCTCTTCAACCTGCCTTCCAAGGCATTTTCTTACAGTTGTTGTTGTAGCAATATCGGTAAAATCTGATGTTACAAATATTGAGCCTTCTTCTGCATCCAGTATTCTTTTTTTTATTTCGATATATATTCCATTTGCCATAGCAATGCTCTCCTTTTTTGTCACGATTATCATATAATTTTCGTGACATTTTTTCAATATCTTTAAATAAAAAAACAAAGCTAACATATTCACATTTAGTTTTGGCATTTATATGTGAACTTCCAGAAATTTTACAACTAAATCCAGCCTATATCCATTCATCGGCATTCCGAATCAAGTCAATGATTTCATCCAATGAACGCTCACTTTCCACGTATGCATCATACAACACCTGTTTTACCATCTCGATTTTCCGTAAGTCTTTCTATTTTTCTGTCCAGAGCTTCTATGTGTTTCCTTTCTTCCTGCTCCTGTTTTTCCATGTCATTCTTCCTCTCTGCTGTCGTTATCCATTTTTCCCTGTATAGCACTTCATATGCTGATCTTATTTTCTGCCCGCGGATCTCCGGGGAAACCGGGGGATAGTTACAGTATACCGGGTGATTGTGATGAGGACAATCGGGATGGGGGAATTGGCCGAAATTGGCAAGCGGGGCTCATCAGAATCCAAAACACTTCTCTCTAAGCTTCTTATTTGCCAGCACACTCAAATAACGTTTGACATTTATTCTGCCTTCATTACAGATAACATTTTTAGAAGCCGTACTCCATGATTCTACTGACTGAATAATTTTACCTGTCTCCCAGTTTTCATCAAGTATTTTCTCAAATAACTTTATCGCCGCAAAATAATGAATATCTTTATTGTTTTGCGCAAACTCATAAAACATATTTTGAAATGCATATATGTCTCTATACTCATGATTTGCCCTATCCAATAATTCCAACAAACTTTTCAACATATCGTAATCTTCTATTTCGTCCCGGTTTATTTCCGTCTCAAATTTCTTCAATTCTACGGACCACCTGGTCAATGTCTCGACCATCCGTATTGATAACTGTACGGTATCTGTTCCATCCCACCAGTACATTAAATCATCATCGGAAAGATAATAGTCAGGTTTATCCTTAAGTTCCGCCGGTGTATTATAAAATGTAAAGCAGCCATTATTTTTCAAAAAATCTTTTGTTTTCAACTTTCCAATCTGTGTGTTTCTTATTTCTTCTCTCTTTTTTACGACCGACTCACCAACATAGTTTTTAGTAATTTCATCCACATAAAACTCTCCATGCACCTCATGCCATTCTGTCCAGAAATCAAAGCCTTGTATCTCTGCAAAAAGGTACACAAATACTCTGGCTGGTATTCTCAGTGTCATTTCCGCCAGTCTGCCATATTTTTGACAGGCGATCATCTGTCTCTCATCATACGGAAGCTTCAACAATTCATATAAACGCTTTTTTCTGTCAAACCAGTATGTTTCAGAGAATTTCTGTAATTCTTTTTTTACACACATTATCTCATACGGATATGTTCCGCTGCTTGCTTCATCCATCCCCATATCCCCTGTTCCATATACAATATAATAGATATCTGCCAGATCTCTGCCTCCCATTCCACCTCTTAATTCTTCTGGAATAATACCAAACACCGTTTTCGGATATGCCCTGTCATAATGATCCTGTTCTATTTCCGTAAAGTAATAACTCTCATAATATTTCCAGAGATTAAATCGTTTTCCGGCAGTAAAATCTTTGTCAAGAACATGATTGATCCATGCTATGCAGCGTACCGGATCTATAATATCCCCATTCCTGTCAACATACCCATAATCCATTCCATATAATTCATATAAGAGATAAGCTGCACACATGACTCTGTTAAATTCGTTGTTTCCTATTTTGCCACTTCTCAGGACTTGCGTCCTGGAATTGAATAACACACTTTCCCATAAGTCATCCTCAAAGTAATTAAAAGAAAAGTATGCTTTCCCTTCCTCATCGCACTCAACCGGACGGATCAGATGAATTTCCTTCCCATACATGTGTACATTTTCAAACTGCATCATTCCGCCCCTCTGAAGAATTTTTATCATATTCTCATTAAATTCGTCTTTGAATTCGTCCGGAATTGTCATGTTTCCATTATAATCACAAAAAGTCCCCATATTATCCTTGTATGATAATTAGGAAGTTAATTATCACACGTTCCCTTTCTTTTA
>OHFR01000913.1_pt1 | contig 11034 bp, 8 predicted proteins | sample 1567531 | NCBI WGS metagenome assembly OHFR01 (sample SAMEA3879597, study PRJEB24766) | human gut metagenome | biome: human-associated habitat; feature: feces | place: USA | collected 1985/1987
ATGAGCTTTTTCAAAATCTGATACTGTGCTTTTGTATCACTTTTCACTTCATGCTGCCATTCCTGCGGAATGATCGGAAGGCTCTCATAGCTCCATTTCTTCCATGCTTCCTCATAGCTTTCCGGCTGTGCCAGTTCTACCAGATGTCCCACGCACCATGATACCAGATAGTCATTGCCTTCCAAATATCCGTCCTTACGCTGTGTGGCACCAAGAACCGCCGCAATGCTCTGTGCCACACTCGGCTTCTCTGCAATTACAAGCTCCATCTCTATTCCTCCCCATTTTCTTCATCATTCTCGTTGTTGTTATCTTCATTGTCATTCTCGTCTGTGTCTACTGATTCTGTATCATCACCACCATTTATGAATGCTTCGTCGGAATCCTGCTCGGTTTCTTCCTCGTCATCATAATCGTAGTCCTCGTCAAGCTCGTCCTCATCTTCATCCTCATCAATGAAGTTTTCCTTTTTCTTCTTGGATTTCACAACATATACCACTCCGATCACAGCTACCGCAGCAATGCCTATTAAAATATATGTAAAGCCGGAACCATCTGCTTTTGCGGTATCCTCTTTCGGCTCACTTGTATCTTCCGTGCTATCTTCGGTGCTGTCCTCAACACTTTCTGCTCCCTGTGTTTTATCTCCTGTGGTATCAGCATTATTGTTTGATAATGCGCTGTCTTTGGTAGGGATTGCAGATTCCAATGCCGCTGAATTTTTCGGAAGTGTCTCGCTGTTATCCGTTGTGGTATTTAACAGGTCATTTTCACTGACTTCGGTAAGGAAATATACCTTTTCATCTTCCCCGTCACGATCAATCACCAGATAAAATACCTTTTCTGATGCAGTCTGGATTGTATAAAATTCCTTGCCTTTTTCAGAAGTCTGGCTGTCACTGCTCTGGTCGGTATCCTTAGAAGTATCTCCCGTACTCGGGGACTGCTTGGCTGATGTTCCTGTACTGCTTGAAGTTGTTCCACTGCCTGTTTGGGAAACAGTATTTCCATTGCTGTCTGTCTTGGTATGGTCTGTAACCTGTGCGGTTGCAGAGCTAGGCTTGGTTGCTGACGCATCCACCGGGAGCTGCTGTGCCGGATCTTTTTCATTGCTGTCCTTATTCTCCGGATCGGTGTAATACGGATTGGCTGTTTTATAGATTTCAGAGGTATTTCCTGCATTATCCATGGCAGAAATCGTGAAATACTGATACCCTGCATCGAACTGTTGCAGACGGATATTCAAGGCTCCATTCGTATGCTCTGTAAACTCATAGCCATTGACATAGATTGCCTTGATACCGGAATCCGTATCATGTGCCTGAATGCTCAAAAGACCGTCGCTGACTGCCGCATTTAAGGTAGGCTTCGTAAAATCAAAGCACTTGATATAGCGATTTTTCTCATAGGTCTTGCCCTTCTGGTCTGTGACCTGCACATAAATAGTGCTGTTTTCGGAAATCTCTATGTACATATCCTCGGTAATATCTGTCCAGCTTCCATTCTGTCCGACTTTTGCCTTTACTGTCTGAATGGTAAAATTGCCGGATACAATAGTATCCTCCACCTTGACTGTTACTTTCGTGGTATCGTTATGCCACCCAGAAGGTGTATTGATTGTAATTTTTACGCTCGGATTGATATAGGCACATTCCTTATAGTCCTTTGCACACACCGCACAATCCTCATCCACCGCATACTGACTGCATTTTTCCTTGCAGGTGCATTTTGCGGCAGGCTGTGTTTCTTCAGACGAATCTTCTGTTGTGCCTTCTGTGGAATTTTCCGTCTTTCCCTCTCCGGTATCTGTTCCTGAATTTTCTTCCCTGCCATTGCCGGGTGTAACTGTATTTTCTGCGTCACTTGCACTTTCCGTTTTCTGCTCGGCAGTATCCTCCGCATGAACCTCTATCGTATTTGTCCTGTTGGCAAAAAATGCCCCAATCGGCATACAAAAAAGTATTGCCGACAGCATAAGGGACACTACCGCCCTAGCCGATAATTTCCTGTTTTTCATTGATTGAAACCTCCTTTTCCTGTTCCCGTTTCTGTAATAAATTTCTGACTTCATCCTCACTGAGCTTGTTTAACATCTGCAAACGCTCCGATGAGATTTTATATTTTCGTATGATCTTCATGGCTTCGGCATCCTCCGCCATCTGTTTCTGTTCTGCAAGGTCTTTTTCCTTTGCCTGTAGCTGTGCTATCTGCTCTCTGACCTTTTTAAGCTGTGAATTGATTCGTTCTACTGACAAAAATAATTCCTCCCTTCGCTAATTCAATCTTCCAAAACCATAGAAATGGCTCTGCCAGTAAGAAGTATTGATTGATGTGTACTGAATTGGATCACCGCAATGCACCATCGTACCGTTTCCACAGTAGATACCAACGTGTGTAACCGGACGTCCTGCATTATAGGTTCCTGTAAAAAATATAATGTCCCCTGCCTTTGCATCTGCCGCTGATACCGGAGTACACTGGTCATAAATGCCCTGTGCTGTGGTTCTTGGCAGGTTATGTACGCCACTATTTGAAAATACCCAGCATACAAAACCGGAACAGTCAAAACTAGCCGGAGCTGTGCCGCCAAAAGTATATGGCATTCCCAGATACCTGTTTGCTTCACGCATAAGCGTCTGTACGGTTGCATCATCATAGGATTCCGGCGGTATCACATTGCTGGTTCCTCCTCCGGTGCCGCCCGTTGTTTCTCCATAAATGGTCTGCTCTCCTGCTTCAAAATAAAATAACGGGTTATAATACTCCCCGTTATACAAGCACTCGATATGAAGGTGGCTTCCGGTACTGCTTCCTGTATTTCCGCTTTTACCTATATTGTCACCTTTTTTTACACTCTGCCCTGCGGACACATTTAAGCTGTCCATGTGGGCATATTTTGTGGTATATCCCTTACTGTCCGTAATCACCACATAATTTCCATAATAGGAATCGTAAGTTGCTTCTGTTACCGTTCCATCATGTGCCGCATATACAAACGTTCCTGTCGGCACCGCTATATCCACACCCCTGTGAAGCTCCTCGGCTCCGGTGTTTGGATTTTTCCGGTAGCCATAATAACTGCTGATATAGTAGTACCAGTAGTAATCCACGGGTGTTCCAAATACCTGTAACCCGCCTTTTGTCTCCGTGTAGGCGGCAAAGATTTCTGCCTGTTCCGTATCCATACGTCCGGCAACAATGCTCTCAAGAGGTGTGACCGTTAAAGTGACTCGAAGGATTGTTACGATATATTCTTCTTCCTCCTCATACTCGTATTCCTCGGTACTGATGCTTCCATCTGCATTTGTAACTGTTCTGGTTCCGGTCTTTGTGACTGTCCTTGTCCGTGTCTCCTCCACTTCCTCAGTAGTAAGGGAATACATGGCATCAAATAATTCCTGAATTTCACTCTCCATTTCTGCGGCAGTAAATTCCGTATGGACTGCGGAAAGATAACTGATCAGTGTATATGGATCATGCCCGATTGCACCAAGGTTATAATCGTATTCATCATATCCCGGATAATCACTTTCAATCCGGTCAATCTTGTTTTGCAGCTCCATTTCCTTTTCTGTAAAAGATAAATCTGCTGCATCAATCTCTGCCGGAAGGCTAAGATATGTGCTTGCCATCGTTGTTGTTACAGTTCCGGTAAACATGGAACCGCAGCTTGATAATGCCGACATGATCATAATAAGCAGAAGTGCAAAAATACCCACTGTGATAATCAGTGTTTTATTTTTCGTGGCAATTTCCTGTAACTTCTTTGCAATCCCGGTTGCAGCATTGGCTGTCTTTGTAAATGTTTCCTTTGCAGTCTTGGCTTCTGCTCCTGCCCGCCTTGCCTTGGCATACTCACGCTTGATACGCTGTTTCTGTAGCTGCCTTTGCAACTGCTTCTTTGGACTGTTGCCCTTTAGATGTGGATTTTCACTGATGAATTTCTCATACTCCAGCTTCATATCCGCTGTAACCTGTTTTTTGTGCAATCGCTCTAAGCGGTCACGCTTTCTCTGTGCCTTGCTCTTGCGGTGATACTTCATATAGTGGTAAATATCCTCGGCACGCTGTTCCGTCTTGTGTGCGCCCTCCACAGCAGAATTATCCTTTTCTGTCTCTGCAATCTTGCGATGCACAAAATACATATTTTCGGTCTGGAGCTTGTGAACCGCAGTTTTTCCCAGTCCATCCGGTTTAAATGGCTTCTCCACATCCACCGGAACCACAACATACTTTGCTTTTCCGGTCTGTTCATCAAAGACACGTTTCATCTCATACTGCCGCTTTTTCGGCATCTTGTCCTTTGCTTTCTGTAACTTCTGACGACTCTTTTCCGACTTATCAAAAGCCTTCTGTACTTTTTGGTCTGTAAATTCGTCCGCCTGCCCCTGCGAAAATGTGGCATCCTTTGTCTGGAAATCTCCATAATCGGACTGCTTTGTATTTTCTGACTTCGCACGCTCTCTGTGTGCGTGTTCTCTCTGCACACGCCCTTTGTGATATTTTCCTTTTTCCTCAGACCGTTGGTAGGTGTCCCTGACATGAACCTCATTTTCCATCGTGCTGTCAGAATCCCCCGGCTGTTCCTCCTGCATGAAACTGTTTTCCTTTAAGAATGCCTTTTCCGCATCGGCTTCTGACTTCTGGACATTGTGACCAGAAGTGTTCTGTTGCTGTTGCAACTGACGGTAATATTTCTTTTTATTGCCCGTTTTTCTCTCTGCTCCAGTTTCCGACTTTTGGACATTGTGACCAGAAGTTACATTTTTTGTATCACTGCCATGGTTCGCATCCCGTGGCAGATTGCTCACAGGCTTCTCATTGGCATGAAAATGATTTTCCGTAGGAAAGGTGTTATCCTGCCTGTGTTCTGTGTGTTTTGCTCCAGTCACTTCCTTATCCTTGGAAAATGTCTCTTTTTCAAATGCCTTTACTGCCTGCTTCTTCTGTCTTTTTTCTGCCATTTTATACTGCGTCCTCCTTCTGCACCGATTCCTCCGGCTTGGTATTCATAATTCTGTAAGTCTTGGTGTCTGTCGGATATTTGTCTACAAATGGAATTACCACATTGTCAAACAGTATCAGACCGCTTCCCGGCTCGGAGTTGGTGACATAGGAAAGTTGCTTATCAGAAAGTCCCAGTTTATCAGCGAGAATTGCCTGATCTTTGGCATTCTGATTTAACAGATACACAAAATCGCTGTTACCCAAAATACCTTCAATCTCCTCAGAACGAAGAAAATCGCCCACGTTCTGCGTCAAACCTGTCGGAATACCGCCCCATTTTCTGAAACGCTTCCAGATTTCCACGGAATAAATAGCTGTCTGCTTCTCCTTCAGAAGAAGGTGGAACTCATCACAGTAATAACGGGTAGCAATCTTTCGCTCCCTGTTCTGCGATACCCTGTTCCAAACCGCATCCTGCACGATTAACATACCCAGCTCTTTCAACTGATTTCCCAAGTCTCTGATGTCAAAGCACATGATACGGTTGCCGCTGTCCACATTGGTATGGTGGTTGAAGTAATTCTGGGAACCATGCACATACAGCACAAGGCTGTTTGCGATACGCTCCGCCTTTGGATTTTTGTGTGCTAACAAGGCATCATACAAATCTTCCAACAGCGGCATATTTTCCGGCACCGGATTTTCAAAATACTTGTCATAAATATGACGGATACATTCGTCGATGATACCTTTCTCATCGTTCTCCAGACCGTCCTTGCCACCTGCAATTAGATCACATAATGTTATGATAAAATCCGATTTCAGTTTTAATGCTTCCTTATCCCCCTTATGGCTCAATTGAATATCCATAGGGTTCAGATAGTCTTTGGAATTGGTGGCAAGTTTTACCACCTGTCCATGCAGTGCCGCTACAAGTGCAAAATACTCTCCCTCCGGATCGCAGATGATAATATCGTCCTTTGTGATAAGAAAACAGCTTAAAATCTCACGCTTTGCACTAAAACTCTTACCACTTCCGGGAGTACCTAAGATAACTCCGTTTGGTGTACGGAGCCTTTTGCGGTCTGCCATAATCATGTTGTTGCTGAGTGCATTTAATCCGTAATAGATTGCCGGTGCAGGCATAAACAATTCCTGTGTGCAGAATGGTACTAAGATTGCGGTACTCTTTGTGGAAAGGGTACGCTCAATTCCGGTTTCATTGCACCCAATCGGTGCAGATGCCATAAGGCCCTGCTCCTGTAAATACTGTAAACATCTAAGGTCACAGTTTGCCTGCTGAATGATACCGGACACTCTCTGCATTAAGCTCTCCAGTTCCCGCTTGGTTCTGCCATAACAGGTAATAAGGAATGTCATGTTGATCATCTTCTGATTGCTCGTATTCAAATCATCCAGAAATTCCAGCGTATCCTTTTCATAGGTCACAATATCCGTTGGAAGAATATCCATATCGTAGCCGCTTCGGACTGCCTTTTTCTGTTCCTCAATCTTCATTTTCTGGATATTGGAAATAACCGCTTTTAACTTCTTGATTGCCTTTACCGGATCTTCCGTCTGCATGTGCATGGAAATCGTAAGATTAGCATCAATATCCAGAAGATGCTTGATCAGCTCGTCCGTAAACTTCGGTGCGATAATATCCAGATAGGACACACAGCCATACATATTCCCTGACTTAAAGCGGTTCGGATAGCGGAAATCAAATCCCGGCGGTGCAATATAGTCCTTGACCGACTTACCGGATTCTGCCAGATCCTTAAACGAAAAACGGAAAGGCTCCATCGTATCCTGATTAAAATATTCATGCAGGATGCGCAGTCTTTCCTTTCCGTCCAGTCCCCTCGCAAGGGTTCCTATGTTGTTTAAGTTCCGTATGACATCTTTTTCAATGTTGTTAAGGCGGCTCTTGGCTTCCTTGTAGCCGTTGCTTTCTACACCAAAAATCAGATATTTTGATTTGATGATACCGTTGTTGCCCTTTGCCGCCTGCTTCTTTAACATCTCCGTATATTCTTCACGAATGTCGTTAAAATCATCCTCCTGCCACGGAATGTCAAACTGTTCTGTAAGCATCTGCTCGTTGACCTGCCTGTTGAAAAGCACCAGTTCAAACTTCACAGACGGATCAAAATAATTGATAAGCTTGCTGTACTGTGCCAGTATGTCCGCCTGGTCATCCACTTCCAGAAGCTCATAGTTTATATCAAAAAATTCCACCATCTTTGTATAATAACGGTGGCTGACCTGACAGATACCGTCACGGAACATCTTTTCAAAAGTAATCGTCTTTTGTGCGGTAGTCGGCTTTTCTTTCTCATTGCTCTTTCCCGATAAAATATGCTTTAACTGTATAAGACGCTTCTTTTCTGAAAAGGTAAGACCGCCACTTTTACTGTTGTTCCTGCTATTGCCTTTATAACTGCTTTTTCTGCGGCTTTCCGGTTCTGCCTTTTGCTTTTTCTTCAAGATAACGAACCTCCCTTCGTAATTTTTCTTTTTCTTCCAACTGCTTGTATAAGTTCTCTGACCGGTATGGTCTTATGCCCGGTGTGAGTATCTTCTGCCGGAGCATAAAATACAAAATCTTCTCCGCCGGAAACCCGTTTTTCTCATACATCGCAAAAAAGAAGAACGGAAGCATTGCTCCCATCATAAGAAGTGATGCGGCAGATGTTCCGATCAATCCCTTGGTTAAAAAATACAAGGGTATCCCGGCTACTGCCGCACCGCTGAAACAGATGATCTGTCTCTTTGTCAAGTTCAGTGCCACTTTTGTCTTGATACCGGACAAATCCTTTGGCACCTGCACGGATATTGCCATATCGTTCCTCCCTTAGTGCGCATTCCAGATAGATTTCGATAATGAACCAGTCTTAAAGAGTGAAAAGCATAAAATAACGGTATATGCTGCCACCGACCAGAGTGCCGTATGCAGGTTGTCGGATACTGCCACACCAGCCACAAGCACTGCATAGATAGCGACACACACCATCATAAAAAATCCCTGAAATGCAAGGGCGCAAAGTCCCTTAAAATAATTGGTTCCTATCGTTCCCCATTCCCGGTTGGTTACGGTTGCACAGGGAACGGGTGCTACTGATACATAAAGATATATTTCAATCATTCGCCCATAAAGAATGACGGTGATAAGGACTGACATGATTTTCATACATAAACTGACGATCATGGTCTCCATTCCAAGTCCCAACAGCTCTCCTATGCTCATTTCCGAAAACTGCTCATTGAACATCGTCTGCAGCGTACTTGAAACATCAATACTGGTTTCCCCGCTGATTGCTGCGGCGGCAGAATTGACGATGTGGCTTCCCACATCAAATACCGCCATTACAATGTCAAAAGTCTTGCTTAACAGCATGACTGCAATACACGCTTTCATAAAAAAACGGATAAAAATTGCCGTATTGAAGTCATGCAGATTATTCTTGTCAATAACCATGGAAATAAGCTCGTAGACGAGTACAAAACTGATGATCATTCCCGCTATGGGAATCATCACGTTATCGGACAGGGTTTTTATCATGTCAAAAATACCGGAGTTCCAAGTGCTGGGAGTTTTGCTGACCTCCCCTGCAATCGTGCCTACCTTGTCATTAACATCGGTAAACATGGTTTCAAAGTTGGTCAGAACCCACCCCTGCAACAGTTCCTTTATGAATTCAGTAATCTTATCAATGATCCCGCCCATGAATTATGAGAACAGTGTGGTAAGCTGTGGAATTACCGTCTGTGCCACAATGATGATGCCACCGCCACTCATAAGCTGTTTTATGTCTTTTATGAGAAAATATTGGCTCGAAATGAGCCTTGAAAAGATTAAAATAGATTAAATTTTGATAGATTTTTCTTATTTATGGGAGCCGGAACCTCTTTCGATGGTTCCAAGCTCCGGTATTGGTTTTAAGTTGAAATGAATTTCCATTGTAACCGTTTCAGGAGTACGGCGGTAATTTTCTGTTCCGTCTTTCTCCTGCGGTTCTGAGATAACGATTTTACTGATCAGCCGGTTCAGAAGATTGGCATCCAGTTCTTTGATGTCCGCATACTCGCTAATATCGTCAATCCACTGCTGGGACTGTGCATCCAGTTTTTCTTCCGTATTCAGCACACTCTCATTCTGGAAAAGTTCCTTTTTGATATCTGTCTGCTCCTTCTGTGTCTTCTCCAGCATCTTATCAAAAACAGATTCTGTAATCTTGTCATTGATAAGGTCATCATACAGTTTTGCAATCAGCCGGTCTAACGTTTCCAGGCGGTCTTTCTGCTTTGATACCAGCTTCTCCAGACTTTCCCTGTGTCCCTGTGTATCTTCCTCGCATAACTCCTTTACCCGGTTTTCCAGTTCTGTTCCGTCTCCGGTAACTGCTTTTGCACATTCCTGGATTCTGGTAAGGACTGCATCATACAGGTCATCAGCGTCCACCCGGTGCTGGGTACAATGTGCTTTCCCCTTATGGATATAAGTGGAACAGGTATAAACTTCATGTTGGTCTTTGGTGTGTGTCTTCTTTAATGTTAATGCACCGCCACACTCTGCACAGCGGAGTAAACCGGCAAACATACTGTATTCTCCCTGTTCTGTCTGGCGTTTCCTGCCTTTCATCTTTGCCTGTACCAGATCAAATACATCCTGCGGAATGATTGCTTCGTGGGTATCCCTGACTGTGATCCAGTCCTCCGGAGCTTTATCTCCCTGATTGCCAATCTTGAAACGGTAGTACCTTTTCTGGGAAGCCATGTCACCACAGTAAACGGGATTCATCAGCAGGGATTTCAGATAGGATTCATCCCATACATATTTCCCATTTTCCGGGTCTTTCTTTTCCCATTTTGTGTAATAGGTGCGGAGTCCCCGTTTCCGGTGCCACCATGACGGGCAGGGAATCTGCTGGCGTTCCAGTTCTCTGGATATAAAGTTAATCCCATGACCGTCCACCGCCCACTGGAAAATTTTCCGGACAATCGGTGCTGTCTCGTCGTCAATCAGGAGATGTCCCTTTTCCTCCGGGTCTTTCTGATATCCCAGTGGTGGAACAACGCCTGTAAACTTGCCCTTGGTTGCCTGCAGGTGATAGGACGCATGGACTTTCTTGGAAATGTCTCTGGAATACATCTCATTCAGTACATTCTTAAACGGAGCAATCTCATTGTCCCCGTCAAAGGTATCCACATTGTCGTATAATGCGATATACCTTACTCCATGCTTTGGGAAAAACTCCTCCATCAGAAATCCTGTCTGTACATGGTTTCGTCCCAGTCGGCTCTGGTCTTTGGTAATTACAAGATTCACCAGTCCTTTTTCACAGGCTTTGAGAAGTCTCTGCAAATCAGGTCGGTCTGTGTTCAATCCTGTATAACCATCGTCCTGAAACACATCCACCACCTGCCAGCCCTGTGACTGACAGTAATTCACCAGTATGTCTCTCTGGTTGGAGATGCTGGCACTCTCTCCGGTCAATTCGTCATCTTTGGAAAGTCGGCAGTATACACCAACTCTCCAGGTTGCATTTCTTTCTATATTGTTACTCATATATCTGTTGTTCATCTGATACCTCCGTTACGTTGCACATCCTACGCAGATTTCAGATTACTGAACTCATAATCATTATACTGCTTATCTTTCATTATTGCAAGTTTATCTTTTGTTTTCGTGTCACGTATTTTCTGTGCGATCACCTCTGCAAACACTTCTTTTGCGTCCTGATCACCGTCAAAATATACTCTGATGTTGATAATTTTCTTCTTCACTGCCATTGTAAAACCTCCATTTTTTGCAAAAAAAGAGCAGCTAATCCATTTTTACAGATTAACTGCCCAGACTGTTGGTTGCATTTTTTTATTTTCGTATGGATACCTACTATTTTCGTTCGATTGCCTTGCACTGGCAGACGGCAGGCGGCAAATAGGGTATCTATAAAGCCTGCCGTCCACTCCAAAATCCTGCCGTCACCCATTCTCTTTTATTTTTTTAATCGAATGGTATTTTCCTGTTTTTCATTCATCTGATAATCCAGTTCTTCTTTCATCCGGCTTCTGGCTTCACGC
>OHFR01000916.1_pt1 | contig 11006 bp, 9 predicted proteins | sample 1567531 | NCBI WGS metagenome assembly OHFR01 (sample SAMEA3879597, study PRJEB24766) | human gut metagenome | biome: human-associated habitat; feature: feces | place: USA | collected 1985/1987
CAGCTGCTGCGGGTCGTCGTCCTTGTACAAAAAGCCGTCCACGCCCTCGGTCACAAGTCCCGCCGTGCCGGTGTGCTCCGATACGATGGAGGGCTTGCCGAAGATCAGACCCTCGGTGACAAAGGTAGGCATGGGATCATCGCGGGAAGCGCACACCACGCAATTGCACTGCTCCATCAGGGATTTCACCTCCGGGCGCTCCAGCCGCTTGCGGTAGAACACCGTCTGTGGGTAATCCCGCACCAGACTGTCCACGGCGTTGTACATCCCCTTGTCGGCGGCTTTGCCCACAAAGAGGAAGGCGGCTTTTTCCCGCACCGCAGAGGGCAGCAGCCGGATGGCATTGCAGAAGATATCCGGGCCCTTGCGGGGCTCCAGCGAGCCGACCGTTACAAAGAGGGTGCGTCCCCCGGCAAAGCTGATGTCATAGCGGGGGAACTGCTCGGCGGCGTAGTCCGGCAGACCGTAGATCAGCTGCTCGATTTCAAAATCCGGCCGGACGGAGTGCATAGCGGCGGTGGCGTGGGAGCCTACGGCGCAGACATGGATATTTTTGCCCAGCGCCTTGGGGATGCTGTGAGAGATGAAGGGGTAGCCCGCAAAGGCATCGTGCAGCCACCACAGCACCGGCACAAAGGAGCCGTTCAGGGTGTTTACCACCGGCGCTTCCACCACCGTGTTGGCCAGCACAAAGTCTGCGCTGGTGGCCAGCCCCCACAGGGCACTGGAGGTAACGCAGTCCGGGCGGGTGACCACGGCGGCACCGGCGTCCAGAAACAGCTGCAGCGGGCCCTCGTCCGCAGGGCCCAGCACTACTACCTCAAAGCCAAGGCTGCGCAGCACCGGCACGGCGCTTACCAGCACGATGGGCGCGCCGGTCATGGTCAGCTCGTGGCTCAGGATCAGCGCGCGGCGTCCCTTGGCGGAGAATACGTCCTCGGCGCACAGCTCCCGGCGGAAGTGCAGCAGCGCCTGCGGGATGCAGCAGCTGTGCTGTGCCATGGCGTGGGACAGGCGCAGCAGCTCGGTAACGCTGTCCCTGCCCCGGGCGGCGGCGCGCACCTTGTCCAGCAGTGCCCGTGACACCATGGCGCAGCTGCTGCCGGGCAGGTGCCGGGTGCTCAGGTACAGGGCGGTAGAGCCGTCAAAGCCAAAGGAGGCATCGCAGACTGCAAGGTCTGCACCCTCCCGCAGGGCAGCGGCAAAATAGGTCAGAGCGGTAGGGATGCATTCCACATCCTCGCTCACCAGCAGCACCCCTGCCACATCGGGGGTCAGCTCGCCCTCCAGTGCAGTCACCAGACGGAACTTGCGGTGCAGCTGGTTTTGCAGCGCCGTTTCCAGCGCCTTGTGACGCCCCGGCGCATAGACCAGAAGATAGGTGCTCTGGGTATCGGTATAGGCCTGCTTGGACAATTGCTTGCGCTGCAGGTTACTGTAACTGGTGTACATCGATCCAACTCCTCCGGGCAGAATATCGGGCGGGCTCAGTGGCCGCGCAGCAGGGTCAGCAGTCTGCGCAGCGGAGCGGTCAGCCGCCAGCTGCTGCTGGCGCGTATCGTTTCCAGCGAGACCTGATATTCGTGCTGGATGCCCTGCAAAGTCAGCAGCTGCTGGTTCAGCCGCATACATTCGGCGCGGCTGGCCTGCAGCATCTCATCAGCCTCCTGCGCGGCGGCAGCATTCTTCAGCTTCAGCTCGTTCAGTGCCCGCAGCAGAGATTTGCCGGGCTGCTCGTGCAGAAAACGCCCCAGCGGATAGTAGTGGTAGTTTACCGCAAACTTCATGCCGGCGCTAAAGCCGGTGGTGCAATGCAGCGAAAGGTTCGGGTCCACATCCAAAAACAGCAGGCAGTCCTCCTGCAGCATAAGGCCGTTGACCGACTGAAAGCTGATGCGCTCGTCCGAAATGGCAAGGTCGGTGATGCAGCAGGCCAGCTCGCCGGGATCCAGCCGGACAGCGCGGGCGTCCTCCGGCAGAATAAAGGTGACCGACACCTCATGGGTCAGCTCGTTGTGGGCGTCCTCGGCTGCGATCAGGCATTCCCGGGGCGAAAAGCCGCTGCCGGTGTCGTAGAACAGCTGCGGCAGGGTGAGGGTAAAGTTATCCGTCTCCGTGCTGTGCTTGGCAAGCTCGGTCTGGCAGACCAGCAGCTGCTGCTCCAGCTCCAGACACCGCTGTGCCAGCTGGGAAACACCCTCGTCCGAGAGCCTGAGCTGCTGCTCCAGCTCTGCAATATGCGCCTGCAGGGCAGCAGGGGTCGCGGGGAGTTCATGGTTCATAACGGGATCCTCCTCTTCCTTATCCTATAAGCTCAGCTGCGCCGCCGCAGCCGCAATGTGCTGAAAAGCCGTTTGCATAAGCATTGCAAGCAGCTTCCGAAAGATCAGTGCCGCGCAGTGTAGTGCACCTGCGGGGTGTGCCGCCGGGCGGGGAATAGCCGGATGATCAGCTCCCGCCGCCGCTGCAGCAGGGCACAGACCAGCCAGATGGAGCCCAAAGAAAAGGCATACTCCAGCCCGATGCCCACAAACGGGCGGTCGGCGTATTTTGCCGCAAGCAGATACCACGGAATGGCGGTAAGCTCCACGGTATGTATACAGAAGATATACAAAGAGCGGCGTCCGATGGCCTCAAAAAAGCTCACCAGCGCGTTCCGGTGCCGGTTCAGCCGCAGAAACAGCCGGACGAACAGCAGGCCGGCAAGGCCGTCCAGCAGGATGCTGATGGGGCCTAAGGTCCACTCTGCCATGGAAACGCAGTCGGTGCTGCCGGTGGCAAAGGCAGCCACCGGGATCAGCAGAACAGCTGCCCACAGGATGCAGGACATCCGGCGGGACAAGGGCTGATCCAGCCAGTGCTGCCGCTTGGCAAGGTAGCCGATGTACAAATACGGCGTGATCACCGCGCCCTGGATCAGGCAGAAAGGCAGCTCCCACGCAAGACTGGTGCCCCAGCCCAGCAGGGCGGCACCGCCCACTGCCCACGAAACGTACCGCTCCGGGAAGATGTTCAGGATGACGTCCAGCAGGATCCAGCCCACCAGCAGCGCCAGCAGATACCACATGGGCCCGCAGGAAAAGAACTCCTGCCCAAAGTAGGTGGCCGTATGGGGCAGACCCAGCAGAAAGCCGCCCGCCACCTTGATGCTCTCGGTCAGCGAGCCGGGCAGGTAGTGAAAGGTCTTATAATGAATGATAAAATGCAGCACTGTGGTGAACACCGCAGTATAGCAAAAGGGCTTGAGCAGACTTTTGAGCTGCTGGTGGATGCATTTGTGGATAGAGCGCTTGCGGAAGCCGTAGCCGCTGGCAATAAAAAAGGCTGCCATCAGCGTTTCGCGGTAGATAAAGCAAAAAAAGGCGGTCAGTGACAGGCCGTTCGACAGCTGGAGCGGATAAAGCTCTACGGTATGCCCCAGCACGATGGACAGCATCCCTGCGCCCTTGAGCATATCAAACATCCCGATGGAGCTGACAGTGCGGGGCTTGGTTGTTTCCATGAAAGATTCCTTCCCTGCGCCGGGCAGATACCCCCCTCGAGAAAAAGCCGGATACGGCGCAAATGATCAGTTTTTATGCAGCATTGCCATGATATATGGCTAGTATAATGCTTTTTGGGGAGACTGTCAATTTTGTTTTGCAGTCCGCGCCATACCGGAACTGGTATTTTGCGCTAAAAATTGTAGCACAGGAACCGGCGGATTGCAACGAAAGGTAGAATTTGGCCAGACTGCGCCAAAAGATACGCAACAAAAACTTGTCAAGATAAGAAATTAAATGTTGCAGAAGTATTGCATTGCGCTGGAAAATATTGTATACTGGGCACAGTTGAGCGCCCGGGCTGCGCCCCGAAGGACGGGGCCGGACACTGGGTAGGACAAAATGCTCCGGGAGGTTAAAATTATGGTCACATCGCTGTATCAGTCACTTTGTAATATGGAAACGATCTATGCGGACCACGTGGCGATCCGGTATTATGACGAGACAAAACAGGGCGTAACGGAGGTGTACTACCGCCAGTATGCCCAGGATCTGCGCAGGTTCGTCAGCTTCCTGCGCAGTAAGGCAGGGGATGTCAAGGGGCAGCGGGTCGCGATCCTGGCCCGCAACAGTTACCACTACATCATCTGTATGTACGGCACCGTGCTGGCGGGCGGTGTGGCAGTGCCGCTGAATATGGGCAAGAACTGGGACGAGATCCAGTACGAGCTGGATCTGGTGGAGCCGGTCTGTGTGCTGCAGGACGGTGAGTATCTGCAGTGGGAGCCTGCCCTGGCGGATGCCTACAGTGCAAAGCTGGAGCCGATGGATGCCTTTACCGCCTTTGCCCCCGCACAGGATGTAAAGGAAGTGGAAGATCTTGCCGCGATGGCCTTTATCATGTTTACCTCCGGCACCACCGGCCGCAGCAAGGGCGTTATGCTGAGCCAGAAGAACCTGTTTGCGGCCATGCCCGCCTTCCTGGATCCGTTTGATGATGTGCGCAAGGCGACCGGCTGGGACACCGATAAGTTCTGCTCGCTGTCCGCGCTGCCCATGTTCCACATCTCGGCCATGACCAGCCTGGTATCCTGGAGCATTACCGGCCACTGCATCAACCTGTGCAACGACCTCAAGTATTTCTACCGCGATATCGGCGCGATGCACAGCGAGGTGATGGCTGTGGTGCCGGTGCTGCTGAAGAGCCTGTATAAGGATGTGATGAAGGGCCGCCGCGACCGCCTGAATGGCCTGTGCGTCCTGACCTGCGGCGCAGCCATGTTCGACCCCAAGATGCTCAAGGACCTGATGGACAAGGGTTTCTTTATTGCCCAGATGTACGGCCTGACCGAGACCTGCGGCGATGGTGCCTGGAACTCCTCCCAGGAGGAAAAGCACCTGACCAGCGTGGGCCATGTGGACAACAGCTGCGAGTATAAGCTGGACGATGGCGAGCTGTGTATGCGCGGCACCCCCATCATGCTGGGCTACTATAAGGACCCCGAGGCCACGGCTGCGGTCATCGACAAGGACGGCTGGTTCCACACCGGCGACATCGCCCGGCTGGAAGAGGACAGCTATATGTACCTGACTGGCCGCAAGAAGAACCTGATCATTCTGGACAGCGGCGAGAACATCAGCCCTGAGGAGCTGGAGGATCTTGTGGAAAAATGCTCCGCCGTGCAGGAATGTATCGTGAAGGAAATGGGCAAAAAGATCGGCGCTGTGGTGTACTGCCCGCAGGACAAGCAGCAGACTGTGCAGGATCATATTACCGAGATGAACCGTACCCTGCCGCTGTATAAGCGCATCGGCGTGGTGGAGTTCAGTGCAGAGCCGTTGCCCCGCAACGCTACGGGCAAATTGCTGCGCTGAGTATAAAACAAACAGAACAAAACAGGATGGAATCTACAATGGAAAAATTCGTGAGCACGATGTACGATGCCATTACGCAGGGCATGGAAAAGGAATTTCCCGAGCGCGTGGCCTTCCGTTACTACACCGAGGAGACCGACATGGTGACCACCGTCCTTTTTAAGGAGCTGGCACAGGATGTCCGCCGGACGGTCACCTATCTGCAGAGCACCATCCCGGACGCGAAGGGCAAAAAGGTCTGCCTGCTGAGCAAGAACAGCTACGAGTATGTGGTAAACACCTTCGGCGCGATCATGGCAGGCTGCGTGCTGGTGCCGATGAACCAGCGCAAGAGCTGGGCAGAGATGTCCCACGAGCTGGAGCTGGTGGAACCCGCCGCCATCCTGACCGACGGCGAGGACTACGGCAGCAAGGAGCAGCTGGAGGCCGCCTACGGCAGTCTGCTGCATCCCATGGACGATTTCCGCCGCTATGAGCCGGCGGCAGAGCTGCACCCCATCGGTCACGACGACCTGATGGTGCTGATGTTCACCTCCGGCACCACCGGCCTGAGCAAGGGCGTTATGATGAGCGAGCGCAACCTGTTCAGTGCAGGTCAGGTGCTGTGGGCCATCTCCGCACAGCTGGCAGACAAGATCGATCTGACAAAGCCCCTGCCCGGCCACTACATGGTGCTGCCCATGTTCCATCTGGGTGCTTTCATCGACCTGTTCTCCACCACCGTCATGGGCTGGCCGCTGAATCTGGGCAGCGATATCCGCGACTTCTACCGCGATATCCAGAAGATGCCCAGCCAGATCATGTCTGTGGTGCCGATGATCATGAACTCCCTGCACAAGGATGTGATGCGCGGACACCGTGACCGTCTGGGCGATCTGTGGGTGCCCATCGGTTCCTCTGCCATGTTTGACCCGCAGGTGCTGCTGGATATGGTGCACAACGGGATGTTCGTCATCCAGTGCTACGGTGCTACCGAGACCTGCGCCGCCGGCATCATCAACTTTGCACAGGACGAAAAGCACATTGGCGCCGTGGGTCAGGGCAGCGAGTACATGGACTACAAGATCGAGCCGGACGGAGAGCTGTGTATGCGCGGCGACTGCGTGATGATGGGCTACTATAAGGACCCGGAGGGCACTGCAGAGGTCATCGACAAGGACGGCTGGGTGCATACCGGCGACCTTGCCCGGGTGGACGAGGACGGCTACTACTACATCATCGGCCGCAAGAAGAACCTGATCATTCTGGACAGCGGCGAGAACATCAGCCCCGAGGAGCTGGAGGGCATGGTAGAAAAATGTCCCGTCGTACAGGAATGTATCGTAAAAGAACTGGGCAAAAAGATAGGTGTTGTGGTATACTGTGAAAAGGAGCACCAGCAGACCGTGCGGGACTTTGTTACCCAGATGAACCGTACTGTCCCCCTGTACAAGCGCATCGGCGTGGTGGAGTTCAGCGAAACACCGCTGCCCCGCAACGCTACGGGCAAGCTGGTACGCAAGTAAAACGCAACAGAAAGGAAGCATAATACGATGGAACGTGCAGAAATCATTTCTCAGATCACGGCTATTCTGGAGGATGTCGCAGAGGTATCACCGGAGGATGTGACCGAAAGCAGCGTCCTGATGGACGATCTGGATCTGTCCTCTATGGAGATCCTGACCATTGTGGCAGATCTTGAGGAGACCTTTGGTCTGCGCATCCCGGAAAAGGAGCTGCGCAACTTTGTCACCATGGGTGATCTGGTGGATTATCTGGCAGCAAACGTGGGGTAAAACCAATGGAAACACAACAGCGCTCGACGGAATATAACTTTCAGGGTGTTATGTATTTTTTCCGTCGGGAAAAAGTCCAGTGCCGGTACCAGTTCTCGCTGCGGGATGCGGTGGATCTCGCCCTTTTGCAGCGGGCACTGACAACGGCCTTGGCAAGTGCGCCTTATTATACCCAGCGTCTGGTGCAGGAAAAGCGGGAGATGTGGCTGGAGCCCAACACTGAGCCCTGCCTTGTGTACCCAGGCAGCACCATGCGCAATATCCCGGAACAGACGAACGGCTACCTGTTCTGCGTCAGCTGCGAAGAGGATACCATCTACTTTGACTGGCATCACTTCCTACTGGACGGCCACGGGGTATCGCCCCTGTTCACCAGCATTCTGGAGCAGTACTGCAACCTGCGTTACGGCACTGCCTTTGCGGTGCAGCAGATCGTGTGCGACCCACCCTATGATATGGATGCCATGCTGGCAGAGCACCCGCCCGTGGAGGGCGGGAGCGACGCCATCCAGCGGGACGTGGTGCAGACCTACGAGGGTACGCTGCGCCGCACCCGGGTGTGCCTGAGCAAGCAGAGCCTTGTGGAAAAGGCGCTGGCGAACAACGCAAAGCCGGTAAGCGCCCTGATGGGTCTGCTGTGCATGGCCATGCGGGAGTATCTGGGCAAGGAGAAGATCCAGTATTCCTACTCCTCCGATACCCGCGATGTGGCTGGTGTGCCGAATGCGCTGTACAACTGCGTATGCAGCTTTGAGCATACGGTGCAGCTGCAAGATCAGACCCGCCTTGCGGATTTTATATCTGACGTAGATGCAGACATCAAGCGGGATCTGCAGCCGGAGTCCAAGCGCCGCCGCATGACCGAGCAGATGGGCTGGGTGTACAAGGTGAACCAGCAAAAAGCCCCCCTGCGCATCAAGCAGCGGGTGTTCCAGATGGGCGAGTACATTGGTGGCACTATTTCGGATTTCTGGCTCAGCTATCTGGGCAATCCGCTGATGCCCGCCACCCCGGAGCTGGCACAGTACACCACGGATTTTGGTGTCTGGGTGCCGCCGGATGGCGCATCCGTGGGCGTGGAAGCCGCCAGCCTGAACGGAAAGATCATCCTGTGCATCCACAACAAGGCACCCCACCCGGGCCTGGCCGATATTCTCCGCAAGACCTTTGAAAACGAAGGTGTCACCGTGCTGGAAGCCGCCGATCTGGACTGAGAAGTACATAAAAAAAACAAAAAGGATCGCTGCACCTTATGGGTACAGCGATCTTTTTTCATGCCGCAGCCGGGTCTTTCCTTTTTATCAAATCCCCCAAATTGCCCAACAAAGTTCCGCTTCCGTTCACAAAGGGCGGCGGGAGATGTGCTATACTGATTCCAGAATTTCCGGTTATGAAAGGAGTTTTGTTTCCATGAGCCAAGCCGCCGCGCAGCAGCCATCCCGCAAAAAGACCGTGATCTCTCTGCTGGTGCTGCTGGCACTTACCTGCATCATCGTGTTCACTTTTAAGGATCACTGGGCCGAGATCACTGCGGCGCTGGCACAGCTGTCGGTGTGGCAGGTGCTGGCGGTGCTGGCGGTCGGCATCAGCTACCCCCTGCTGGAAGGGTGCGTGGCGTGGGTCATCGTGCGCAGCCGTCTGCCGCAGTTCACCCTGCGGCAGGGGCTGGATGTAGGCTGGTGCGGCACCTTTGGCAACGTGGTCACGCTGGGTGCCGGTGCGGTACCGGTGCAGCTGTACTACCTGCACAAGGTCGGGCTGCCGCTGGGCCCCGGCGCAGGGCTGATGACGTTGGAATACGTTTTCCACAAAAGCACGGTGCTCCTGTATGCCACCGTGATGCTGCTGTTGCAGCGCCGCTGGCTTGCCGCCAACACCACCGGTGTCATGCGCTATCTGCCCATGGCATACGCTGTGGTAGCGGTAATTATCGTGGCGCTGGTGCTGCTGTGCGTCTCGCCGCTGGTGCAGAACCTCGCCCGCTGGCTGCTGGGCTTTCTGCCCAAGACCGAAAAGTGGCAGCAGCGCCGCGCCGACTGGCTGGAGCAGCTGGAAGTGCTAAGCACCGAGAGCCGCCGACTGCTGGCGGATAGGCCCCGCTGCCTGAAAATTTTTGCCCTGCAGGCGCTCAAGCTGTTCGGACTGTTCTGCCTGCCCTACCTGTGCATCCGGTTCATGGGGCTTTCGCCGCTGGGCTTCTGGCAGGTGCAGCTGCTCACCAGCCTGATGCTCTTCGTTTCCAACGCTCTGCCCAACGTAGCCGGGATGGGCTCTATCGAAACGGCCTTTCTGCTGGTGTTCGGCAGCTTTCTGGAGCAGGGCGAGGTGATGAGCGTGCTGATGCTCTACCGCATCGCCAGCTATTATGTGGTATTTGCCGCCAGCGCCGTGGGCTTTTTCATCGCTCAGCGGCATCTGGCGCAAATGGAGCCGCCAAAGGAGGGGTGAGCAGATGAAAAGCTTCCACATTCCCCGCACCGCTTTATTTTTTATCCTGTTTGCACTGGCAGCTTTTGCGGTGCTATACCATCCCATCGACCTGAAAGCACTGGTACGCGCCAGCTCGCAGGGCACGCTCCGCACCGAGGAAGTGGCGCATTTTGGCAGCACAAACGACATGGACTATCACCTCCTCTCCATGGACAGCGAAGAGTTCCAACAAACGGCAGAATTGCTTTCCACCGTCTCCTGCTGCAAAAAGCTGAACCAGAACTATTCTGCCTACACCCACGATACCTTCCCGGTGCAGTCGGTCACCGTCAGCTTTTATGACGATGCCGAAAACCAGAAGTTTCTGCTGACGGTGTACTCCGACGGCGTGTGCATCCTGAACAGCGCCTATGTCAGCGTAAAATACCCCGGCGGCGGCGCAGCGCAGCTGTATGAACAGCTGGCGGGGATGGGGAAGTAAAAACGATTTTGAATGCCCTCCGCTTATCGGGTTGCGGCATCCAGCATCCGCATCGTGCCTTGGGCGGCACTCGCGTCTTGCTGGCCGCTGCCCCAACAACTCCTCCCTGTTTCCGCCGCTGGCGGCGGTCGTCGTCGTTGCTAGCCATATTCAGCGGAAAGAATATTTTTTAATTTGCAGTTCGGGAAAATCTGCGGATTTTCCCGAACTGCCTTTTCACGGGTGGGGTCGTAAAGGCAGATGGCATATTTGTCCTTTTCCCTGCGCTCTCCTCTGTGAAAGCCAGATTCAGAAACGCCCACAGGCGTTTCTTCACAAAAACAAAAATCGGGGCGTGCAGGTGGTCAAGCTGCACGTCCCGTTTTTGTTTTCTTTGCACGCGATGCGGTACCAATCACACCGAATGCCGCGCATCGAGCCGTGGGAGCAAACTAAAACCACAGCTCACTTGAAAAAAGAGAATGGAATGGAGGAATTGGCGTTTGCGCAGCAATGAAAGCCCCAGTGGGGCTTTTAAGCCACAAAGCGGTCTTGCGTAAGCAAGATGGAGTGGCCTCGCCGCGACAAACTTGGGGATCACCTGACACAGCTCCGCAGCTCTGCCATGGCGGATCCGGTTTTCGCAGAAGCCCTTGCAGAGGCTTCCGCTTTTCTGGTGCAACGTAGTCCGGCATATCGGTTAGATTTGCCTAACCTCGTTGCGAGAACAGAATACCATAGCCGGTTAGTCTTGTCAACCCTTATTTTGCGATTTTTTTCGCAAAAGGGGTGCGCCGCCGGGATTTCGGCGCTTTTTCTACATTCTGCCCAAAGAAAGCCCCTTGCTTTGGCAGAAAACCCACTTGTTTTCTATTGCATTTTAAAGCGGTTCTTGCTATTATAATAACGCAAGATTTTGTGGGCAGGTTTTCATTTTTGTCTACACCTTGTAGTCGGGGCTGCCGCAGCTGGCAGTTCAAGACC
>OHFR01000921.1_pt1 | contig 10956 bp, 8 predicted proteins | sample 1567531 | NCBI WGS metagenome assembly OHFR01 (sample SAMEA3879597, study PRJEB24766) | human gut metagenome | biome: human-associated habitat; feature: feces | place: USA | collected 1985/1987
ACCTGACCGCGGCGTATAAATCAGGCTCGCACCTTAAAAGCGGCGGCTTTTTGGGCGCGCTGGTGGGGCACCCGCTGTACCTTGCGTTCGGCAAAACGGGCGCCGCAATAACCGCAATTTTGCTGATATTCGTATTTTTAATGATAATTACGGGCACTACGCTTATGTCGCTTTTCCGCACCATGGCGCGCCCCGTAAAGAGCATATCCGAGCAGGCTGAAAACGCTTATCAGGCGCGGCTTGAACGCGAAAGCGAAGAAGCGCAGAGCGGCAAGCAGCTGAAAGTAATAAAGGGCTTTAATGTTGATATTCCGGTAGACGATATTCCCGAAAAGCGGAATATACCCAAAACCTCGCTTGATGAAAAGCAGCGCAAGGTAGTTTCGGCTTATTACGGCGAAACGCCCGAGAGCGAGCCTGAAAAGCCGGCTGTACCCGAACCCGAAGAAAAGGCGGACGATATAAAGCCGGAGATTGAAACGGCGCTTAAAGCCGCAAAAAACGAGGCTGAGGCAGAGAAAAGGGATATACCCCCCGAAAAAGCGGCAGAGCCGACAAAGCCCGCCGAGTTCTCCGTGCCCGAAAAGGACGCAGAGCCTAAGACGGAGGGCTACAGCTACCCGCCGCTGTCTCTCCTTAATAAATCAAAAGCGACCGATACCGCCGCGCTTTCGGCGGAACTTGACCACACCGCCGAGCATTTGGTGGAGACCCTTAAAAGCTTCGGGGTGGAAACGCGCATTGTGGATATAAGCCGCGGACCGACGGTTACGCGCTATGAATTGCAGCCCTGCGCGGGTGTGAAAATAAGTAAAATCACAAATTTGGCTGATGATATTGCCCTGAACCTTGCAACGGCGGGTGTAAGAATTGAAGCGCCTATACCTAACAAGGCGGCGGTGGGAATTGAGGTGCCTAACAAGGCAAGCGCCGTTGTGGGCGTTCGCGGCATACTTGAATCCCCCGCGTTTATAAACGCAAAAAGCAAGCTGACGGTAGCCCTCGGGCGCGATATAGGCGGCAACGTGGTGGTAACCGATATTGCAAAAATGCCGCACGGGCTTATAGCCGGCGCTACGGGCTCGGGTAAATCGGTTTGCATAAACTCAATAATTATAAGCTTGCTTTACAAGGCGACTCCTGACGAAGTAAAGCTTTTAATGATAGACCCTAAGGTGGTTGAGCTCGGCATTTACAACGGCATACCGCACCTGCTCGTTCCCGTTGTAACCGACCCGCGCAAGGCGGCGGGGGCGCTTGGGTGGTCTGTTACCGAAATGGAGCGGCGCTATAAAATGTTTGCCGACCGCGGCGTGCGCGACCTTGCGGGCTATAACAAGTTTGTTGAAAACCTGGGCGACCCCGAGGTTCAGAAAATGCCGCACATAGTTATAATTATAGACGAGCTTGCCGACCTTATGATGACCGCGCCCAACGAGGTTGAAGACTCCATAAACCGCATAGCGGCAAAGGCGCGCGCTGCGGGTATGCACCTTATAATCGCAACGCAAAGACCGTCTGTTGATGTTGTAACGGGCGTTATTAAGGCGAATATACCTACGCGTATCGCTTTTGCGGTGTCATCGCAAATAGACAGCCGAACAATTTTAGATTCCGCAGGCGCGGAAAAGCTTTTGGGGCGCGGCGATATGCTTTTCAGCCCCGTGGGTTCAACAAAGCCCAACCGAATACAGGGCTGCTTTGTAAGCGACGAAGAGGTTGAGGCAGTGGTTGACTACATAAAGAGCGACCACACCGTAGATTACGACGACGACGTTATGGTGGAAATAGAGCGCCAGGCGGCAATAGAGAAAAAGCAGAAAACAGGTCTGCCCGAGGACGGCCCCGAGGGCGACCCGATGCTCGATGAAGCTATACGGGTTGTTGTGGAAAACGGTATGGCATCTACATCGCTTTTGCAGCGAAAGCTGAAATTGGGCTATGCAAGAGCCGCGCGCATAGTGGATGAAATGGAGCAGCGCGGAGTGGTAGGCCCGTATGAAGGCTCAAAGCCGCGCAAGGTGCTTATCTCAAAAGAGCAGCTGCTTGAACGCGAGGCGGCGGGGGAAGTAAATGAAACGGCGGAGTAAACGGAAAATTGCCGTATCCGCCACCACTGCGCTGACACTGGCGATATTTATAATTGCCTTTGCAAACAAGCTTTTCGGTGATAAACTTCGCAGCACGCTTGCGCCTGCGGCTCCCGATTTTGATAAAACGCAGGATTTTGTGAAAATAATGGACGTGGGTCAGGCAGACGCGGCGCTTATTTATTCAAACGGCTGCTCTGCTGTGATAGACGCAGGGCTTACATCTTCTGCCGATGATATTTCGGCGGATCTTAAAGGTGCAGATATAAAGGACATTGACGCGCTGCTTATAACTCACCTGCATATGGATCACGCAGGTGCGCTTGCCAAAATAGCCATGAGCTTTCCCATAGATAACCTGATAATACCCAACCGCGACAGCTCCGCCGAGGCTATGCCCACGGTGAACGAGGCTGAGAAACGTGTGGTTGCCGAAAAGGGTAAGGTTTTCACGGCAACAGAGGGTATGAACTTTAACATAGGCGAGTTTGAGGTTACGCTGCTGGCGTACTTTCCAGACGCTACAAAGGAAAACGACCGCTCGATAATTACTATGGCGAAAATAGGGAACAGGAAGTTCCTTTTCACGGGTGACGCCGAGAAGGCGACCGAAGCCGACGTACTGGCTGAAAAGCTGAATATTGATTGCGACGTGCTTAAAGTGGGTCATCACGGCAGCAACTCTTCAAGCACAGCGGCGTTTTTAAAGGCGGCAAGCCCAAAATACGCCGCAATATCCGTCGGGAAAGATAATATGTACTCACACCCGAGCAATAAAACTATTGTTGCTCTTAAAAATTGCGGCGCTGAGGTTTACAGAACCGATAAAAACGGCGACATAAGCTTTTATGTTGAAAACGGAAATATTCGTGTGGAAACCGAAAAATAGCGCTTTTTGAAAAAAACTATTGACAAAAGGTATGGTTTAGTGGGATAATATATAAGGTTATATAGACCTTATTATACTTATCGGTGATACAAATGCGAATTATAACAGGTACGGCAAGAGGAAGAAAACTTGTCGCTCCCGAGGGGCGGGATGTACGCCCTACCCCCGAACGCGTTAAAGAGGGTATTTTCAGCGCGTTACAGTTTGATATTGAGGGCAGGCGCGTGCTCGACCTTTTTGCGGGCTCGGGTCAGTTAGGGCTTGAGGCGCTCAGCCGCGGTGCGGAAGGCTGCACATTTGTTGATGCGTCGGAAGAGTCCTTAAATCTGGTGCGGAAAAATATTGAAAGCACCGCTTTTTCGGATAAAGCAAAGGCAGTGCGCTCGGATTATGCGGCGTTTGCCGCCGCGAGCCGCGATACGTTTGATATTGTATTTCTCGACCCGCCCTATTCAGCAGGGCTTTTAATGCCGGCGGTTAAAGCGGTTTTGCCGCTTATGAGCGACTACGGCGTTATAGTTTGCGAGCATCCGCCGGAAGTGAAATTAGATGAAGAAATCGGCGGGTTTAAAATTGCCAAAGCCTACCGCTACGGCAAGGTGCTTGTAACCGTTTACAGGAAAGGGGAGAGCGTATGACTGAGCGTATTGCAGTTTGTCCCGGCAGCTTTGACCCGGTAACCTACGGTCACCTTGATATTATAACCCGCGCCGCCAAAATGTTTGACAGGCTTATAGTGGTAGTGGCTTCCAACGGTGCAAAGCATTGCTCCTTTACCCCCGAGGAACGCGTGAATATGATTAAAAAGTGTATTCCCGATCTTCAAAACGTTGAGGTTGAGCATTATGACGGCTTACTTGCCGATTATGCGGCAAGCAAGGGCGCTAACGCAATAATTAAGGGTCTTCGCGCTATGTCTGATTTTGAATATGAATTTCAGATGGCGCTTACCAATAAAAAGCTGAATCCGCAGGTTGAAACTCTGTTTTTAACAACGGCTACACGGAATATGTATTTAAGCTCAAGCATGGTAAAGCAAATTGCCAGTATGGGCGGCGATATATCAAGCTTTGTTCCCGAGGTTATACGGGCGGATATAATGAACAGGATTTTTATTAAAAAGGATACTACGGAGGAATAAAAAATGACACTTGACGAATTACTTGAACAGTTTGACGAGGTTTTGGACAGCGGAATCAAGATTCCCGGCAAAAAAACTGTGGTTGATATTGAAAAGCTCCGCGCGGTGGTTGACGATATTCGCCTTAACATTCCGGCTGAAATTAAGCAGGCAAAGGGCATTGTTGCCGACCGCGCAGATATTATTACAAACGCCAAGCGCGAGGCGGACGGTATTATACGCAACGCCGAGGAGCGCGCAAAGGCTATGACCGCGCAGGAGGAAATTGTAAAGCTGGCACAGCAAAAGGCGGCTGAAATAATTGCCACCTCGCAGCAGAAGAGCCGCGAAATGCGCAAAGCCGCGCAGGATTTTGTGGATGATATTATGCGCCGCGCAGACGAGGGTCTTACCGCTAACCTAGGCGAGGTAAGAAAGACCCGCGCCGCTTTAAAGCAGCAAATACCATCTGCAAAAGAGAATTAAGTTAATATAACACTTTAAAAGCCAAGACGGAGACTGCGGTTTTTAAAAAAAGCGTTTTTAAGCGACCCGGGGGCGGTGCAAGCCCGGGAAACGCGAAAAAATCGGTATCACTCCCGAGCTGACGGCTGAAATTTTTACAGTAAGCCGCTCCGGTATTCCGCCGTTAGAGGGAACGCAGATTTTTTGTCTGCCGTAATGGGTGGTTTGAAGTTTTTTAAGGCTTCGTCCTGTTATGGGCGCAGCCTTTTTATTTTGAAAGGAGAAAAAACAGTGTATAAGAGTATATCCCCGAACCTTAACTTCGTGGAGGAAGAAAAAAAGGTTGAAAAATTTTGGGAAGACGAAAATATATTTGAAAAAAGCATAGCCGAGCGCGAGGGCGATAAGCCCTATGTGTTCTATGACGGCCCGCCTACCGCAAACGGCAAGCCGCATATAGGCCATGTGCTTACCCGCGTTATAAAGGATATGATTCCGCGCTACCGCACTATGAAGGGCTATATGGTGCCGAGAAAAGCGGGGTGGGATACCCACGGTCTGCCCGTTGAGCTTGAGGTTGAAAAGCTTTTGGGGCTTGACGGCAAGGAGCAGATTGAGCAGTACGGCTTAGAGCCGTTTATTGAGCACTGCAAGGAAAGCGTTTGGAAATATAAGGGTATGTGGGAGGATTTCTCAAAAACCGTCGGTTTCTGGGCGGATATGGAGCACCCTTACGTTACCTATGATAATAATTTTATAGAATCGGAATGGTGGGCGCTTAAAAAGATTTACGAAAAAGGGCTTTTATATAAGGGCTTTAAAATTGTGCCTTACTGCCCCCGCTGCGGCACTCCGCTTTCCTCGCACGAGGTAGCTCAGGGGTACAAAAATGTTAAAGAGCGCAGCGCGGTAGTCCGCTTTAAGGTTGTGGGCGAGGACGCATATTTCCTTGCATGGACCACCACCCCGTGGACGTTGCCCTCAAACGTGGCGCTTTGCGTAAACCCCGAAGAAAGCTATTGCAAGGTAAAGGCAGCGGATGGCTACACCTACTATATGGCAAAGGCGCTGCTTGATAAGGTGCTGGGCAAGCTTGCGACCGAAGATAAGCCCGCTTATGAGATTATTGAAGAATACAAGGGCAGCGAGCTTGAATATAAAGAATATGAGCCGCTTTTCGATTGCGTAAAGCCCGTTTGCGAAAAGCAGAATAAAAAGGGTCATTACATTGTTTGCGATACCTATGTTACCATGACCGACGGTACGGGCATAGTTCATATAGCGCCTGCGTTCGGTGAGGACGACGCAAAGGTGGGCAGACGCTATGACCTGCCGTTTGTTCAGTTTGTTGACGGTAAGGGAAATCTTACCGAGGAGACCCCCTATGCGGGCATATTCGTAAAGAAAGCCGACCCGCTTGTTTTAAAGGATTTAGACGAGAAAGGCTTGCTTTTCGACGCGCCGAAGTTTGAGCACGATTACCCCTATTGCTGGCGCTGCGATACCCCGCTTATCTACTATGCGCGCGAATCGTGGTTTATAAAAATGACCGACGTGCGCGACGACCTTATCCGCAATAACGATACCATTAACTGGATACCCGAAAGTATAGGCAAGGGGCGTTTCGGCGATTGGCTTAAAAATGTTCAGGATTGGGGCATTTCGCGCAACCGCTATTGGGGTACGCCGCTTAATATTTGGCAATGCGAGTGCGGGCATATGCACTCTGTGGGCAGTATTGCGGAATTAAAGGAAATGTCGGATAACTGCCCCGATAATATCGAACTGCACCGCCCGTATATAGACGCGGTAACCATAAAATGCCCCCACTGCGGCAAGCAGATGCACAGAGTGCCCGAGGTTATAGACTGCTGGTTCGACTCAGGCTCAATGCCGTTTGCGCAGCACCATTATCCCTTTGAAAATAAGGAGCTTTTTGAATCTCAGTTCCCGGCGGACTTTATTTCCGAGGCGGTTGACCAGACTCGCGGCTGGTTCTATTCGCTGCTTGCAATTTCTACACTTATTTTCAACAAGGCGCCCTATAAAAACGTTATAGTTTTGGGTCATGTACAGGATGAAAACGGGCAGAAGATGAGTAAATCAAAGGGCAACGCGGTTGACCCGTTTGAGGCGCTTGAAAAATTCGGCGCGGACGCTATCCGTTGGTATTTCTATACCAATTCAGCCCCGTGGCTGCCCAACCGTTTCCACGATAAGGCGGTAACCGAGGGTCAGCGCAAGTTTATGGGCACCCTTTGGAACACCTACGCTTTCTATGTGCTTTACGCCAATATAGACGAATTTGACCCCACAAAGTATTCGCTTGAAAACTGCAAGCTGACCGTTATGGATAAGTGGCTTTTATCAAAACTCAACTCAATGGTAAAGGCAGTTGACGATAACCTGAATAACTACCGCATACCCGAGACGGCAAGAGCCTTGCAGGAATTTGTGGATGATATGAGTAACTGGTACGTCCGCCGCGGCAGAGAGAGATATTGGGTTCAGGGCTTGCCCGAGGATAAGATAGCGGCGTATATGACACTTTACACCGCGCTTGTTACTACCGCTAAGGCGGCGGCGCCCATGATTCCGTTCATGACCGAAAGCATTTATCAGAACCTTGTTCGCAGCGTTGATAAATCGGCGCCCGAAAGCATACACCTTTGCGCTTTCCCGACTGTGGACGAAAAGGCGATAGACAAAGAGCTTGAGGATAAAATGGATAAGGTGCTCGAAATAGTTGTTTTGGGCAGGGCTGCCAGAAACGGCTCGGCGCTTAAAAACCGCCAGCCCCTTGCTACTATGTATGTTAAGCTTGACGGAGAGCTTGACAGCTTTTATACCGATATTATCCGTGACGAGCTTAATATAAAGAACGTAAGCTTTACCGATAAGGTAGACGACTTTGTAACCTATCAGTTCAAGCCGCAGCTTAAAACCGTAGGTCCTAAGTTCGGCAAGCAGTTAAACGAGATAAGAGCGGCGCTGACAGAGCTTGACGGCACTGCGGCTAAAAAGGAGCTTGACGAAAACGGAAAGATTGTTTTGTCGCTGCCTTCGGGTGAAGTGACCCTTGAAACCGAGGACCTGCTGATTGAAGCCAAGCAAAAGGACGGTTTCTACACCGTAAGCGACCGCGGAATTACCGTCGCAATTGATACCACCCTTACAAAAGAGCTTATTGAAGAGGGCTTTGTGCGTGAACTGATAAGCAAAATTCAGACCATGCGCAAAGAGGCGGGCTTTAACGTAACCGATCATATAAGCGTAACCGTAAACGGCAGCGAAAAGGTTGTGGACATTGCCCTTTCAAAGAAAGCGGATATTGCGGGCGACACACTGGCTGACGGTATTGCCGTTGCTGAGCCTAAGGGCTACACCAAGGAATGGGATATTAACGGCGAAAAGGTAACAATAGGCGTAGAAAAGGTATAAACCGAAAGGAGTACCCCATAAATGAATGATGAATTTTACAGTGACGAGAGTTTTGAGGACATAAGCTCCTCAACCATACCTAAAACAAAAAGCAGCCTGAAGGCTGTAACCGAAAATTACGGAAACGGAGTTTTTAAGCACCTGGATAAAATAATAAAGGCTATATCCTTTATCGTGGCGCTTATGATACTGCTGGTTTTCGCCGCGGTTGCCGCCGTGCTTATTATGCTGGATAAGATTTTCGCCATAGTTGCGGTGGGAGTTTTTATTGTGGGTATTGTGCTTTCAATAATAATTCTTTTCCTGATTTACGCTGTGGGTCACCTTATCTCGCAGAATAATGAGATAATAAAAAGATTATAAAAAATCGAAGGCTGCAGGGAGTTTGTTGACTCCTGCAGCCTTCGTATTATCGCTCGACAGTTTCTTTCCAACGCCTGACCGTTTTGGTGTCGGGCGTTTTTATATTTGCATATTTTCTGCCGAGCGCTGAATATTTGCTTTCGCCGTGCGGGTGAAACGGCTCAACTTCTATATGCTCAATTCCGCTGAATTTGTCAGCGATTTCGCTTATTCCTTTAAAATGCTCCGCACGGTCGTTAAAGCCCGGAATTATGGGACAACGCAGAATAATTTTACTGCCAGCGTCGCTTAACGCTTTTAAATTATCAAGAATTATCTTGTTGTCAACGCCCGTATATTTTTTGTGCAGCTCTTGGTCGGTTTCCTTACAGTCAAACAGGAATAAATCAACATATTTTGCAATTTCAAGTATTTTGGATTTTTCCGCATAGCCGCAGGTCTCAATTGCGGTGTGTATTCCGTTTTCCTTTGCTTTTTTTAAAAGCTCCAGCGAAAAGTCATATTGAGCCAGCGGCTCACCGCCCGATAAGGTCACGCCGCCGCCCGAATTTTCATAAAACGGTTTATCCTTAACAATTTCTTTTAAAACCTCATCTATTGTATATTCCTTACCGCAAATTTTGCGCGCGTCTGCCGGGCAGTAAAGCTCACATTTGCCGCAAAAATCACAGCTCTTCAAATTATTTGGGCATACTTCGCGGCATTTGCCGCAGCCGATACACTTACTCTTATAAAACATTATTTGTTTTTCAAATGACTGACTTTCCGGGTTGTGACACCATACGCAGGAAAGCGGGCAGCCCTTTAAAAACACCGTTGTCCGTATTCCCGGTCCGTCAACATAAGAATTGCGTTCAATATCAAAAATCATTGCAGAAAGCATTATACTACTCCTTTTGAATCGTCCTCCTGATAATATCATCCTGCAGCGGCTCATTAAGATTTACAAAATAATCCGAAAAGCCCGAAACACGAACGCGCAGATTTTTATATTTTTCGGGCGCTTTTTTAGCGTTAAGCAGGTCTTCCCTTGAAACATATGTAAGCTGAAAATGAACGCCGCCGTTTTTAAAATACGTTTCAAGCAAATCAGCTGTTTTATTAAAATTGGTGTCGTTTTTAATTAACTGCTCATCAAGCATTATATTGGTGACGGTACTGCCGCAGCCTATGGCGTTCGGGTCAACCCTTGCAATGGAATTAAGCAGTGCTGTAAGTCCGTTTCGGTCTTTTCCCTCGCTCTGACCCAAACCGAATTTGAGCGCGTCACCTGTGTATCTTCCGTCCGGCGTTGCCGCCGTTTTCTCGCCGAACCACTGATGATGCGGGTTGTAACCTATTAAATCGCCTACAAGCCAGTGGTAACCGAATAAATTTGTTTTATCCTTGAAAAATTCATACAGACTTTGATAAAACCTTTGCGCTATGCTGTTTGAACGCTCGGTATCGTTTCCGAAAAAATCACCTTTCTTAATTATGAGCGTGCGCAGATTCTCAAATCCGCTCCAGTTTGCCTGAACTGCCGCTATAAGCTCTTGCATAGTAACGATTTTTTCATCATATACAAATTGCTTAACTATTATCAGTGAGTCAATTACATTTGCTATACCCACATATTGGGGCGAGGCTATTGTAATATCCCCGGAACCCTGAGTAGGGCTTTTGGCTTTTTCAATGCAGCCGTGGAAAAACGGCGCCGATAAATAGTTTATATCCCTTGCTTTTACGCTGTTATATTTATCATCATATTCGCATGCGATCGTAAGATCGGAAAAAAGTTCTTTTGAAAATACCTTGTAGTATTCTTCAAACGATTTAAGATGAATTATTTCATTGCTCTTTTTGTGGAAAAGCGTTTCGGTGGAACGCGCAATATTTACTACCGAATTACCGCCGGTAACAACTCCCGGAAACGCCAGCTCATTACAGCCCACAGTTGTATATCTGACTGCCTCTTTAAAAGGAAATTTGCAAATTTCGGTGTAACACTTTATCCTTTTTTCATCATTTTGGAAGGCAATTCTTTTGTTAGGGTCTTTGCGTTCGCAGTCAAGTGCAAATCTGAAAGCCTCCTTAGGCGTTTTGGCTGTCCATCGCAAGGTTACCTGCGGTATCCATGTGGGCAATTCAAGCAAGCTTTCAAGAATAAGAAAGTACATGGATAATAAAAATGCTGATATACATATTATGGCAACGCTTGACGACATATGCTGGACATTCAATATAAGGGGATGCGATGTTGAGTGCAACCCTGTTATTATGGCGTATTCAGTGATAACTAAGGATGAAGCATACATATATACTGATAAGGACAGGTTTGATGATAAGACACTGGCCAAATTCGGAGAGGCATGTGTAGAGGTGCTGCCATATGACAGCATATATGAAGACATTACCAGAATGAATGGAAAAGTGCTTATTGATAAGAGACGTGTGAATATGCGTATATATCAGCTTATACAGTCTGGAAGAGATGTGGAAGCAGTACTGTCTGACAATCCAGCAATGCTTTTTAAAGCAATAAAGAATGAGACAGAGATAAGGAATCTATACAGCGTACATGTTGACGATGGCGTGGCTGTAACAAA
>OHFR01000926.1_pt1 | contig 10918 bp, 10 predicted proteins | sample 1567531 | NCBI WGS metagenome assembly OHFR01 (sample SAMEA3879597, study PRJEB24766) | human gut metagenome | biome: human-associated habitat; feature: feces | place: USA | collected 1985/1987
TTATGTAAAGAATATCAATGGAAGAAATAAATGTGTATTCGTGATATTTGACAAGAATCCGGATGGAAGCAGTATTTTGGAAGAAGATCTGTATCATTTGGATAAGATTCAAACACAGACAGCAACAGCACGACTTTTCCTGATCGCTGTTCGTATAAAACCTGATGATCAGTTAGAAGTACATTCTTTGATCCATCGTATTGAAAAACTCATTCGTATGCAAAATATCTCTGTAACACGAGCAGATAAGGAAATGATTAAAAGAATGTTGGCTGTCTATTTTGAACAGAATGTTACAACAAGTCAGTTTGAAGATTATGACGGAAAGAGGTGGTATGATGGCATTCAATAAATTATTTGGTAAATTCAAAAAGAGTGAAGTTGAAGATGAAGAAGAAATCAAAGTGCAGGATTATCTTGATATGATTGCACCTTCAACAATACGTTTCTATACAGAATATTTTATTTGTGGCAACAGCTACAGAAGTGTCTGGGCATTACGAGAGTATCCAACCTCTACAGATGAACAGGCACTTTTACGTTATATGGGTGAAAAAGACGGAGTCACCTTGCATATTTATGCCAGACAGGTCACTTCTGCAGAAGAAAAGAAGATCATTTTCTCCAGATTTGCATTGCCGAAGGTGCTGAAAAGGATTGGACTGCAGGCAGACGAATGCACACTCACCGAAGAGGGGCTGGATGCGGTGGTGGAGATATATTCCAACACCAGTGGAATCCGTGACCTTGAGCAGGCGGCGGAGCATCTGGCAGCTAATGCCCTGTATCAGATCGAAGTGGACGGGGTAAAGGAAGTTGTATTTGATGCAGAAAAAGTGAAGAAATTATTTCTATAAGTAATAGAAGCAGGTAGTCGCAGGATGTGGTTGCCTGCTTTTTGTGCAAAGTCGGGGGCTTTTGCCCGGCATCATTATAGAAAAACGAGTAGAGGAGAGGGACATGACAAAGAAAGTATTAGTGATCACGGATGCACAGAACGAATTCATCACCGGAGCGCTGGGAAACAAGGAGTGCGAGGCAGCGGTAAAGTATATCGTTGCGGCAGCAGAAAGCGGGGAATACTACAAGGTGATCTTTACAAAGGATACCCATACGGCGGATTATCTGCACACCCAGGAAGGAAAGCGTCTGCCCGTTCTGCACGGACAGGAAGGCACAGAAGGATATAAGATCCATCCGGATATCGTGAAGGCGGTACAGGAGCATTATGCGCCGGAACAGATCCTTACGGTGAAAAAGCCTACTTTTGGCAGTCTGGATTTTGGAAATACGCTGAAGGCAATCTGGGAAGAGGTGACGGCAGCAGGAGAGGCAGCAGAGGGTGAATATCCCATGGAAGTGGATTTTACCGGATTCTGCACCGGAATCTGTGTGTTAAGCAATGTGGTCATGGCAAAGGCATTTGTACCGGAAGCGAGAGTGTGTGTCATTGAGAAGGCCTGTGCCTGTGTGACACCCCAGACGCACCAGACGGCCATCGCAGCTATGGGACCGATCCAGGCGGATGTGATTTAGAGAACATATCATATTTACACAGTTGTGAATCTAAGAGAGAAAGAGGATAAAATCATGCAATTACCACAGATCATCAACAGCTTACTGGAAAATGATATGTACAAGTTCTCTATGGGACAGTGTATCTACCACCAGTTCAGCGCTTATAAGACTACCTGGACCTTCAAATGCAGGAATACAGATGTATTTTTCACATCTGAAATGGTAGAAGAAATCAAGGCGCAGATCCGGGCCTATTGTGACTTACGTTTTACGGAAGAAGAACTGGCTTATCTGGAGAACGTAAAATGGATCAAGGGTTCCTATGTGGATTTTTTACGTTTGTGGCAGCCCAGATACGAGGATTTTGAGATCGGCACGGAGGCGGACTGCGGTCTGACCATCGAGACCAAGGGATCCTGGCTGAATACTTCTATGTATGAGATCCCGACGCTGGCTATTGTTAATGAAGTATTTTTCCGTATGAATTATGACTATGAGAAGCTGTATGCCTCCTTCCGGGAGCGTCTGGCAGACAAGCTACAGAAGCTGGTGGACGGAACGTATTGCCTTGGAAATTTCAGTGAATTCGGTCTGAGACGCCGTCTCTCTGCAGAGGCACAGGAACTGGCAGTACAGGAGCTGGTGGGTCACAATAAGGATTATAAGGACTCTGCCTGCATTGGTACCTCCAATGTCTATCTGGCAAAGAAATGGAACGTGACACCGGTAGGCACTATGGCCCATGAATGGATCATGTGTACCGGGCAGGGAAATCACAAGCACAATCCGGCATATTCCAACTGGTATGCCCTGGATGCCTGGGTGAAAGAGTATGGCATTTTGAACGGAATTGCTTTGACGGATACGATCACCACGGATTGTTTCCTGAAAGATTTCCAGCTGACCTATTCCACTCTGTTTTCCGGCGTGCGGCATGACAGTGGGGATCCCTTTGCATGGGGGGAGAAGCTGATATCTCATTATGAATCTCTGGGGATTGACCCGAAGCGCAAGACCCTGCTGTTCAGTGACGGCCTGGACTTTGCACGGGCAGATGAACTGCGTAAGGCATTCCGGGACAGGGTGACGGTGGCTTTCGGTATCGGAACCTATATTGCCAATGATACCTGCGAGGAACCGTTGAATATTGTCATGAAGACCACTGCCTGCAACGGCATGGATGTGGCAAAGATCTCCGATACTCCCGGCAAGGAAATGTGTAAGAATGCGGATTACGTGGATTATCTCACCAGATGTATCAGATGGAGACTGGAACATGACAGATAGGAAGCAGCAGAAAATCAGAAACGGCGGGAATACAGCATGGATGAAAAAAACAGAATAGAAAACAGAATCGGTGTGCTGGATGGAATCCGTGCCATAGCCATCGGGATGGTAGTGTGGTTTCATTTCTGGCAGCAGACATGGCTGACACCGTATCTTCGGATTCCAACAGAGTACACAAAATATATTGGAATCACAGAGATCAACCTTGCCGGATGGGTCAGGTATGGATTTATTTTTGTGGATATGATGATCCTGCTCAGCGCATTCTGCAATTTTTATCCTTATGCAAGATCTATTGTTCTGGGAGAGGACTGGCCGGATACGAAGACATTTTACAGAAAGAGGGCAGCAAGAATACTGCCTTCTTACTATTTTATGTTGGCGATCGATCTGTTTTTCTATATTTTACCGGGACATAAATATCGGAATGTGGGAGCATTGTGCAAGGATATTGTGACACATGTATTTTGCGTTGCACCAAACTGGTCGGACACTTATATATCCACCTCTTTTAACGGTGTGTTGTGGACGGTACAGATGGAAGTGATTTATTATCTGCTGCTGCCGTGGATCGCAAGATTGTTCCGCAAGTGGGCCTTTGCCACTTATAGTGTGATGTTGATGATTTCCGTTACAAGTACTGCGGTAATTCTGAACTGTTTTGCGGGAAAAGAGAGAAATTATGGAAATAATATTCTGACGTTTATGGGAATCTATGCCAATGGCATGCTTTGCTGCATCCTGTATGTCATGTGGAAGAAATATGTGACAGAAAATAAATACTCGCGGCTGGCAGGAACAGTGATCTCTGTTTTGTGTATTTTTCTGATGAACGGGATGATTCATAAATACGACGGGGATGTGAATCTGCAGGCAGTTCAGTTGCAGAGCCGGCTGGTGCAGTCGTTTCTGTTTGCATTGTTCCTTTTCAGTACGGCCTGTGCGGGAGAATATTATCAGAAACTATATTCCAACCGGGTGGCATCACTTTTTTGCAAATTTTCCTATAATCTGTATCTCTGGCATCAGATGATCGCCGTCTGGCTGAAAGAAAAAAGAATTCCTTATTGGAGCGGGGATACGCCGCCAAATATGACAGGTGACCGTGTATGGCAGTGGAAATATCAGATACTGATTATCGTGGTGTCTGCGGCGGTGGCGGTAGCGGTTACTCTGATCGTGGAAATTCCTGCGGCCCGATATCTGCTGAAAGACAGGGACAGCCATAAGGAAGAAGGAAAACAGCATGACAGGATATGAACATATTGAGCACACGTTTGCACCGGTGTACGATGCGGATTCGCTGGTGCTGATCCTGGGAACATTGCCCTCGGTGAAATCCCGGGAGAACCATTTTTATTACGGACATAAGCAGAATCGTTTTTGGAAAGTGATGGCAGATCTGTGCGGGGAACCGGTGCCGGAGACCATAGAGGAGAAAAAGAAAATGCTACTGGCTCATCACATTGCCGTCTGGGATGTAATCCAGAGCTGCGATATTAAGGGATCCAGCGACAGTAGCATCCGCAATGTGGAGCCGACGGATATTCGAAGGATTCTGGCGGAATCACAGATCACGCGGATCTATGCCAACGGTAACAAAGCAGGAGAGCTTTACCGAAAATATCAGCTGCCCCTGACCGGCATAGAAGCCACGGTGCTGCCCTCCACCAGCCCGGCCAATGCGGCATGGAGGCTGGAGAGTTTGTGCGAAGTGTGGCGGGAGACGATAGTACTTTTATAATTTTTGAAAAAACGACAAAAAATGAAAGTACTATTGACAATTCATGAGATGTTTTATATAATTTATGAAATGATACCAAAGGTATCAAAAGCAAAAGGGGATTATCGTATAGAACAGACCGCGCATCTAATAAGGATGCGCGGTCTGTTTTTATATATGGCATATAGTAAAATATAATTTAGTAAATCATGATTGACTAAATTATAAATTAGCATTATGGTAAGGATGCGGAAATGGAGGGCAAGGGAAACTTGTAGATAGCGGAGAAAGGCTTGGTAATATAAATTGAGCAAGGAAAATGTGGATATAAAATATGAATTGATACCCTATGATGGGTTTATCGGCTCAAAAGAATTTGATTTTGATAAAGCCATTTATGATTTGAATAGTCAGATTGAATTATTATCAAGCCAGGCGGATAACTTGGATTATGTTGTCGCAATTGCAAGTGGTATTGCTTGTGGCCTATTGGACATTCTTTGGGTCGGAGAGTTTGATCTGACGAATGGACGCAGTATTGCCAGTGATAAAGTGGATGCCTTCGTAAAAAAGACAGCAGAAATGTTTGAGGGCGAGAAATTTGATGATGTAAAATCCGCAGTGAAAGCGTTGGAGAAACGATTCCCAATTCCGAGTGATGGAAATACACCTGATTTCGGTGGTGGACTGCAACATCATCTGAGAGATTTTGCTCACCATCCAACAATTGTAGGTTTGGCATTCTCTTTATTAACGCAGTTTACGGAAAAATCATATGGAACAGATGTTAACGGGGTATTCCTTGTTGTTGATGTTCCGGAAAAAAGCAAGCCTTTCATTGGAAAGGATGTACCGCAGAAGATTTTAATGGGAACTATAACATGGTTCTTCCATCTTGTAAGTGATGTTGCTGGGTCAAGCAGCACGGCGGGTGTTACCGGTGGTACGGGAATTCCTGGACCAATCCTTGCTTTGGCAAAGGAGATTTCGGCAATACCGTTTTTCAAGGATATAAAGGTCGATGATGATATGTCATTGTCCCTCTTTCTTTCAAAGTTGTTTAACGGTACGCTTATGATGCAGCGTGATGAAAATGGACAGATTATCAAGGAGTCCGTTGTTAAATTTGATTTGCGTGGCGAACTTGGTGTTGCTGTGGAATTATGTAAACAGGCTGTTCCGGTAATTGCTAACGAGTGCATTGTGCGTGCATTTTATTTTATAAGACGACTTGCAATGGCAATGAAAGAAAAATGTGTGAGTTGCCTTGCAGACATGAAGAAGATTGACTGGAATTCTGTTAAGCCCGCAAACAACCCGACCATTGCACGTATGCTGACTGTTTCAACGGGGGTATTTACTGCACTTGATATGGGTGAGGCAATTGCAACACAAAAATATTGGGTATCCATTAATTATGTAGGTGTGGGAAGATTTGCGGTTGCTATCGGTTCTGATGTGAGTTGGGGACTTAAGGCTCGAAATGTTAAAAAGGTTCGAGATGTATATGAGAATATAAAGCAGCAGACATTCAGAAAAGCCGATGCAGATATCTATAAAAGAATAGGAGCAGACATGGATATACAGATGGATAAACTCGGTCTTTCGTTGGAGCAGACAGAGATACTTTATAACCTTGAATATTACAAAACACTCAATGATATAGAGCGTACCAACATTCCTATAACCAGAGAAGGCGTTAAAGAACTGAAAACTACATGGCTTCAAGACTGGGCGAAGTTTATCTCTGATGGTTTTGAGAGTTTTACACAGGTTCCTGGAGCGAAAATGCATTGGTACACTATGGATGAATTGCAACAGTGCATTGCCGGACAAAATCCTAATGAACCGTGGTATCGATTAATTCTTCTTGAAGCAATGTTGTTTGAACCGTATTATCCGCTTGGAATGGAGAAGGATAAAAAAGGTAATGATGTACCGTGCAAAAAATACAAGCATCTGAACAATCCGATTAACGGTTTCAAAAAAAGCGAAGGTGACCGATTCCTAAACGAGCAATTTACGGGCAAGTATTGTGAAAAAGAATATGTAAAACGATTGCGTAAGTCTTATGACAAGCGAATGAATGAACTTAATGAGGTCCTTAAGACTGTGATTACGTCTCTGTCCATCACTGCGGTTATCTCAATAGTTACTGTTGCAACTGCGGGTGCCTTTGCGGGACCGATTGCTGTGGCATTGGTAGGCTCAAATTTTGCCGGGCTTAGTGGGGCAGCATTGACCAGCGCCTGTCTTGTATATCTTGGTGGAGGTGCTATAGCAGCAGGCGGTGCTGGAATGCTTGGTGGAACAATTGCTATTGTTGGCGGCGGAGCTGCACTTGGAATAGGGGTTGGTGCCGGAGTCGGTGGTGCTGTTGGTTCAGCAGGACTTTTAGGTAAGAAAAATACCATTATGCAATCGGCAAAATTGCTCACTTCTGTACGAGAAATTTTCCTTAATGATGAACACGATGTCGAGTTTTCTAACAGCGTGTATGAGCAATATCTTCAGAATATTACTGAAGTCGAAAAGGGTCTTGTGGAACTCAGATTAAAGAAAGATGTTGCAAAGGGCAAAGAGAAAAAAACCATTGCAGAATCTATAAAAAAGGCAGAAGAATCTGTGGAAGCAATGAAAGTTGCCCGAAAGAATATGCTCAAGTACAACAGCTCTTTTGCAGAAGGCTTGCAGGTACAACGATAAATTGCATTGAGAAATGGGGTGGATAATAACACTGAAATCGAGGTGAGAACATGGCAAAGAAGAATAACGGAAAAGATTTTCTGTTTTCTGATGACTGCGGATTTATAAATGGTGATGATGAGGGTGGAGAGTCTTATCGATATTCTGATGGAAGTGGATACTATCACGGTGCTGATGGAAGCGAAGGATACATTTATTCTGATTTGACATTCATTTTGTTGGGAACAAATATGGACCTTCATGGAGTACCAATCTTAGTATTTCTTATTTTGAGAAGTATGGAAGAATTCCAAGTATAGAAGAAAGAAAACAAATTAGAGAGTATTTGAGTTTTTTTGTTGGAAAGAGATTGATGTATGTAGGGGAGTCTTCATTTGACGAAAATGGCAATCAAATCGGTTTCGTATGAAAAATCCAGGGACATATGGTTTTGATATAAAAAAAAGAATGTATATCTGGGGCAAAGACGCCTATTAAAGATGATGTATCGTTTCTTCATAATTATTTGGATACAATTCAAAAATATATAGAGCCATTTTCGGAATTATATGAGAAACTTGATTTTGCTTCTTTTTTTTCGGCATATTGGTATGCTCAAAAAGTTACACAGCCTATGGACTTACCTATACTTTCCGCTGCATTGGAAAATTTGAAAAGAAAGTGGTATGAAGAAGTTGAAATTAATCCAGAAACAGTGCTTATGGACAAAAAAGATTTTTCTAAAAGAATAAAACCAATAAAAAAAATGGTGGAAACACAGTTTGCAGGAACGGAGTATGTGGAAAGAATGAAGAGAAGTGTTGAAGGTATGAACCGCATGTCTGTGAGTGAACAATTAACACATTTTTTTGAAGGAATAGACATGCCCGTTGGTAAAAAAGAGAAGAAGGCGTTGCAAGCACGAAATTTTTATGCGCACGGTTTATATGCTGGAGATAGTATTGATTACGAAGAACAGTTTATGACAAGTCAGGTATACGAGTGTATCTTGGTTAGGGTAATATTAAAATTGCTAAAATATGAAGGAAATTATATTGATTATGGGACTATTGGATATCCGGAAAAGAACATTAACTGTCCAAGCGGAAGTGAAGTTGGTGAAACCCCTTAGTAGTAAGAATTCCCATTTTACTACCAATTTTACTACTAACAGGTAGTAATAACTTGCTCAATCTTGCTCTGATTTGCCACAATCTGCATTTTCAGAGCATATCATCATAACCCAGGAAATCCTTGCAAAACAGGGCATTCTGGGGCAAAACAAGGAGAAACAAAACAATGATAAAAATACTATTTGTTTGCCACGGCAATATCTGCCTTGCTCCGCAAATCCTTATAAATGTTGAGTTTTTCACATAGTAAGTTTGCATTACGACAGGTTTACGACACCAATTTCGGATGATTTTTTGAGTGAAAATGGAAGCCGGGCTATGATGAAAAAATCAAATGGCAGATAAAAATTTGTCAAGTCAAAAAAGGAGCGGTGAAAATGGTGTATAACATATGCTTTTACGACAGCGAAAAAGATGCTGTTGTCGTAACGGACATGGATGGAAAGCAACTGGTAATAGATTGTAAAAAGGCAGAGACTCAGGTGGTATTTGATGAGCCTGAGGATGCAGGAATCCTTGCCAGGTTCGCAAGAGAAGAGCCAGCAGGATATGTAGGCATGGCGATGCGTCCGGGCGGCTTGCAGGATTATGTGGATGTGTGGAATGAGTTGAATAAGAGGTGATGAATTGTGGATGGTAAACGTATAAGAGAATATTGGTCAAATGAAATGCAAGCTTTACTTGATACTTATAAGCAGTTTCAAGTGCTGATTCCAGCAAAAAATAGAAATGGTGCAGATCACAATGGAGAAGATGGAAGATATGTTGAAACTTTAATCAGAGAATATCTAAAAAGATATCTTCCTAAGGATTTGGAAGTTTTGACAGGGTTTATTTTGCGCCCTGCGGTAAAAACTGGGCTTAAAAATAAATGTAGACAAGACCAGCAAGATATGCATTCAACACAGTTGGATATTATAGTGTACGATAGTGCAAAATATCCAATATTTCAGAGATTTGGGGAAAGTGTAATTGTTCCCCCAGAAGGAGTTGTTGGGATTATTTCAGTAAAAAAGCATTTGCATGACACTGATGTGACCCATGAATTATCTGTGTTAAAAAAAGCTGCTACATTATGTAAATGTGAGAACGATAAGAATGTTAATATTAGGGGCCCGTTTTTAGCTTTGGTAGCAATGGATTCTTTTGAGAAAAAAGAGAAGTGCACGGAAGATTGGATTTTTGCCAAGATGCAACAAGAATATAAAAGTGAAGAGGATTATTTCGACGATTTGATAGGATATATTGGGGCTTTGAGTAAATGGAGCATTTTTAAAAAGCGTCCGAAAACAGGCGCAAAGGCTGAATACATATTTTTCGATCATACTGATGAAGAGCAGCATATAGGATTTCAATTCCTTTTAACAGGATTATTGAGTGTGTATTATGATGAGACGAGAAACTTTATTTCTAGACCAGGATTCACAGCTTTTCCCTCATATAGAAACTGTAATAAAAAACTGGGTGTAATAAAAACAAAAGGTATACGTTAAATAACGGAGAGGGATAAGTCTTAAATGGCTTATCCCTTTTTGCAAATATTATGAGAAGTGTTTTTTAACTTGATTTATGAAATTATGGTCACCATATTTTTTGGCGATATTTAGAATATCTGATTTTGAATAATATGATAATGTGTATTTAGTAGTAGTTTCTTTGTGCTTTTCTAGCAAAGTAGCCGATTGTCCGTCAAAACCACCTAATGACCAGATTTGAAACTCATATGTTCTTTGAGGGTAAGTGTTTTGTAGCCATTTCCTAAATGTTGGTACAATTTCAGATAACCATTTTTGGACATATTTAAATGATAACGAGGATTTTGTTGCTTTACACTCAATAATAATAACTTTATTGTCTTTGCATACAAGAACATCAATTTCGTTTTGGGTTCCTCTATCATTGGGGATAAGCTTGTTCATTTCAATATATGACACGCCTAGTTTGTTATAGAAGGAACCAACCATGTATTCAAATAAGTCTCCCATTGCATTATTAAATCGTCCTTCGTTTTTGGCAATGTTTTCAAGTAGTAAGTCAATTTTTGAGGCATCTTTTAGTAAGATGGCGGTTGCATTTTGAAAAACATTATATATATCGGAGAGAAGGCTAGTATAGTTGTTGTCATATATATTAGAGAGTATTCCGACAAATATTTTCTGTTCTTTCAATAGTCTTAATGCATCGGGTTCAACATTATTAACAAGTAATACGGGAAAGAAGTTTGGAGCATTTTTAAAATGTCGTATTATATTTATTTTTCCAATAAAATAAGTAATATCAGAAACGGAAATCGTATCTTTATAAATGACATCAGCAATTAAAAAGCCAGGTTTTTGTTCTAACTGATTATATATTGGCTGTACATATGAAGGGCATGTTGCGTTCCATTGAAAATGGGAGAACTCAGCAATATTGGGAAAGATGGTGGCTGAATTATAAGCAATTAAGTTCAATTTCGCAGCCCATGAAATAAAATCACTGCTGAATTGGAATCCGAGCTTCCAGTTTGCAAGTTTAAGTTCTGATTTAGCTAATCGCTTGCATAAGTAAATTCTGGCAAATCAAAATATCA
>OHFR01000927.1_pt1 | contig 10914 bp, 7 predicted proteins | sample 1567531 | NCBI WGS metagenome assembly OHFR01 (sample SAMEA3879597, study PRJEB24766) | human gut metagenome | biome: human-associated habitat; feature: feces | place: USA | collected 1985/1987
GCAAGCGATATACCAATCTCTCGTTTCTTTTGGTCTTACCAGGCAAGCCAGACGAAAAAGTGGGATTGGAGGAACGAAGCCGCCCGAATCAAGAGGGAAAAATGGTGTATAAGGGTATGGCCGCCGGAAGTAACGCCACGCAAGGAATATGGATAGGTAATCCAGAACACATGGCTTTGCCGGAGGTGAGAAACGTGTATTGGTTCGAGAGTGCGCTCGATGCGATGGCTTTCTGCCAGTTGAACGCAAGTACGCTAAATATGGAAGATTCGGTGTTTGTCTCCACCGGAGGGTCGCCGAGCCAGCAACAATTCAAAGGGATGATTGCAGAGACACCAACTGCCACACATCATCTTTGTTTTGACCGTGACCGTGCCGGACAGGTATTCGCTATCAATTTTGCGCTGACCCATGCCGGAAGGGAGTTCTCCAGTTACCTGTCGAAAGCCGGGAATTTAATCGTGCAAGATTGCAGCGAGGGTTATCAACGCCATGAAATAGCAATGGAACCGTTTGACTTCAAGAAAGTGACAGCGAGTTTGGGCATAAATGCTTTGAAGCCTGATTTGGAAGATGCAGTTCTCAAATACATGGAAATGGGTGACGGATATTTGCAGGAGATGTATATGAACCGTAGGGACAATTATGAAATCAGCCGTACTGACGGTGCGACAAACAAGGAGGAATTGGAGAAAATGGAAAACGACCTGCACGCTATCTCCAAAGCTCTACAAATGCTATCCCGGTCCGGCACACCTGCCATGGGAAACATCATCTATGAGCCGACGGCTGAAGGTTACAAGGACTGGAACGACCAATTGCTTGACAAACGGATGGAAACGGAAGAAAAGGAACTTGATGATTGGGAAATCAGTGGCAGGGCTACCCTGAACCGCGCCTTGTCCGATTTGCCTGAAATCAATCCCGAACATATCCGTACCGGCCTGTATGATGAAGCAGACCATGAAGCTGTACGCAAACGGATTGAGCGGGCAGAGAAAGTCGTGCAGTCTTTTGAAGTCAATGACAAAGGAATGCCGGATAAAGGCTTTCAGGAGATGTATGAGATACAGGAAGAACTTGCCCGGTTGGAAACGGATATAACCAACTCACTTTCGGGCATGAGAGAAGAATACCAACCCCGTTTTCACCGATAATCCCCATGAAGCCTATGCAGACCGCCCACTACGGAACCCTTGTCATCCGACCGCGTTCCATGCAATTTGCCATTGATGAATTGCCCCTGCTCCTGCTTTGCCTTGCCGGATACGGCTGTGCCGGGATAGAGAACCTTATCGGTAGCGGTATGCTGTTGAGAGTTTCTGTGTTGTGCAGCCTTTATCTACTGTACCGATTCATCTACCTGCGCCGTACCGAATACCTTATCAGCAGCGAACAGATAATCTACCGGCATGGCGTGTTCAGCCGAAGCTGCGACTACATGGAGCTGTACCGTGTGGTGGACTTCAGGGAACACCGCAGCTTCCTGCAACAACTGACCGGGCTGAAAACTGTGAGCGTGTATTCGGGAGACCGCATGACCCCCAAACTGGATATATACGGCGTGGAATACCGGACGAATCTTGTCGGTCATATCCGTGAACGGGTGGAAACCAATAAACAACGAAAGGGTATTTATGAGATTACAAACCGCTAGCCTCCTACTGCTTATGAGCATTCTGTGGGTACAGTATGCAGTGGCACAATATGTACAGACCAATCCACTGGAGTGGATGGCACTTGCCGAAGGAAATGAGGCTATCAATGGAGAGATAGAGAGCCAGACGGACGGACAACTGCGCACGGCTGCCTTGCAGAATACCATTGCCGCCGAGTTTAATAAAATCCATGAATGGGAACGGAAATACAGCAGTTACCTGCAAACGGCCAGCGGGTATGCTTCCTCGTTGAAAGCCGCCACCACGTTGTATGAGGACGGCGTGCGCATCTTCATTTCACTGGGCAGGCTACACAAGGCTGTAAGCGATAATCCGCTGGGCGTCATCGCCACGTTGTCGATGAACAACCTGTATATCGAGACCGCCACGGAACTGGTGACGGTCTATACGCTGCTGCGGAATGCCGTAGCCACCGGAGGGCCGCAGAATATGCTGACCGGTGCGGAACGGAGTGAAACGATGTGGGCGTTGGCCGATAAATTAGGCGCATTCAACAAGAAACTGAACAAACTATGTCTGAGCATCCGCTACTATACGATGATGGACGTGTGGAACAACATCACCTCCGGAATGATTGACCGGGACAACAGCGAGATAGCGCACCTTGCCTTAGACCAGTGGAAACGGGCGGCAAGAGCGGCGAGGTATTAACGTAAGAAGAAAGAGCACATGAAGAAATGGCTTGGATATTACATCGGATTTATCCTGCTGCTATTGGCAGGGACGGCGAAAGTGGAGGCACAGATTGACCCGACACTGGCCGGGATGATATTAGGCTACACCAACAAGGCGGAGAAAGAGCTAAAAAGCCAGGAAAAGGCGATGCTGATGCAGACAACCGGACATCTCTGGATGCGGGAAGAAGTGGAAGGCACGACCGATTTGCAACGGACATTCAACAACTATCTTGATTCGTTCCGGGATATCGTGTGCTATGCGGCACAAATCTATGGCTTCTACCACGAGATAGGACGGCTGTCGGACAACATGGGAGACTTGTCGAAGCAACTTAGGCAACACGCTGAAGGGGCTTTTGCCGTGGCACTGACACCCCGGAGGAACCAAATTTACCGTGACTTGATATTGGGAAGCGTGGAAATCGTGAACGACATCCGGCAGGTGTGTATGAACAACACGAAAATGACGGAGAAGCAACGCATGGAGATTGTATTCGCCATACGCCCCAAGCTGAAACGGATGAACAAGAAGCTGAAGCATCTGGCACTCGCCGTGAAATATACCTCGTTTGTTGACGTATGGGCGGAGATTGACGAAGGGAGCCGACCCAGGCCAACGGACAAGGCTGGAATCGTGCAGGCTGCCATGCGGCGATGGAAACGGAGCGGAAACCGATAACAAAACAATCAAAGGAATCATATAAACACAATCAACACGACAATGGGAAAATGGTCAACAATCTTAGGTATAGGCAAAAAAGTAGCCAACCACTCGGCAACACAAACTACGGCACGCAGTATCGGAGGAGCACTTGTGCATCCCCAACGCACACTTGCAGGATTGGGAAATGCCACCAAAACAGCGGTAATGGGTGGTGGCATGGGATATCTCGCTTGGGAGAAACTTGTGAATGACAAACCGGTAGTCCGTGCGGCGGCAGACCTGCTGGTCGGGGAAGAAGCCGTTGACAAGGGACTGGAAATGGCAGGGAACGCTACAAATAAAATAGCGGATGCGGCAGACAAAGCCGGGGAAAGCCTGCAAGAGGTAAGCCAATCGGTGTCATCGATGGGTGCGTCTTGGGGTGGTGTGGGTACTTTTCTGCGGAACATGACCGGCGGCAACGGCATGGATATGTTGGGGAACTTCTTCGGCAATCTCGGTAAGGGGAACGTGTCGGGACTGGGCATCTTCGGACTGTTGGCTTCTGCCATGCTGGTATTCGGACGCTTCGGTTGGCTTGGAAAGATTGCCGGGGCGTTATTGGGCATGATGCTGATTGGTAACAATTCCAAAGTGGCACAACCGTTGACTCCTGCGGTGAGTGAAGAACAGGGACGGCCGGGAGGAATGAGAAGGTAATGAAGAATGAGGAATTAAGAATTTACTTCTGAAGACAAACACAAAAGAGACACAATGAATATCGGATTATTGGCAGTAGATAGCCGTTACCCTAACCTCGCACTGATGAAAATCAGCAGCTACCACAAGGCGCAGGGCAATCGTGTGGAGTGGTACAGTCCGCTCAGCCGATACGACAAGGTATATTTGGCGAAAGTATTCACCTTTACGCCGGATTACGCATATTTCCTGAACGCCGACGAAGCGGAACGAGGGGGAACCGGCTATGACATAGGAAAGGTACTACCTCCAGAGATAGACAGAGCCGTACCGGATTACAGCCTGTATGGAATAGACAAAAGAACGGCTTACGGCTTTCTGACACGGGGATGCCCGAACCGGTGCAAGTGGTGCGTAGTACCCCAGAAAGAAGGGAATATCAATCCTTATATGGATATAGAAGAGATTGCGGTGGAGGGGCGTAACCGTATCATCCTCATGGATAACAATGTACTGGCCTCGGACTACGGACTGGGGCAGATAGAGAAGATTGTCCGGATGGGGTTGCGTGTGGACTTCAACCAAGGATTGGACGCCCGGTTGGTAACGGATGAGACAGCGAAGCTACTTGCACAGGTGAAATGGCTGAAACACATCCGCTTCGGTTGTGATACACAGGCGCAGATAGCGGAATGCGAGCGTGCCACGGCTCTGATAGATAAATACGGATACAAGGGGGAATACTTCTTTTATTGCATCCTGCTCAATGATTTTGAAGAATCATTTTCCCGTGTGAACCATTGGAAACAGAAAGGGAGGCGTTTTCTGCCCTACTGCCAGCCGTACCGGGATTTGCACAATCCCAACCAAAGCATTCCCCAATGGCAGAAGGACCTGGCAGGCTGGGCCGATAAGAGATGGATATTCCTGAGCTGCGAGTTCAAGGACTTCATACCGAGAAAAGGATTCAAGTGCAGCACATATTTCAACCATAAAACGGAGACGAATGAAGGTTTTGAGCTTGTTTGACGGAATGTCATGCGGACAGATTGCCTTGAAACGACTTGGCATCCGGACGGAAACATATTACGCCTCCGAAATAGACCGACACGCTATCCGGCAAACCCAACTGAATTTTCCGGACACGATACAACTCGGCGATGTCACACAAGTGGACGTGCGCCAACTGGAGCCGATAGACCTGCTGATAGGCGGAAGCCCCTGCCAGTCGTTTTCCTTTGCCGGGAAACGAGCAGGGATGTCCACCATAGACAAGGAGGAAATCTATACGTTGAAGCGTTATTTGGAATTGAAGCGTGAAGGCTTCCTGTTTGAAGGGGAATCATACCTGTTTTGGGAATATATGCGTATCCTGACAGATATTCGCATGTACAATCCTGATGTGCTGTTCCTATTAGAAAATGTGGAAATGGGCAAGAAATGGGAACGTGTACTGAGCGAGGCTATCGGGATATTCGGGGTGCATATCAACTCCGCCCTGGTGTCCGCATCTATTGGACGAACATACGGACAAAAAAGGTCGGGCTGTTCGGTGAACTGCACGCCGACATTCCGCAACCTCAAGACCGGAAGATATTCCTCCGGCACATCGTAGAGGAAGAAGCGGACAAGAAATACTACTTGAGCGAAAAGATGATGGGCTGGCTGAAAAGGCATGGCGAGAAACGGAATACCGACATGAACGTGCTGGGAGACAACGACAAAAGCCACTGCCTGACGGCTACCGCACAGGCCAAAGGAAACCTGACCACGAACTATGTCTGTATGGCCATGCGTGGACGAGAGACCTGCCTCACTTCCCGGAGGACGGAGTATGGCAAGCGGATACGCAAGGCATACGAAGCCGGCAGCATTGCCGAACTCCGAAAGAACATCCAACAGCTTGAACCCCGGACAGACGGCAAGACAAACTGCCTGACGAGCGTGCAGAAAGACAACTTGATATGGGCTGGTCTGGCCGGATGCAGGCCGGACAGAAAGGGAAAGACAGGCACTTGTTCCCAAAATCCGCTCCCCTTTGGAGAAATATGTATGTCGTGCGGACGCATCCGCCGCCTGACACCCACGGAGTGCGCACGCCTGCAAACCATACCGGAATGGTACCAATGGAAATGCAGCGACACGCAACAATACCGTATGTTGGGAAACGGCTGGACAGTGGAAGTGATTGTACACATATTCAGCTTCTTAAAAGATAACATCCATATAAACATCGCCTGGCAACAGGCTTGAAACAAAAGACAATGAACTATACGCAAGAAATGAACCTGGTATCGAAAAGCGGCTATTGTATGCCGTTTGAGGAGAGTAAAGGAGAAGTGAGCCTGACGCTGGGCTACGGGAAGCAGATCCACCCAATGACACAGGAGGAGTTTTTCCACCATGGTGTGGACTTCGCTACCCACCGCTATATCCTTACCGCCGTAGCGGACGGTGTGGTATCGGGTATCGGCAGCAACCCCACGCACGGGCTGTACCAAGTGATACGCTACGGCAAGTATGAAGTGACCTACGCCCACCTTGCCAACGCGCTTGCCCCCTTCGGCGCACGGGTAAAGGCCGGCAGCGTGGTGGGTATCAGCGGAGACCTACTGCATATCGAAGTGAAGTATGACGGGGAGGAAATCAATCCGATGGAGTTCCTTGCCATGCTGTACGGCAACCTGCTGGCAATGCGGCAGCAAGGACATCCGGGTATGCCGGAACTGGAGACGATGGAAATGGATATTCCGACAATGTATGACGATGACCGGGAGGAAATCGAGGAACTGATGCTACGCTTCTACCCGGAGTACCTACTGGAAGTGGGCAACGGCGGCTACCGTGTGCCGGAGCATACGGAACAATCGCTGCGCAACATCTTCTCACAGTCCGCCGTGAAGAACTATTTCTATGAGATGATACCCTCGCTCGCCAACCCGTTGGGGATAGGAGACCGCTCGATGCCGATAGCCGCCAAAGTGCAGAACCTGCTTATCAGCGACTTCCTGAACTACCTCGCTTTGCGCCACGAGATTTTTCTTTCCACGCTGAGCGAAAACGATAAAAAAAAACGGCCGACCAAGCCATAGCGACTTGCGGCATGGTGGACCCGCTTACCGATTTGGAGATAGACGTGCAGAGTTTTGACATTCCCCGGCTGGTGACGGTATATCCCGACAAGGCCGGAATGCGGTGGTGGACGAAGGCATGGTTCAATAACCGAGAAGAAGGCGAAGCCTCCGTGGAAATCAGCCGGCAAGTGGCGGTAAAGTTCATCCAAGACCTGATTGACAAGGATACGATGCTGGAAGAATACTTTCCAAAACAGATGGAAGTGTACCACCACGCCATAGAACAGACCAAAGAACAACTATTGCAACAAATGAATTTGACATGAGCAAACCCCGACAGACCCAGCATTTTGCAGAAATCGAATATTGCCTGCAAAACTACTTCAACAGCCAGCTGGCTCCCGTGATGAAGGAAGCCCAAACCTACCTTACGCAAAAGCAGGTGGAAGAAATCGGTGCATACCACGCCAGTACTGCCGGCGTGCTGCGCTCTCTCGCCAACGGTGCGAACGGAATGCCGGACGACTCCTTGCCGTATCTCCGGCAGACCGGCGAGTGGAACAGCAAGACAACAGAGGATTATGTGGCAATGTGCCGGGAACGGATAGCCGCCACCCCGGAAACCGTGGAAGACCTGAGCCTGCTTGCCGGAGAGTGGCGCAATGCCGTTGTAGCGGAAATCGGTAGGGAACAGTACGAGGAACTCTCCAAGGAACTGGGTGGAGACCTCGCCTTTGCCTACGTGGACTACCGGGTGGAACAGATGATGATTGACCGAATGGCGGTCGAGCAGATGCCGAAATCATCCGTGGAGTATATCCTGCGGAAAGGTGCGGAAGGCAGCCTGCTGGGATTGGCGCAAGGCATGATGAAGTCGCCCCTGCAACAAGAGATAGAACGGCGTGGCGAAGCCGCCTACCGGCCAAGCGGTGCGGAGAAAGCATGGGGTACAGCGGTGGGTGTCGGCATGGACACCGTGATGATGGGCGGTATTTCCTCGTGGGGAAGCCTTATCAAGCTGGGCGGCGTGGAAGCGGTAAGCTATGCGGTGGGGAAATTCATGGACGGAACGGAGGATGCTCCGGCCATGACGGTGGAGGATTGTATCAGCCGTGGCGTGTTCGGCAGCGAACATAATGTGTTCGCCGACTTCCGTGCGCAAGGCAAGGTCATAAAATCCTACGAAAACCCTTACATCCTGTCGCTCAACGAGCGGTTGGCCCAAAAGATGGGCATACTGACCGAAAAACCGCTTTGGGCGGAACTTATGGAAGCCGAGGCGCAGGTTCCGCATGGGTGGCCATTCCCGGCATACGAGCCTCCTTCCAATGAGCGCAAACCCGGACACGGGGATGTGCCCATGGTGGTGGCACCTGGACGGGAAGAAGAATATCTAGCGATGATGCAAGAGGAAGAGGAAAAGGAACGTGTCGAAACTGCGAAAAGGGAAACGGAAAAAACGGCTACGGAACAAGATAATATGGCGGACAAGCATCCTACGGAGAGCGGTGAGACGCAGGGAAAGAGGAATGAAAACGGCTGGGGCGACTTGTTCGGCACTTTCGGGCTGGACGGTCTGGACGACATCGGCCAAAACTTGGGCTATGTCATTTCCATGCTGCCCGACATCCTTTTCGGGCTGTTTACCGGCAAGTCGAAATCACTGCTTCCGCAAAACAACCTGTTGCCCATCGCTTCCATATTGACCGGTATGTATGTACGGAACCCGATGCTGAAGATGGTACTGATAGGCATGGGTGGCGTGAACCTGTTGAACAAAGCCGGGCATGAAGCCCTTGGACGGCAAGGGAACAAAGTTGTGCAACCCTACAAGGTATATGCCGATGAGCCACTCAATCCACGCATCGCCAACCCGGTGCTGCAAGGGAACAGCCTGATTGCGGTGATTGACAAAGTGCCGTGCAGCATCCAACTGACCGACAATGTGGTGGATGCCCACCGTAGCGGCGCATTGCCCCTGAACACACTCGCCAACGCCGTGCTTGCCAAGCACGATGAAATGCAGCAAATGGCACAACAGAACTACCGGGCCGCCGAAGCGGAACGGGACGAGGGCCGGGAACGCACAATCCTACTCAAATAATCAAACAACCCTATAAACACAACAGCAATGAAAGAAAAAAGTCCACGTGAACAATCGGCCGCCCACCAACAGACAGCACTCCTGGTAAACGCCCTGAACGGTGCGGTTGCCGGTAGCGGCTACTGGCTGAATGCGGCGGGACGGAATTTACCGAAATTCTATCCGAAGGGTGTAGCTGTCAGTCCGTTCAACTCCCTCGTATTGGGCATGCACACCGACCAAAGCGGCTACAAGACCGGGCTATATACGATGTTCTCCGACGCAAAGCAGCGTGGAGAGGCAATATTGCAACAGGAACACGGCGTGCCGTTCAACTGGTACAAGTGGGACAAGTACGTGAACCGCCATAACTCGGAAGATATGCTGTCCCGTGAGGCATACAAAGCCTTGCCCGAAGCACAGCAGAAGCTCTACAAAGGAGTGCGCCAACGGGAAATCATGGTCTTGTTCAACATCGACCAGACCACTCTGCCGATGGCGGATGCGGAGAAATACCGGGATTTGCAACAACGCTTCGGCAGCCGTGCAGACCGGGGTTACCTGCAAAGCGAGGAACGACAACTGCGCAGCACGGTGAACCGGTTCGTGGCGCAGGTCAGGGAACACCTGCTTCCCGTGCGCAAGGATGCCGCAGGCATGGCGCACTTCGATACCGCCAAAGATGCAGTCTATATGCCCGAAGCGAAACAGTTTGAACACTACGAAGACTATGTGCAAGAACTGATGCGCCAAGTGGCAGGTGCCACCGGACACGCCCAACGGCTTGCCCGTGAAGGCATGGTGATGCAAGGCGGCAAAGCCCCCTCGGAAGATGCCATACGCTATGAACGGCTGGTAGCGGAACTGGCCTCCGGCGTGAAGATGATGGAACTCGGACTGCCTGCCCGGTTAGCGAACGACAGCCTGCCCTTGGTGGAACACTGGACACGGGAACTGCAAGAGAATCCGCACTACATAGATGCTATCGAAAGCGATGTGAACAATGCGCTGGGGGTTATCCGAAAGGCGGAACAGGGTGAGAAAGTGGAATATGCCACGCTGCGCACGCAACGCCAGACCTCGGAAATGCAGGAACGGCAAGGGCCGCAGGTGGACGCCCGTGAGAGTGCCATACTAGTGGATATTCTCCGTACCGGAGGAATGGCGATAGACGGACGCAACTTCCCTTCTCCTGAAGCCCGGAATGCGTTTCTGGAAAAATTCAATCTGGGTTATTACGAACGGCAGAAGAATGAAGCCTTGTTGAGGGTGACGGACGAAGATGCCGATGTGGTGGAGATAGCCTATACCGAAGCACTCGCCTACGGTGCGAAGATTGCCACGGCGTGCCGGGAATACCTGCCTACAGAATGGAACACGAAAGGAAACTACCGGATAGCAGAGGAACTGAAAAGCGTGCCTGACCGCTCCACCAAAGAAATGGTGGTGGTGCGCGACAGGGAGACCGGGATTGCCGACGTGGTGCTGCCTGCCGGTGCCACCACAGGTGGCCACGTGATACTGTCCGCTACGGACAGACGTCCGTTTTACCTGACTCCCGATGAGGTAATGCCTGCGCAGGAACGGTCGGAACAACAGGCAAGGGTCGTCACCAACAACCTGCCCGGATTCTCCAAGCAACAGATAACGGGCGCATTGATGAAGCAAGGAGCAAGCTATGTGCGTTTCTTCAACAAGGACGGCCTGCTGGGGTACCGTCCCGATGACAGTTACTTCAAGGACAAGGAAGTGTTTACCGCCAAGCTGACCGGCAAGGAGTTGCAAGTGCAGGCGACGCTTGATGTGGCGGAGGCGGTAGATAAAGCCACTAACGTACAGTTTGAGCGCATACAGATGTTACGTGATGACAATAACCGTTGGGCACTCTACTTGAAGCCCGTAGAGGGGGAAGCCTTCAGCATCTATCCCGATAAGGAGGACTTAAACCGCTTCTTCTCCGCCGTGAAGCAGAATGAACGGCAGTCGGCACAGGGGGTACGTATGGAACTGGCGCAGAAATATTATGCGCTCGGCACCGACCGCCCCGAACTAAGACAGG
>OHFR01000937.1_pt1 | contig 10799 bp, 3 predicted proteins | sample 1567531 | NCBI WGS metagenome assembly OHFR01 (sample SAMEA3879597, study PRJEB24766) | human gut metagenome | biome: human-associated habitat; feature: feces | place: USA | collected 1985/1987
CTTGCTCCCGCCGTTAGGAAATCGGAATCGGACAGTCAAGGAGGCCTTTACCTACGTAATTATATTGACCTATGTAGGGACAGGCGTCCCCGACTGTCCGTTTCTAATGTATAATATCTAATGCAGCAGAATTGCCCTTACGGACAATTCCGCATAAAAGTATCAAATATTATTATTTTGAAATCAGAATACTATCAGTGGGTATCTGATACAAACGGACATAATCTACCTCTACGGCGTTATTTTCCAGATTCGAAAGTTGCATTTCGGAATCTTTGTTAAATCCGTTGCTAATGCGTAAGGATATAAGCTGATTTGCTACTTCCTCAGGCATATTTGTATCATTTTTGAATGTATAAGAAGCATACGGTGTACCGTCAAGATAGAATTTAATCTCAGTTTCGGTCCACAACATTCCGTATGTATGGAATCCGTTAGACTCAGTAAGATTAAGCTTTTTGTTATCGGTTATTAAGTTCATATTATCATCGGTACCGGTAGTACTGTCCGGTCCCCAATTATGAACCTGAGCCTGCAGTGTGCCGCCGCCCATATTTTCCGCCAAATCGATTTCCAAACTACGCTCGTTTTGAGTTCCCGCAAGCTTTGCAGAGGAAGAGGTTGACCAAATTGCAGGAAATTCGCCCTGTCCGAGATATGGTAATTTAGCGCGAACTTCAACATAACCGTGCTTGAAATTCATGGTGTTATCGGTGGTAACGCCTTTTGCACAGGCTACCGTGCCGTCTTCGTTTTGAACAGCCCATAATTTAAGGGTTCCGTCGGAAACATCAACCTGCTCGTCAGTAAAGGTGATACCATCCACATTTCCCTGAATCTGGTTTGCGATAAATGTATTAGAGTCTAAAGCGCTTCCGTCAAATTCCTCATTCCAGACAAGCTGATAACCTGTTGCGCCGTCAACGGTTTTTCCAAGGGTTATTTCGCTCGGACTTGCTAAATATTTCTTTAAGCGAACCAAATCCAAAATATCCACCGTACCGTTGCCTGTGCAATCTGCAAGAGCGATTTCATACTCGGCAACGCTTCCGAGAAGTATCTTTTTAAGCTGAGTGAGGTCGGAACCGTCAATAACATTCTCTTCATCGGCGTCAACATTTCCTACCGAAAGCACGCGCTTCCATTCGGCTGTGTAGGTGACGTTTTCTTTCGGCATTGTAAGCTTGTCAAAACCTGCGTATTCGCCGTTTACATACCAGCCCTTAAAGGTATATCCCGCACGTGTGGGGCAGCCGGGAGTAATTACCGTACCAGGATTTTCGGTAATAGAATCAATTGAAGTTGCGCCGTCGCCGGTAACAAAGGTTGCGGTAGGAGTTTTCTGAATGGAAATATTATCAAAATAGATAGCAGATTCTGTAGGTTCATTCCAATAGAAAATCCAATTAAGCATTGCATAAGTGCTACTTTCATTCGCGAGAATCTTATAAGTGCAGGTTTTCCAATCTGTATTACGAACCTTGTTTACATCCCAATTTCCGATTTCATCAGCATTTCCGCCGTCCAACAGTCGCATCAAGCGTTGCTGTACTTCGCCGTTACTGTTTGCAAGCGAAACATATGAACCCGCATATGACCGATTTTCTTCGGTTCCTTGTGTTACATCCAGTTGAATAAGCTCTTTGCCTTCTGCAAATTTAGCTTTATATCTAAAGGAAACTGTGTAATAGGTATTATTTTCTAATTCAACAGGAATCACAAGGCTATATTTTGATTCCTTACCTTCTCCCGCTCCGTTAGTCATAAGCACCTTGTTACTTGAACCGTCTGGATCGTCTGTAACCTCCGGTGTATTGCTTCCGGTCGAGAGAAGCTGATCAAATTTGCCGTCTTCAAAATCCACATAGCAAGAGGTACTCTTTTCCCAACGCGCAGAATAGGTTGTATCAACATCTGGGCAGATTATTTCTGTGCCGGCGTAGCCTATAAGATTATTATCCGCGTTATACCAACCGTCAAAGGTATAACCTAATTTTGCTTTGGGTGTGGGAAGTGCGACTTTGCTGCCGGGGGCGGCAATTATAGCGTCTGCGTCCTCGCCAAAGCTTAAGCTTACAACCTTTTCGATTTTTATATCGTCAATGTATAGTGTGGCATATCCGTTGCTGTCGAAATTTGCGGTCGGATAGAAGTTTAAAGCAAGGTATTTGTAGTCTGAGTCAACTGTACTATCGCCTGTTGTGAAGGTCCATTCCTGTGTTGTCCATTCTTTCGGTAGCTGAACATACATTCTATCTGAAGCCTTAGAATAGTCATACAGATAAGCTAAGTGGTTCTGTATATACTTTGTTACATCAACCTTATCACCTGCGGTAGATGTAATTCCGGTTGACTTTCCTGCAAATATACCTGCCGCCTTATTAACATTGGCTGCGCCTTGATCTTCACGAACCTTTACCATTTCGTCAGATCTAATCCTATACGATATACGGTAGCTTGTATTGTTTTTAAGCTCATACGGGAAGTTAACAAGCATGCCGACCCAAGCGTTAGAATTATATAACCTCAGGCATTTGTTACCGTCTTGCTTTGCATCGTCTACTACAGCAACATCTGCCGAATTCTGATTGTGCTGGATTCCGAAATTAAGATATCCTCTGCCGTCTTCAAAATTATACTCTGCAGAATCTGTACTGATTTTCTGAATATGTATATCGTCGATATACAATGTAGCATATCCGTTACTGTCACCATTTGCAGTAGGAACAAAGTTAAAACTAAGGTATTTGAAGCTTTCGTCAACTGCACTGTCTGATGTTTTAACGGTCTTTTTCTGCGTAGTCCAAGTAGTCGGTATTTGCTCATACTGTCCTGTATCGGTACCGTACAGTGTAGAAAGTCTGTAATTGAGATAATCTTTTACTTCTTTTCTACAGGCTTCGTCATTTGAAAGACCTACTCCGCTTTCTGTTACTCCCGTTGATTTGCCTACATAGATACCGGCTGTATATTTGGCAGTAGCATCCCCATCTTGACGCACTTTTACGCCCTCATCGGACCTCACCTTATATGTGATAACATATTCCGTGTTATTTTCCAAAACATAGGGGAAATTAACAATCATACCCTCCCACGTGCAGGCGTTGTATAACTTGAGACATTTGTTACCCGTTCCGTCATCTACAACGGAAACCTCGCCCAGTGTTTTATTATACTGGATTCCGAAATCAAGATACTCGTTTCCATTTTCGAAATCATAGGTTACTTCTCCGCTTAAAGACTGTTTAGTTGTTTCGGCGCTTGCTTGGACAGAGCCTAAACACGCAAAGCTGCCAAACAGTATTGCAAGCGAACATACGGTTGCCAAAATTCTTTTGTTTTGCCTGAAAAAAAATTTTTTCATAATGTAACCTCCTAAAAATTTTTTTATATTTTAATGCAGACCTACTGCATTGGGGTACAAACAATATCAATTTCAAAGCCGTAGGAATAGCTTTCCGCGGAGAGCCTATACCTTTCGGGAAGCGGCGGACCGCAGCTGTTCGAACCGATTCCGCTGTGATCGTAATCTATATAAAGCTCCGAAATTTTTGAAGGAAGCAGTTCAAAATTGTGCTTAGCAGAGGTTATTTCCTCGACCGTATAATGGCTTATATTGAAAGAAAAAGGTCTGTCGAGCGGAGTGCAGACAAGGGCGATTTTATTATCGCTTACTTCAAGTCTTTCGCAACCGCGGTGCGCTCCGTTTTCCTGCGGATAGAGGTAATCCTCAAACATATTTGTAACCGTATCCTTAAAATTACCGAAATATGAGGCATGCCGCTTATCCTGATAATTATCATACGGACCGTACGCCGTGTACTCCACATTCTCAAACCCCGCCGCCAGCATAAATCGGATACCCAGCCTCGGCAAAAACGGAAAAGCGGTGTTGCGCTTTACCTTAACATTAACCGCCAGCCTTCCGTTTTCGGCTATTGTATATACAATCTCGGCGGCAAGAATGTTTTGCACGGTTTCGGCGTTCAGGACAAGCTTTGTCACAATCCTGACCCCGTCCTCACGCTTTTCAAGCTCCATGCTTCTTAGCCTTTGGAGAGTACGGTCATAGCCCGCCGCCCTCCAAGCATTGCTCGCATACATTTCGTTATCGGTGGGAGCGTGCCACAGGGAAAGCAATGCCGAAGCTGCAAGCGCCTCCTGCCCGTTATGCAAAACAGACGCTAACATTCCGCTTTGTTTACTGAAGGTATACACCTTATTGCATACTGTAACGGTTATAAAGCTTTCGGTTTCCTCGGTCTCGCAGGAATCTGCGCAGAGTATAAGCCTTTTAGGCTCAAAACCGCTTAACTCGATTTGCTGCTGACCCAACTCAAAGCCCTCGGGATAAAACTCCGTATTTTTCTTTGCGGTTTCAACAAACCTTACAAAGGAGTGTCCTTTTGGTATATTAATTTCAAATTCAATCGGAGTTCTTGTATGGGGTTTAAGCTTAGGGAGCTTAAGCTCGCGGGTTTCCGTAACAATGCCGTCGGCGCTTATTTCGTAATGAACATTTACATATTCATCAGCGGAAATAAAATCATAAAATGATGTGGCGTAAAGCTTACCGTCCTTAAGCTCGAAGCGTATCGGGCGCATAACATTTTTTAATTCTCTTAATCCGCTGTGCGGCTTACGGTCGGGATAAACCAAGCCGTCCATACAGAAATTACCGTCGTTAAGCTCGTCTCCGAAGTCTCCCCCGTATCCGTATTTCGGGGTAGAATCGTTTTTATAGCCCAAAACCGCTACGTGGTCGCACCACTCCCAGACGCAGCCGCCCGCAAAGCCCTCATATTCAAAGAGCTGATAATATTCCTCAAGGTCGCCCGGGCCGTTGCCCATTGCGTGGCAGTACTCGCACAAAAAGGCGGGTATACGGTCACATGAGGCTTTTTTCGCCTGTTCTTCACAGTATTCCCTAATATGTGCAACGGTGGGATACATACGGCTGTACATATCAAGGTCGGAATAGTCCCCTTCCTTGCCTTCGGGGGGGCGGCGATCCTCATAATGAACAAGTCTGCTTGGATCAATACCGTGAAGATACTTCGCCGCCTGTTCTGTAGCCCTACCCCAGCCCGATTCATTGCCGATCGACCAGAAAATTACGCTTGGTCGGTTTTTATCCCGCTCAAAAAGCAGTCTTTGACGATCCAAAATCGCTTCGGTAAACCGGGGGTCATCTACGCAGAAGTCGGAAAGATTCTTCCCCTCCTCCTGTTGCAGGGTGAATGTGCCGTGAGCCTCCAAATCCGCCTCGTCTATAACATATAGCCCGTAATAATCGCAGAGTATCGGGAAAATGGGCGAATTGGGATAATGCGAGGTTCGCACCGCATTGATATTGTTCTGCTTCATCAGCTTTAAATCGGCAATCATATCCTCCACCGAAACCGCAGGACCCTTTTGGGGGTGAGAATCGTGGCGGTTCACGCCGTGAATATAAAGCTTTTCACCGTTCAGACAAATAACGCCGTCCTTGCGTTCTATTCTCCTTATACCGATAGGCTCTGTAATATATTCTCTATTGCAGAAAACGGTAAGTCTGTAGAGCTGTGGGTTTTCGGCGTTCCATAAAATCGGATTTTCTAAATCAAGTGTGATTGAACCGCCTTCGGCATAATCGAAAGCGCATACGGTACCGTCCGGAGCAGTCAAGGTATATTTAATTTTCTGCTTTTTCCCTACAAAGGTAAAATCCGCCTTAAGATGCGCTTTTTTAAGGTCGTCGCTGAGCTCTGTGTAAACTCGGTAGTCAAAGATATGGTTTTCAGGTCTGCCCAAAAGATACACATCCCTGAAAATTCCGCTTGTGCGGAACTTATCCTGACATTCAAGATAAGTTCCGTCACTCCACTTAAAGACCAGCACCGTAAGCTCGTTTACACTGCTGTTAAGATAATCCGTAACATCAAATTCCGAGGTTGAGTGCGATACTTGACTGTACCCTACAAATTTTCCGTTCAGCCACACATAAAAGCAGGAATCTACGCCGTCGAAGATTAGATATTGCTTCAGATATGTAGTTGCAGTAAAGAAAGTTCTATATGCTCCGCAGGGGTTGTAGTTGGGAACATACGGGGGGTCAAACGGAATCGGATAACGGACATTAATGTACTGATGTCTGTCATGCCTATGGTTTTGCCAAACCGACGGAACAGGAATAGTACTGCCCGAATCGGTCCATTTTGAAAATCTGTCCGGCAACTCATCAAATTTGGAATAATATTTAAACTCCCAGTTGCCGTTAAGCATTTTCACCTGTTCGGAACAATTCCGAGGGTTCATTTCTTGCGCGCTTTTCTTGGCTTTACAAGGAATGTAATAGCTCCTGTTCGGCATTGTTCCGACATGAAATTTAGTTAAATCCTCATGAAAAAACTGCATAAGCTATTTTTGATCTTTTTTAAGATTTTCTCCCTCTTCTTTTTTTGATTATAAAGAAAGCTGCAAAACCGGCTCCGGCAAGTGCGACCGCAGTTGGCACAACAATTATTACCCAAACATAGCTTTGCTGAATTACAATAACCTTTTTAATAATCTTCTTTTTACGGTTCGGCTGTTTTACTGCGGTATTTTCCGTATTTTCGGCAGATCCGTCGCCATCCTCAAAGCTATTGTCCGAGTTTTCATAGTCATAGTAATTAAAATCGTTGTCCGCGTCGAAAACACTTTCAAACTTACCGGTAATCCATGAAGACCAATCCTTCCAGATAGAGGAATCCTCTTTCGGTAAGGTCCATTTCCCCGCGTCCTCAATTTCCACGCTTGTGGGGTCGAACTCTCCTACGTCGGTAATAGTAATATCATCAATATAGGCGGTTGCCAGACTTCTGTTATTTTCTGCACCGGTATTGGAAACACGGTTTTCAAAATAAATTGTGAGATACTTCAAATCGTCGTCAATCTTGGGCTGATCGGTGGTAATCTTAAGCGAAGCCGTCTGCCACTCGGCAGGAACATTTTCCTGCGTAACAAATGGGAGAATGGAGTTCTGTAATCTGTTTGACTCAGGACCGGAAATAACTCCCATTCCGTTTTCTGGGAACCTTACTTTTGAAGCGATCAGCGCAATAGAGGCGCTCTGATCAACACCGCGGTATTTTACCGAAATTTCATATATCCTGTTAGACTGCAGCTGATAGTTAAGGCGAACCAAGACATAGTTACCGAAGGCTGTAGCACGGGTTTTGAGTACATGATTTTCGGAATTATCCGGGTCGGTTGTTACAACCGACCCGATACCGAACCAGTTACCCCCGCTGTAGACAAGGTCGGTGTTATCCTCGAAATCGATAGTGTAGGTATTCTTCTTTGTTGTCTTGCCGTAAAGCACTGTGTTTTTGTTTGTTACGGTAAGGGTTGAGCCTACTGCCTGAGTGCATGCGGAGTCGTAATACCAACCCTCTAATTCAAAGGGATTGGTAATAGCGGTCGGGAGGGTAATCGTATCGCCCACAGATGGATATGTGCTCGGTACATCAATCTTTTGACCGTTGTAGCTTACATTAAAGCTTACCGTAGCGTCCAGCTTCTTGATTTCGATATTATCAATGAGCAAATATTCCGCGCTGTCATTAGCGGTATGCTGAACCTTTCCGCCGAGCGCAAAGTACTTATAATCACCGTCAATCTTATCGCCTGTGTCGAAGACATACTCCTTGGTAATCCATTGACCGAAATTATCTGTAACTGTCACTCCGGTTGAGTTTGCCGAGCTTGAATTTAACGCGTCCATAATGCTGAAGATACGCTTATCCAAATAATCTGTACCGGTGCTGCTGCCGTCTAACAGCTCTGAATCGTCCTTTACTCCGTAAACGTAAAGACGGGGAACAATACCTTTGGAAGAGCTGCGATAGGAAAGCTTTAAGGTATATTTTGTGTTGGGCGTAAGCTCATAGGGGAAGGCGGCAATGCTTTCTCTAAAGTGTTTTCCGAAAGCCAGCACATTGTTTCCGGGATTAACCGGGTCCTCCATTATCATAGCTTGGTCCTTATTCTTCTTTATATCCGAAGAGTTTTCCATTTTGAAGCGGTAAATATCCTCGTTGCGTACATACTTGATATAATAGGTTATATTACCGGTGGGAATAGTGAACACATTATCTGTAAATTTCGTTGTAAGGGCAGGATCGGTGTATATTCCCTCTACATCGTAGCCCGCAATGCTTAAGCAATCAAAGGTTACCGTGCTGCCGGGGTTGCCTTCAACCGGTGCAACCGAAATATCTGTGCTTTCGGTATCGCCTACATAAGCCTTAAACCTTATTGAGCTTACCATTTCGATTTTTATATCGTCAATATCGATGTATTCAAATGCACTTCCGTTTTTTTCTTGACAAAAATAGTTGATTGCAAGGTAACAGAAATCACCGGATACAACATTTTCTCCGACAGTAAAGGTGAAAGAAACCTCGGTAAACGCGGACTTATTTATAACGACATAACTACCGTTATCTCCGTAAAGATTATGAAGCTTAGCGCCGAGGTAGTCGGATACTTCGCACTGTTGGGATTCTGCAATAGCGGTCTTGCCGGTTGCTTTACCGAGATATATACCGGAGCCTGCCGACTCAGCCTGATAAATGTGTGAAGCGCCGTCGTCCCTTATTTTATAGCTGAAACGGTAAGACGCGCCGTTTTTGAGCTTGAAAGGAAAATTGACAATAAGATTTTTGTAGGTCTGGTTCTGGATTCTTAAGTATTTATTTTCCTGTTTGGTGCCTTCATTCTCGGTCATAACCTTAGCAAAAGCGCCGTCGATGTTTCCGTCATTGTCAAAATCCTTGTTGTAAGTATTCCAATGGGTGCCGAAATCAAGGAAGCTTTTATCGTAGGTCTCGAAATCATAATCGGCGCTGCTGTAATTCTTCTTTGCATACTTTAAATAATAAGTTACAACAGTATCGGCGATTGTCAATTCATTTCCCTCAAAAGGTATTGAAAGCTCAGGATCGGTGTATATTCCGACTAAGTCATAGTCGGGAACCCTTAAGCGATCAAAAGTCACCTTTTCGCCCGCTGTGCCCTCAACCGGTGCAACCGAAATATCTGTGCTTTCGGTATCACCTACATAAGCCTTAAAATGAATTGCGCTAACCTTCTCAATTACTATATCGTCGATATCAATATATTCGTAGGCGCTTCCGTTTTTTTCCTGACAAAAATAGTTGATTGCAAGATGAGAGAAACCATCGGCTACGGCATTTTCACCGACGGAAAAGGTGAAAGAAACCTCGGTAAACGCGGACTTATTTATAACGACATAACTACCGTTATCTCCGTAAAGATTATGAAGCTTAGCGCCGAGGTAGTCGGATACTTCGCACTGTTGGGATTCTGCAATAGCGGTCTTGCCGGTTGCTTTACCGAGATATATACCGGAGCCTGCCGACTCAGCCTGATAAATGTGTGAAGCGCCGTCGTCCCTTATTTTATAGCTGAAACGGTAAGACGCGCCGTTTTTGAGCTTGAAAGGAAAATTGACAATAAGATTTTTGTAGGTCTGGTTCTGGATTCTTAAGTATTTATTTTCCTGTTTGGTGCCTTCATTCTCGGTCATAACCTTAACAAAAGCGCCGTCAATTACTCCGTCATTGTCAAAATCCTTATTGTAGGTGTTCCACTGGGTTCCGAAATCAAGGAAGCTTGCTTCCCCGTCCTCAAAATTGTATGTCACGGCGTTTTCATCGGTTTGCACGGCATTTACGATAGAATCTACGGATTTTAAAGAAGACAATACTAACATTGCCGCAACAAAGACAGAAAGAAATCTTTTAAAGTTATTCATTTATTACCATCCTCTCTAAAATGTTTCTCCGTAAGAACCGACACCGTCCATTTGATAGAGATGTACCCAGTCTACATAAAACGTGCTGTCTGTCAGCTTATCTACATCCTCTGCCTTTGTTACCTCAGTCGCACCTATGCTTGTTGCAATAATAATGCGGGGGCTTTTGTTAAGGAAGAACATAAATTCATTCATGGAATAGCCGTAATTCGGGTCCTTTAAGAAAGAGGTTAGCGGCTGGGTGCAGTAATTATAGCCGTCAACATAGAACTTAATGTACTCGGGCGTCCATTCACATGAAAATGTGTGGAAAGCCTCCGAATAACCCGCACCGCTCGGTAAGGAGTAACTGTTTCCGTCCTCTGCACCAAGGTGCTGAATGTGGCCGGTCGCAAGCTGAGCTTCGGTTGCAACATGACCTAAAACATTTCTTCCAGCCGTCCACCAAGAGTGAAGATTTGAAACGCAGTTCTTATCGCTGCCGAAAAACTCAAATACGTCTATCTCTGCTCCGTAGTTCTTTTCAAGGGTTTTTTTACTGTTTGCCCAGAAGGAAGGCCATACGCCTATTCCGCTGTTGACCTTACCTCTTATTTCAAACAGACCAAACTGGAAGTGTTTTTTTGCGTTTATTTGAGCTCCCCAATATTTATTGCCCTCGGGGGTTTTCTCAACAGTTGCGTTAAGGTGTAGCAAGCCGTCCTTAACCACAACATTAGACGCCTTGCAGCCCGAGTCTATTCCGCCTTGAGCAAGTATGCCGCTACCGTAATTAAAGTTATCAATATCCCAAGTATCGGTATCAACACTTGAATCGTTAAACTCATCGAAAAATACCAGATGGTAGCCTTCGGTGGTAGCGGTTTTATTACTGTAAGTACCTTTATAATTATAATTTTTAGGAATATTAAAGGCGGAATCCGAAGAAACATTTTTAATATTTCCCGCCAATGCGTGTATGGCGGCGGAAAGCGAATAGTTGTGACCGCCTTTTATT
>OHFR01000943.1_pt1 | contig 10758 bp, 6 predicted proteins | sample 1567531 | NCBI WGS metagenome assembly OHFR01 (sample SAMEA3879597, study PRJEB24766) | human gut metagenome | biome: human-associated habitat; feature: feces | place: USA | collected 1985/1987
GCCGATTTTGTTTTCGGGCTGCGCCGCGCGGTAACCCCCGTAACCGCCGCACCCTATGCCTCGCGGCTTTTCGCCGTAAAAAACGCGCAGGATATTTATAAAGGCAAAAAAAGCGCCGATACCCTCGGCATATCCGCTCCCGACGAGCACACGGTTGTAATTGAGCTGGCATACGATGACCCTGGCTTTGAAGAAAGCCTTACCACAAGCGTTGCTATGCCCTGCAATGAAAAGTTTTTCAATGAATCGGGCGGCAAATACGGGCTGACGCTCGATACCGTTATATCCTGCGGCAGCTACAGGCTCGGGCGCTGGAACGACGGCGAGGACTCTTTCGGAATACGGCTTTATTCCTTTGATAACTACAAGGGCACCTTTAAAGCCAAAAACGCGGCGGTTTATATAACCCGCGCTAAGGATAAAACGCCCTATGAGCGGCTGCTGGATAACAATGTGGATATTACATTTATAGATTCCGCGCTGTCAAAAGGCGCTGAATCGGCAGGGCTTAAAATAACCGATTATCAGAATATATGCTGGGTTATGACTATGGATGACTCCCTTTCGGAAAATCTGCGCAAAAGCCTTGCAATGCTTATAGGCGAGCAGGTATATTCAGCCGATTTAAAGCCGGGCTATTCCGCCGCCGCTTCCCTTTTCCCGGGTGTTATTTCGGGTGAAAAAACCTCGGCGGGTATGCTTTCCTATAATTATGACGGTGCGAAAGCACTTTACTCGGCGGAGCTTAAAAATCTGCCCGATAAAAAATTCCCGTCGGATATAAAGCTATATTTTTACGATGACGGCAATATAAAATCTATCATAACCGATATTGTGGGGCACTGGCAAAACAAACTCGGCGCGTTTATAAATATCGAGACCGCAAGCAGCGCCGAAAAGCTGACCCCGCAGCTTAAAAACCGCGATTTACCCATAGCCGTGTTCCCCATTCGTGCCGACAGCGAAAGCCTTTCGGAATTTGCCGAGAAATTCGGCATTTCCGCAAAGGGCAAAACCCCCGACGCGGTACAGGCGGAATTACTTCGCGGCACGCACATTATCCCGCTTTTGTTCCAAAATACCACCGTTGCATACTCTTCCGCTTTAAGCGATGTTTACACCGTCCCGGGCGACGGATATATTGATTTTTCGTTTATAGTAAAAACAGAAAAATAAAGGAGCTTGCAATTTATGAAGGTCTGTGAAAAATGCGGCGCAATAAACAACAACGAGCGCTTTTTCTGCGCCGACTGCGGCGAAAAGCTGCCCTCACCCGTTTCAAAAGCGTATGAAGCCGAAATAAACGGGCGTATATCCGATACGGGCGATAAGCTTATGCGCGAAAGCGACCCACTTGCCGTAACGACCTTTGACCGAATAACGGGTTTTGTATCCGTCGGTGGGCTGCTGCTCTCGGTAGTGCTGCTGCTTGCCTGTGCGCGTCTTCAAAGGTTTAATCCCGAGCTTATTTTGTATTCAATGCCTTTCTTTGTTGTGGGAATTATCAGCTCATTTTTACCCCGTATTCTTTGGTTTTTTGAAAAAGTTCGTTTAAGCTTTACAATTTCAGGCTCAGAAAGCGCCGAGCCGAGCGACTGGTATCTTTTTTGGCGCAAGGCGGGAAACCTTTTACTTTGCGTTTTCGGCTTTTTGCTGCTTTTAATAGCCGTAATTACGGAATAATCGGCATAATTATCCTCATAATATGTTATGGGTGATAATTATATGAAAAAATTAAACACCGTGCTTGAATTTATTATAGTTGGTGCTGTGGGAACACTGTGGCACTTCGTGTACGATTGGACGGGCGACAATCATTTTATCGGCTTTTTCTTTCCCGTAAACGAAAGCACATGGGAGCATTTAAAGCTAATCTTCTTCCCTGCCCTTATTTATTCGGTTATAGAATACTTTATAATGAAAAACAAACCCCGAAATTATATTCCCGCGGCTGTTGCGGGCATTTTCGGCGGTATGCTTTCAATAGTTATGTTCTTTTACACCTATACCGGAATTATCGGCTATGATATACCGTTTTTAAACGTGCTTTCGTTCTTTATAGGCGTGCTTGTAATGTTGCTTATAAAATACGCAATTATCAAGTGCGGCTGCCTGCAAAGCAAGGCTTCAATTTATATTTCGGCAATTATCGCGGGTGTGTTTACAGTGCTGTTTGTGCGCTGGAGCTATTACCCGCCGCATATCGGGCTTTTCAGCGAGCCTACACCGTAACATCGGCGTAGATTGGAATAAAAAAGTAAAATTACCACACATACTTTTGCTTTACGCAGTAGGGGTATCCAAAGGGGAGTTTGCCACTTTAAAAATATTTTTACACACCTTGTTTTTAAAACAAGCCCCCGTCCGGGCAATGCAGTCCGAGCGGGGTTGCTTTTTCAGCTAAAATATTATACCGATTTTTCTATTTCGGCTATGCTGTTTTCAAGCATAGCTATTTTTTCAAGCACCTTTTTAAGGCTCTCGCGCTGCTGCTCAACAACCGCCGCGGGCGCTTTGGCAACAAAGCCCTGATTATTGAGCTTTTTCTCAAAGAACTCCTTATCGTCGTTAGCCTTTTTAAGCTCCTTTTTAAGCCTTTCAAGCTCGGCGGTAAAGTCTACAAGCTCGCGCATGGGCATAAACACGGTGGCGGCGTCGGTAATAACGCGCACCGCTCCCTCGCTTTCAAAGCTGTCGCCTATTTCCACGTCCGAAGCATAGGCTAAGCGGCAGATATACGCCGTTCCGCGCGAGAAAGTATCCTTAAATTTGGTTGCAATGCAAACCTTTGCTTTCTTTGAGGGCGGAACGTTCATTTCGGCGCGGCGGTTTCTCACCGCCTTTATTACCGTCATAATCTTTTCAAAGTCCTCTTCCTCGGCGGCAAATTCAAGCGATGTGTCAAACTTAGGCCAATCGGTCACCATAAGCGCCTCGCCCTTATGCGGCAGCGACTGCCAAATTTCCTCGGTTATAAAGGGCATAAAGGGGTGCAAAAGCGCTAAAGTGCCTGTAAACACATATATAAGCACGGCCCTTGCGGTATCGGCGGCTTTTTCGTCATCGCCGTTTAAGCGGGATTTGCAGATTTCAATGTACCAATCGCAGAAAACGTCCCAAATAAAGTCGTAAAGTTTTTGAACCGCCATACCAAGCTCATACTTTTCAAGGTTTTCGGTAACATCCTTTACAACCGCATTGTATTTTGATAATATCCACTTATCCTCAAGCGCGAAATTATCGGGTTCAAGCGGCAGAACCTCGTCCGATTTCAAATTCATAAGAATAAATCTTGCGGCATTCCAGAGCTTGTTTGCAAAGTTGCGACTTGACTCAACGCGCTCTTCAATGTAACGCATATCATTTCCGGGGCTGTTGCCGGTTGCAAGCGAGAAACGCAGCGCGTCCGCGCCGAATTTATCAATTACCTCAAGCGGGTCTACGCCGTTTCCGAGCGATTTCGACATTTTTCTGCCCTGCGAATCGCGCACAAGCCCGTGAATAAGCACCGTATCAAACGGAACCTCGCCTGTTTGCTCAATTCCCGAGAACATCATACGCATTACCCAGAAAGGAATTATATCATAGCCCGTAACAAGGGTGTTTGTGGGGTAATAGTGCTTGAAATCGGCGGTTTCTTCGGGCCAGCCGAGGGTTGAAAACGGCCATAAGGCAGAAGAGAACCAGGTATCAAGCGTATCGGGGTCCTGCGTGATATTCTTGCTGCCGCAGTGTGCGCAGCAGTGCGCGTCTTCCTTTGAAACGGTTATTTCGCCGCAATCCGCGCAGTACCAGGCAGGTATGCGGTGACCCCACCAAAGCTGGCGGGATATGCACCAATCGCGTATATTTTCAAGCCAGTGAAAATAAATTTTTTCAAAGCGCTGGGGAACAAACTTTGTCTCGCCATTTTTAACCGCCTCAATAGCAGGTTCGGCAAGGGGTTTCATTTTAACAAACCACTGCTTTGAAACGCGCGGCTCAACCGTTGTGCCGCAGCGGTAGCAGGTGCCCACGTTGTGAACGTGCTCTTCAATCTTTACAAGCGCACCCTCTGCTTCAAGGTCGGCAACAATAGCCTTACGCGCCTCGTAGCGGTCCATTCCCGCGTATTTCGGGTAATCGGCTACAATTTTTGCGTCGTCGGTTAAAACATTTATAACCTCTAAATTATGGCGCAGACCTACTTCAAAGTCGTTCGGGTCGTGCGCAGGGGTAATTTTAACAACACCCGTTCCGAAATCCATTTCAACATAATCGTCGGCAATAACGGGTATTTCACGGTGAACAAGCGGCAAAATAAGGGTCTTGCCCACTAAGTCCTTATATCTTTCGTCATTCGGGTTTACCGCAACGGCGGTATCGCCGAGCAGGGTCTCGGGGCGGGTAGTTGCAAGTTCCAAATAACCGCTGCCGTCCTTAAACGGGTAGCGCAAATGCCAAAAATGCCCTGCCTGCTCCTCATATTCAACCTCGGCGTCCGAAATAGAGGTCTTGCAGTGGGGGCACCAGTTAATAATTCTTTCGCCCCTGTAAATAAGCCCTTTTTCGTAAAGGCGCACGAAAACCTCTTTAACCGCCTTGCTGCACCCCTCGTCAAGGGTAAAGCGCTCTCTTTCCCAGTCGCACGAGGAGCCCATTTTTTTAAGCTGCTCTATAATTCTGCCGCCGTACTGCTTTTTCCATTCCCAGGCGCGCTCCAAAAAGCCGTCTCTGCCGACGTCCTCCTTGGTAAGCCCCTCCTGACGCATTTTTTCAACTATTTTCGCCTCGGTCGCAATTGATGCGTGGTCCGTGCCGGGCACCCATAAGGTATCGTACCCCTGCATACGCTTAAAGCGGATAAGTATATCCTGCAGCGTGTTGTCAAGCGCGTGACCCATATGGAGCTGACCCGTAATATTCGGAGGCGGAATAACTATTGTGTAGGTAGGCTTATTTTCCTCGCACTTTGCATGGAAGTACCTGCCGTTAAGCCACATTTTATAAATTCTTTCTTCAACCTCTTTCGGGTCGTACTGTTTTGATAGTTCTCGTGCCATTAAGATTTCTCTCCGTCCGTAAAAAAATGTATATTAAAAAAATTAAAGGGTATATTATACTTGTCAGCGACGGATAAAGCGTTTGCACCGGCGCCGACACAGGGCGCCGGTAATAACCGACGCTCTTTTTTGTTTTACAGTATCATCTGCTCCTGCTCGGCAGTACCGACAGGCTTTTTACTGCCCGCCGCAGGCAGGTTGCGCGTGCGGTAGCGGTGGTCGCCCTCTAAACTGTCCTTTTCGTAAAAGCCGACTTCCGAAAGCCTTTGCCCGCGCTTTTGGGTCATAACGGCTATGCCGCCGTTATCCTTTGTAGTCTTTGCGGGAACAGACGCGGTGTTTACTATAAGAATACGCCCGTTTGTGGATTTTAAGAGCAGCTCGGTATCCTCTTTTATAAAGAAAATACTGTGCAGGGTAAATTTATCGCAATATGCCTTTATAAGCTTTTTGCGGTTGGTCTTTGTTTGGTAAGATGAAAGCGGGACCTTTGCTATTCTGCCGTTATCAAACACAAAAAGCATATAGCCCTTATAATCGGCGGTTGCCACCATATAAACGGCGTTTTCCGCCTCCTCAAATTCAAGTTTTGAGGGTACATAATCGCCTAGCACGCTCGCCTTGCCGTCGGCAAATTCAGCAGTGCGGGATTTATAAACCTGTGATTTATTACTAAAGAACAAAAGCTCCTCTGCATTGGTGGACTCTACCGTCTGCGTTATTTCGTCCCCCTCTTTCAGCTTTTGCTCGCCGCTCATTCTGAGTGACTGCGGGGTTATTTTCTTGAAATATCCGTCCTTGGTAAAGAAAAGGGTCACGGGTGAGGTATCAAGCTCTATAGGCTCGTCCTCGCCGCTTTCCTCCGCCGCGCTTATAATCTCGGTTTTTCTGTCCTGCCCGTATTTTTCGGCGACTTCCTTTAATTCCTTAATTATTATATTCAAAAGCTTTGAGCGGGAGTTTAAAACGCTCTCCATCTCGGCGATTTCCTTCATCAGGTCTTCAATATCCGCCGTGCGCTTTAAAATATATTCGCGGTTTAAGTGGCGCAGCTTTATTTCCGCAACGTATTCCGCCTGAATTTCGTCTATTCCGAAGCCTATCATCAAGTTCGGCACAACCTGTGCTTCCTCGTCGGTCTCGCGCACGATTTTGATAGCCTTATCAATATCAAGCAGTATTTTTTCAAGACCCTTTAAAAGGTGCAGCCTGTCCTTTGCCTTTGATAGCTTGAAGTAAACGCGGCGGCGCACACATTCTTCCCTGAACGCCACCCACTCGGAAATAATTTCCTTAACGCCCATAACGCGCGGCGAGCCTGCAATTAAAATATTGAAGTTGCAGGAAAAGCTGTCTTCAAGCGGAGTCATTTTCATAACCTTTTTCATAAGCTTTTCCGGGTCTGCCCCACGCTTCAGGTCAATTGTTATTTTAAGACCGTTCAAATCGGTCTCATCGCGAATATCGTTAATTTCGGTTATTTTTTTAAGCTTTGCAAGCTCTATTACCTTTTCTATAATCGCCTCGCTTGTGGTAGTGGGCGGTATTTCGGTAATATCTATGCAGTTTTGCGATTTATCGTAAGCGTATACGCCCCTTACCTTAAAGCTGCCGCGGCCCGTTTCGTAAATTTTTTCCATAGCCGCGCGGTCGTATAAAAGCCTGCCGCCTATAGGAAAATCGGGGGCTAAAAGGGTGTCCGCCACGTTTATATCGTTATCTCTTATATAGCTTATCGTGGTCTCGCATACCTCGCGCAGGTTAAACGGGCAAATTGAGCTTGCCATGCCTACGGCAATACCCGTGTTTGCGTTTACAAGCACCGAGGGAAAGGTGACGGGGAACAGCGTAGGCTCTTTCATGGTAGCGTCGTAGTTATCCACAAAATCTACCGTGTCTTTATCAATATCGGCAAAAAGCTCCGCCGCAATTGGGGATAGCTTTGCCTCGGTATAACGCGAGGCAGCATAAGCCATATCGCGCGAGTAGGCTTTACCGAACGAGCCTTTAGAGGCAACATACGGGTGCAAAAGCGCCTGATACCCCTCGGACAAACGCACCATAGTCTCATAAATAGCCGCGTCGCCGTGGGGGTTCAGCTGCATTGTGCGCCCCACTATATTAGCCGATTTTATTGTGCTGCCCTTTAAAAGCCCCATATTATACATAGTATAAAGCAGCTTTCTGTGCGAGGGCTTAAAGCCGTCTATTTCCGGTATCGCACGGGATACTATAACGCTCATGGCATATGGCATATAGTTGGTTTCGAGCGTGTCGGTTATCGGTTGCTCTACCGTAAGCCCCGCGCCGGCAATGTAAGCGTTTATTTTAGGCTTTACCGACTTCGGCTCTTTCTTCTTTTTAGTCGCCACAAACTTCCTCTTTTCTAAAATTTGTAATATCTAATGTCTAACATCTAATATCTAACGTCTAATCAGGATAAATCTGCCTCATCAAGGTACATATAGCCGTTTTCGGCTATAAAGTCCTTTCTGCCCTGCAAATCGTCTCCGAGCAGCAAATCAAACATCTGCGAGGTGCGCTCAGCGTCCTGCGGCATAACCTTTATAAGACGGCGCGTTTCGGGGTTCATTGTGGTAAGGTTCATCATATCGGGCTGGTTTTCGCCCAGTCCCTTTGAGCGCTGAATGGTGTACTTGCCGTCCCCTATTTTATCAAGAATATCTATCTTTTCCTTTTCGTCATAGGCAAAGTAGGTCATATCCTTTGTGCCTATTTCGTAAAGCGGGGTTTCGGCAATGTATATTTTACCCTCGTTTATAAGGGTGGGCATAAGCCTGTATATCATTGTAAGAATAAGGGTGCGAATCTGAAAGCCGTCCACGTCCGCATCGGTACAGATTATGACCTTATTCCACCGCAGCGCCGAAAGGTCAAAGGTAGCAAGCCCCTTGTTCGCCTTGGACTTTACCTCAACCCCGCAACCGAGCACTTTAATGAGATTGGTTATAATCTCGCTTTTAAACACCTTTTCGTAATCAGCCTTAAGGCAGTTTAAAATTTTGCCCCTTACAGGTATTATTGCCTGAAATTCGGCGTTTCGCGCTAATTTGCAGGAGCCTAAAGCCGAATCGCCCTCAACTATAAATACCTCGCGCTGCTCTACGTCCTTTGAGCGGCAGTCTACAAATTTATCCACCCTGTCAAGCATAGAATTTGAGGATTGCAGGGTCTTTTTAAGGTTGATGCGCTCCCTTTCGCTGCGCTCGCGGCTGCGCTTGTTTACAAGCACCTGGTCGGCTATTTTATCCGCTTCGGCTTTATTTTCAATAAAATATACTTCAAGCTGATGCCGCAGGAAATCGGTCATAGCCTCGTATATAAATTTATTGGTAATAGCCTTTTTAGTCTGGTTTTCGTATGAGGTTACGGTTGAAAACGAGGAAATTACCAGCACTAAGCACTCTTCAATATCCGAAAAGGTGATTTTGCTTTCGTTCGATTTATATTTGCCGCTTTGCTTTATATATGCGTCTATCTGTGAAACAAAGGCGCTGCGCGTAGCCTTTTCGGGCACGCCGCCGTATTCAAGCCAGCTTGAATTATGGTAATACTCCTTTAAGGTGTGGCGGTTTGAAAAGCAAAGCGCCGCGTTTATTTTAACCTTGTATTCGGGCTTGTCCTCGCGGTCTCTGCCCTTTCTTTCGGTCTGCCAGAACTGAACGGAGGAAAGCTTTTCCTCCCCTACCGTCTCATTTACATAGTCCTTAATACCGTTTTTATAAACAATTTCCTGCTGCACAAAGCGCGCGCCCTGCTGCTCTTTAAAAATAAACAGCAACCCGTCATTTACAATTGCCTGCCTTTTAAGGGTATCAAGAAAATACTCGGTGGGAATATTAACGTCGGTAAAAACCTCAATATCGGGCTTCCAGCGGGTTTTGGTGCCTGTGTCCTTGCCGTCGTAGGGCTCTTTATTAAGACCGCCCACATTGTAGCCTTTTTCAAAGTGCAGGTTATATTTAAACCCGTCGCGCTTTATTTCCACGTCCATATATTCCGAGGAATACTGCGTAGAACAAAGACCCAAACCGTTTAAGCCTACCGAATACTCATAGTTTGCGCCGTCGTTCGTGTTGTATTTGCCGCCGGCATATAACTCGCAGTATAAAAGCTCCCAGTTAAAGCACTGCTCTTTATTATTAAAATCAACAGGTGCGCCGCGCCCGAAATCCTGCACCTCAATAGAGCCGTCGGCATACTTTGTAACAACTATCTTCTGCCCGTAGCCCTCGCGCGCCTCGTCTATCGAGTTTGATATTATTTCAAAAACCGAATGCTCGCAGCCGTCAAGCCCGTCCGAGCCGAAAATAACGCCCGGGCGCTTTCGCACCCTGTCGGGGCCTTCAAGCTTTTTTATACTGTCGTTGCCGTATTCCGCGGTGGTTTTCGCCATTAGACGTATCTCTCCTTATTATAATAACTCAAAGTATATTATACACCATTTTTTACCCTGCCGTCAAGTATTTATAATTCAGAACTACCGCCTGTATTTTTTAAATTTATCGGTATAGACAATACAATCAGGTTACAATACTTCCCATAGCGGAAAATTTGTCCGTTTGTATTCTCTTTGCAAATAAATTGCCTATTGACATTTGGGGTATAATATAAACATAAACAATAAAAGAACAGGAGACGGTTTATATGTCAAAAAAATTAGTTGCTTATTTCTCGGCAAGCGGCGCTACAGCCGACGTTGCAAAACAGCTTGCAGAGGCGGCGGGCGCCGATATATATGAAATCAAGCCCGAAACGCCGTACACCCCTGCCGATCTTGACTGGACGAATAAAAAATCGCGCAGCTCTGTTGAAATGAGCGATAAAAGCAGCCGCCCCGCAATTTCGGGGGAATGTGCCGATATTGCGGGGTATGACGTTATTTTCCTGGGTTTTCCCATTTGGTGGTATGTAGCGCCTACAATAATCAACACTTTTCTTGAAAGTGCCGATTTTTCGGGTAAAACAATCGTTCTTTTTGCAACCTCGGGCGGCAGCGGCTTCGGCAAAACCGTTTCGGAGCTTAAATGCAGCGTTGCAGACAACACCAAAATAATTGAAGGCTGGCTTTTAAACGGTAAGCACACCGTAAAAGAGCTTACCGATAAAATAAACGCACTCGGCATTTAAAAGCTCCCCCTGCACTGTGAGAATATACAAACCAAAGGCTCCCTTCTTTTCGGCTTTGCCGAAACAGAGGGAAACGAGACTGAGGGGTATTTTCTAAAATCTAACGTCTAACATCTAATATCTAAATTGGCTGAGGGGTATTTAAAATTTAGACCTTTTCGGGAAAGGCATATTTTCAGGCAGACCCAAAATGTAATCTGCCGAAACATTATAAAACTTGCAACGAAAAATCAATCTTTCAATGGGCAGCGGATGCACGCCTCTTTTGTACTTGCCGTAATAGCTTGTATCTATTCCCATAGCCTTTGCTACGTTTTTTTGGTCTGAGTCTCTGTCCTCTCTTAAATCTTTTAGAATATCATAGTACTTTTTTCATAAGACATATATCTCCTTTTTGTTTGTAAATGCAATTATATCAGCGGTGAATTTTATAAGGGAGCCAAAAAGTTTGCAAAAAACAAATTATTCTATAACCGTCTTTTTTCTTGAAACGTCGATTAAAACGGTCGTACCCTCGCCCACCGCCGACTCGGCGCTTATTTTATGCCCCAAATTTTCGCAGATT
>OHFR01000953.1_pt1 | contig 10668 bp, 9 predicted proteins | sample 1567531 | NCBI WGS metagenome assembly OHFR01 (sample SAMEA3879597, study PRJEB24766) | human gut metagenome | biome: human-associated habitat; feature: feces | place: USA | collected 1985/1987
AGCGTGTCAGATTCCATGATCTGCGGCACCCGTATGTCAAGTACACGACAAAAATTTTTAGCTTGCGCTTGATGGATTTTCAAGCGCAGGCTTATCCTGATGCTCGGCGAAAAACTCGCGGAGCTTGTCAGCTTCATCAGGGAGGACAAAGCCGAAGCCCTGTCCGTCTACTCTGCAATAGAAAGCAATTTTCATGTCTGCCACCTCAATCGAAAATATCTTGGATTTTATATGCGATCTCAATGCGCTTGTCAGGGTACACCAGTACCCGGTCAATCAGCAGCTCGGCCAGCTCGGTGGTCAGTGCGTCCGCATCGAAAATCGCCTTGGACGCTTCCTTGCGGCTGTCCTGCCGTGCCTGTTCGTCCTGCTTCTGCTTCGCCTGTGCCAATACTGCGGCATAGGCGTTTTTCGTTTTCAGCAGCAGCTCGTCACACGCGGCCTTTTCTGCCTTGTAGGTGTTCAGGTCGATCTCGCCCATGAGATAGCGTTCGTAAAGTGTGCGCTTGTCATCTTGCAGCGCCTCGATCTGCTGCTCATATTCGGCGCGTTCCGGTACGGAGGAATCCACCCGGAGCGTACCGTCCGGGGCAAGCGGTGCGGCGGCTTCCATCTGCTTTTTCAGCGTCAGGAATACCGCCTGCTCCAGCTCTGCGGCGTTCAGACGCATCTTGTGGCAGCGGCTTTCTACGTCCGCCTCGGAATGGCGGCAGTGATAATATGAGGTTTTCTGCATGGTGCGGGACAGCGCATGACCGCAGCAACCACAGAAGGCTTTGCCTTTCAGCGGGTAGTCCCGCTTTTTCTTGTTTGGCTGGGAAAATCGGAGCTGGCTGGCCTGCACGGTATCAAACACAGCTTTCTCAACGATGGCCGGGTGATGGTCAGGGATGATGTACCACGATTCTCTGTCCTTCAGGCGGCTTCTGGTGCCGCCTACTTCGAGAACCGCCCGCTTGCCGATCACATACACGCCGGTGTAGCGTTCGTCCTCCAAAATGCGGAGAATGGTGGACGCACTCCAGATGCCATGACAGCGGGAAATATCGTGGGTGTGATTGCCGTGCGCCGCTTTGTACTGGCCGGGAGTGGGGATGCTTCTGCGGAACAGCTCCCGCGTGATGGCGGTGGCGTTGATACCCTCTGCGGCAAGCTGGAAGATAAGCTGGACGATGGCAGCGGCCTCCGGGTCAGGCTCCATTCTGCCATCGGCGCTTTTGCGGTAGCCGTAGGGACAAATCTTGCTCTGATACTCGCCGCGCTGCATCTTGGCGTACTTGGCGCTCTTGGTTTTAATGGACATATCGCGGCTGTAATACTCGCTGATGAGATACTTGAACGCCACATCCATGCCGCCGGTGTCGCCCTTGAATTTGCTGCTGTCAAAATCGTCGCTGATGGAAATGAAGCGGGTATGGAACAGTGGGAACACACGCTCGATGAAGTAGCCGGTTTCAATGCTGTTACGCCCGAAGCGGGAAAAATCCTTGACAATGATGCAGTCGATCTGATTGGCCCGCACCAGCTCAATGAGCTTCTGTACCTGCGGACGCTCAAAATTTGTGCCGCTGTACCCATTGTCGATGAACTCCATAATCTCCGCGTTCAGGGCTTCGGGCATGGAAGCCGCGTACTCGTGGAGGACAAGGCTCTGATTTTCAATGCTCAGGCTATCGTACTTGTAGTCCTCGATGGAGAGGCGGATGTAGAGGGCGATCACATATTTCTGCATTGTTCCAGCACCTCCGCATAGGTTTCAAACTCGCTCTGAAAGCGATAGCGCACCGTGATCTGCTTGTCGTGGGATACCTCGATGCGGTCGATCAGCCGCTCGATAAGAGCGCCGGTCAGCGCACGGTCGGTCTTGATCTGCGCGGCGTCCTGTTCCAACGCCCGGTGCTGCTCAATCTGCGTATCCATCGTCCGCAGGCCGTCCTCCAACTGCTCCATTTCCACGGCGAGGTCGGCAATGCGGCTTTCGTACTTCTCCTTGTAGTCGAAGTATTCATCCTTGGTGAGAACACCTTGGACGAGGTTTTCATATAAGCTCCGCACGATACCGCGAAGCCGCTGGATTTCCTGCTTGCGGCTGGTGATCTTCTCTCGCGGCTCAGCGCGGTCAGCGGCCTGCCGGGGCAGCTCCGCAAGGGAGAGGGTGTATTGCCCCAGCGCCGTATCAAGCGCGTCCTGAAGCATATCTGCCAGCATATCCAGCAGCATATCCTCGCGGATGGTCACTCCGGGGCAGACATCCTTGCTGATTCGGCTCCTGCTCAGACAATGGTACAAGTACACATCATCGGACTTCTTGCGGATGTTTCTCTGCCGGTGCAGGCTGCCGCCGCAATGGGCGCAGAACACCTTGCCTTTGAGCAAATTCGGCGTGAAGGCTTTGACCTCTCGCGCCTTGGCGCGGCTGGCGGTCTGATTGAGAATTTCCTGCACCGCCGCGAACTGTTCCCGGCTGATGATGGCCTCATGGGTGTCCCGCACCACCGTCCATTCCTCGGCATCGGCCTTGACCTGCCGGTGATCCACGGTTTTGGTCTGCCCCTGAACGAGATCTCCGGTGTAGACCTCGGAACGAAGAATGACGCCGACCGTTCGGGTCTGCCACTTGCCGCTGCCGAGCAAATTTTCGTGGGTGATCTTGCCCTGCATCTTCTTGTAGTGGCTGGGGGTGAGGATACCCGCTTCATTCAGCCGCACGGCGATGGTATTGAGGCCAGCGCCCTCGGAAGCCCAGCGGAACATCCGCTGCACCACAACGGCGGCAACAGGGTCGATGATAAGCTGGTGGCAATCGTCCTCGGCTTTCAGATAGCCGTAGGGAGTACGCGCACCGATGAACTTGCCGTCCTTCATGGCCTGTCGCTGCTGCGCCCTAATCTTGCGCCCGATGTCTAAAGCGTAGGCTTCGTTTATCATGTTCCGCAGCGGGATGATGATACCGGAATGGGCATCTTCCGGGGCGGCGGTGTCGAAGTTTTCGTTGACCGCAATAAAGCGGATGTTGCGGATGCGGAAATACTGCTCAATGTAATAGCCGGTGTCAATGGTGTTTCGGCCCAAACGGGAGAGGTCTTTCACAATGACGCAGTTGACGTGACCGGCCTCAATATCCGAGAGCATCTGCTGAAAGCCCGGACGGTGGAAGTTTGTCCCCGTCGCGCCGTTGTCGATGTAGGTATCGTACACGCTGATCTCCGGGTACTGCTCCAGATAGCGGGCAATAATCATCTGCTGGGTTTCAATGGATACGCTGTGCGTGTGGGTATCCTCCACCGAAAGGCGGACGTAGATCGCAGCACGGCAAGCGGCGTCGGCCTCCTGCACGACTACCGCAGCCGTTTCTTTCCTGCTTTTTCTCGCCATGCTCAGCCCACCTTTCTCTGTTCGTAATCTTTCCACTGCGCAGCCCTCGCCAGAAGCTGCAACGCCTTTTTGTATTCGTCCTCATGGGTAAAGGTAATATCCAGCTCCCTTTTCCCACGGACGCGGACGCTCTGTACCATGTGAATGAGCGCCCTGCGGTCTAAGGTTTCCAACGAGGAGAACTGCGTAAACTGTGAAATCCAGCGGTTGCGCTCACTCCGGTTTTCCAGCACCTCCGTGAGTTTTTCCTTGAGAACGCGGACACTCTCGCGGATGTCCTCGGCCTGCTTGGTGTACTTGGCTTTGTAGGAGGCGTATTCTTCCTTGGTAAGCATACCCCCCACAAGGCTCTCATAAAGCCGTGCCTTGAACTCCAGCACCTGCTCCAACCGGCGCTCGTTGTCGGTAATGTGGTCGCTGTATTCCTTGGCAAGCGCCTGATTGATGCTGGTCTGGTCAATGCCTGAAAGCAGCGCCTCCAGCGAAGCAATGTTGCCGATATAGGCTTTCAGGCTGTCCCGCACACAGTCGATCAGGCTGCTTTCTTTCAGCATGACCGGATGGGCGCAGCCCTTTTTCTTGCCGGTGGGACAATAATAGTAGTGGTACTCCTTGCCGTTCGCACGGTTGGTCTTGCGGGTCATGCGGCTTCCGCAGCACCCGCAGATCAGGATACCGGAGAACAGGTACACCGTGTCCTCGTTGGGAGAAGTCCGGGTATCCAGCCCCTTGATGCGCTGCACCAGCTCAAAATCCTGACGGGCGATCAATGCTTCGTGGGCATCCGGGACACGCACCCACTCGGAGGCGGGGCGCTGCTCCATCTGCTTGATCTTGTAATGCGGCGTACCCTGTTTGCCCTGCACCAGCGTTCCGGTGTAGGTTTCGTCCTGCAAGATGCGGATAATGGTGGTAGCCGACCATTTGCAGTCAGCCTTGTCTGCGTATCCCTTTTTCGCGTAGGGCAGGCCGTTGTTCTTCTTGTATGCCAGCGGAGAGAGAATGCCCAGCCGGTTCAACTCCGATGCGATTTTGGAGGCGCTTGCGCCCTCCAGCCGCATACGGAAGATGTCGCAGACAACGCGGGCGGCGTAGGGATCGGGGACGAGTAGGTTTTTATTGTCCTCGGCTTTCATGTAGCCGTACACTGGGAACGCGCCGACGAAATCGCCGTTGCGCCGCTTCACGTCCAGAGAGGAACGGGTCTTGATGGAAATGTCCCGGCAGTAGGCTTCGTTCATAATGTTCTTGACCGATACGGTCAGATCATCGCCGCTGTCGTGGGCGGTGTCGATGCTGTCGGTGATGGCGATGAAGCGTACCCCGTAGGCCGGGAATACCCGGCGCAGATACCGGCCAGTTTCGATGTACTCGCGCCCTAAGCGGGAGAGGTCTTTTACGATGACGCAGTTGATGTTGCCGTCGGTGACATCCTGCATCATTTCCTTGAACGCAGGGCGGTCAAAGATGATGCCGCTGTATCCATCGTCGATCTTTTCGGAAACGACCTCAATATCCGGGTTGTGCTCCACAAAGTTTTCAATGAGCTTGCGCTGATTGGAAACGCTGTCGCTTTCGCTGGAATGATCGTCGGTGTAGGACAGGCGGATGTAAGCGGTAGCTTTGTATTTGGGCATGAAAAAGCACTCCTTTCTCCCGGACTGCTCCCGCATGAAAAGAGTGGTTATCTGGCTATTAGGTTTTCATCCTTTTCCACACCGATCATAGCACTCTCTGCGGAAAAAAGCGAGGATGTCGCTCAGCGCAAAATGCCTTGCAGACATTCCTCCAACGTAACGCCGTTCCCGGCAAAGCAGGCGTTTACCACGAAATCGCCGCAGCGGAAGCGGTAGGGATTTTTGATCTGGCGGATAAAGGCGGCAATACGTTCTTCCTTGGGAAGATTTTTGTCAACAGATACTTCCCGGATGTCCACCAGCTCATCCGTGTGGATTCGGGATTCGTTTGGCGTCGGCTGCATCATGGCGATCTCCTTTCTCGGTTTGGTGGGTTTCCTCAAGGTCACATGAATGCGCTGACGGAAAGGCCGTCAGCGCATGGTATCTGACTTTGAGAGGCGGCTGCGCGGGCAGAATTGGAGCCACATAACATAATGGCGAATACCGGCGCAGCCGCTCTGCTTGTTCATTTGAGAAGAACTATCCTATTTGCCACGCGCCCCGGATAGTGGGCATGATGCAGGCCGCCCTTGGCAGGGCTGTCATAACTCCACGATACCGCTGCCTCAAAGAGCTGGCGCATACCGCAGGGTTCCCCCTCAAGTCTGTGGGAGGGCGTGAGCAAGTTTCATTATCCGCCGCGCTGTCATCGCGCCCGATTTGCCGAATCGGGTCTAAGGCTGCGTAGATCGCTCGAATGGCTTTTCCGGAATCACCTCCTTGAAGCCAACGTCGTGGCGGCGCACCTTATGCCGCTATCACGCGGGTTTTGTGCCTGCATCATGGTCTATTCAGTTTTCAACGTTCGGTGAAAGGCTTCGTGGAGAATGTCCCTTCACCTATCGCCGATTTTGGGCCACTTTTGCACCCTGTTTTCAGCAATCAGGGAAAAGTTTTTTCATTTTCTTCATCGCCGCGCCGATGCTCTTGGAAATATTCTGATGGCTGACACCCTCGGCTGCGCCAATCTCATCAACCGTCATCCCATCCACGAAATACATCCACACCCTGCGGAACTGCGTATCCGTCAGGTGCTTCCGAATCTGCGTGACCTTTCTGACGCTGCGGTGGATTGCCTCTGCCCGGTCATGCGCCTGCTCCATGCAGACATCCACGGCAGGAATGGAGGCCGCTTCCTCGGATAGCTCATCCAGCGCAAGCGTGTGATTGGCATAGACGTGAGTTTCCTTTTCGGAGGCGTGATAGTCCTCGTCCGACAGGGCTTTCCATTTCAGGAATTCTTCCTCGCTGGCAAAGTCCTCGCGGGTCAGGCGGACGATGACTTCATTGGCGTCCATATAAACGATGGCATCGGGGTCTTTCTTATTCAGCGCATAGCTGCTTTTTCTATTAAACATTTTGTTCCTCCGTTCAGATCCGAGTGGGTAAAAAGGTCTGAACGAAGGGCGGCGGGGAGCGGCAGCCCACGGCGAAAAAGTGCCGGGAACGACAAAAAGCGCCCACACAGGCATAAAAGCCTGCATGGGCGCTTCGGTGCGGTTCAGTATGGAAATTGTCGGCGGCTGCCAGAGGGCATAGGTATCCTACGGTGTCCGGGTATCGCCCGGTTATGCTCCCGGCGCGGCTCGTCGCCGCAGCATTAGCGGCACCTCCTGTGCTCTCCTGTCATACGCATAGGTCCCTTTCATCTGAAAAATGTTGGGACAGCAAAAACGACGGCTGCCCCGTACAGAGCAGCCGCCGTTTTCCCTATACCATACGCTGCTTTTCAGTACCGCAAGGATGGGTGTCCTATTATCGTCGTATTCTGATTTCTTTCAGGGCATTTCCGGCTTCTTCACCAGCTTGACGGTGAACGCCTGTTCCGTGGCCCCCTCCGGCAGCAGCTTTGCCATGACCACAAGCCGCTGATTGCCGCTGTTGGTCTTGTCGTACTTCCGGCAGCAGGTGGAGAGGGTCAGGAAGGTATCCCCCTCGGAGAAGGTCACACCGTCAATATCCAGCCAGTTTTTCTTTTCCACGGTCTGGAAGAACTCGGTGAGCTTGCTCCCCATGGGATTGGGGTCAATATAATCGAAGCCGATGTCCGTAATAAACAGGGCGGTGATCTGGAAGATCAAGTCATCCCCGTCCACGGAAAGGTAGATGTAGGGGTTCTCCTTCACGAAGTCCGCGTCCATATAGCGGTGCAGCTTGGTAAACCGCACACCGTCCGGGTCGCAGTCGTTGGCAGAGTGGCCGTAGATGACGGTGTTTTCCGCGAGCTTTTCACGGCTCTCGAGCGTGTCGCGGCAGTCGGCGTAGTAGCAGCCCCATGTGCTGTACTCCCGCAGCTCGTCCCGGTTGAGGTAAAAGCCGTTGTCCTCCGCCTGCATCACGGGGTCGTCCACCTCCGCGCCGGGGATATACAGCCACGCCACGGCGTCGGGGTTCCTGCTTTTGGCGTCGGCAAGCTCCGCCTGCCGGTTGACGGTGGGAATGGGGGTCGCCTCCACTTCGGAGGTGCCGGAGGGAACTTCAATGGGATCGGGGGCTTTCTGATAGCAGCCCATGACGCCTGTGGTCATGGCAACGAGCAAAACCACCATGCAAAGCATGGGTCGGATGATCCTTCTGATTCTTTTCATAATGCGTTCTCCTGCCGCGCTGGAGCAGCGGCATGGCTCAAAGTGTTGTGTGTTCGGACAAAATGTTTCCTGTAGCGAAAAAGGAACAGCGCAGCTTCGGGGCAAGATGCCCGTCCGCTGCGCTGTCCAATGTTCGCTTATGGGTCTTTGCCAGCGGCCTTGCTATTCAGCCATTCGTATAGACTGGGGAACTCATCCGGCGGCTCTGGCGGCTTTTTGCGGCGCTCGCGCTCGATGCGCAGATCGCTCCGCACCAACAGAATACCGCAGACCGTTACTATGAGGAATGGCACGAGCAGAATGCCTCCGATCAGCACCGTCACCAGCCACTCATCCAGAGAGGATAAAAGCCCGCTGTCGGTGAACTGATCAAACCAGCCCAAGTGCGAAAGAGCAACTATCATGGCGGTGATCAGCAGCGATCCAACGCTGCCAATGACCACAAATGAGATGTCAAGCCTCTTTATCTGCTGCCATTCCTTTTCAGTCATACGCGCTTACTCCGCAAGGGCGCGCCAGATGAAGGTGACGATCTGTGCGCGGGTGCAGTTGGCGTCAGGGCTGAACGTGGTGTTGGTGGTGCCCTTGGTGACGTCCTCCTTGACAGCCCACAGCACCGCGTCAGCATAGTAGGCGCTTGCCTTCACATCGGTGAAGGGATTGGCCGTGCCCGCTGCCGGGGACTTCTGAGAGCGCCACAGGAAGGTGACGATCTGCGCGCGGGAGCAGGTGGCGTCGGGGCTGAACATGGTGTCGCTGGTGCCCTTGGTGATGCCGTTCTCCACGGCCCACAGCACCGCGTCATAGTAGTAGCTGCCAGCCTTCACATCGGTAAAGGGCATGACTGCGGACTTGGCGGCGGGGCTGCCTGCTGCGCGCCACAGGAAGGTGACAGCCTGCGCGCGGGTGCAGGAGTCGTTGGGGGCGAAGGTCGTCTCGGTCTTACCGGAGGTGACCTTCTTATCCACGGCCCAGTTCACAGCGTCCACATAGTAGGCGCCTTCCTTGACATCGGTGAACACGCTCGGCTGGAGCGCTTCATCCTTCGTGATGTACTCGACGAGCTCAACGCCCAGCTTGTGGGTCTTTTCAGCCATGGTCTTGCCGTTCTCGGTGGCAAGGGCGCGGGCATCATCCACCTTGGCGAGCTGGTCGGTCGTGACGAAGTCCTTGTAGAGCTCCTGCTGGAGGGCGGCGAGTTTATCGGCGACGTAGGCCTTGGCCTCGGCCTTCAGGGGCTTGCCGGTGATCTTGTCGGCGTTGGCGATGTAACCGCCGAGACCCTCAAACGTGAAGTAATAGGAATCCTTCCAGTTGCTCGGATACGCCTTGAAGCCGGAAACGCGCTGCCAGTTGCCCTCGGCATCCTGCGCCCAGCTCGTGCCGTAGGTGCAGAAGGTGTCGGGCTTCTCAGTCGTAAACTTCGCGGACGCGGTGCTGACCTGATAACCCTTGTACATGCTGTCGATCAGCATGGGATAGTACGGGACAAACACGTTGTAGGACATGTTGCCGACGCCGACCCAGCCCACGGTCGCGGTCTCGACCGGACGGTCCTTGAAGAGCTGGAAGATCTCGATCTCCTGGTTGCTGGCCTTGCCGATGGAGGAAAGCTTGTAGTAGCCGAACACATCGTCCTTGTCGAGCTTGCGGTCGACAAGGACGATGATGTTGGTGTAGAGCGCGACAAGCTTGTCGCTCGCGTCAAGGTTGGAGATGGTGAATTTCGTGTTGTCGGCCACGAGCGCGTCGCTGTCATATTTGTAAGCCGCGTTCAGGTAGTTCAGGCCGTCGATCATGCGCTGGTCCATCTTCTCGCTGATACGGGCATAGGACGCACGGAAGTCGATGATGTTCTTCGCCTCGTCGCCGACGAACGTTCCGGCCTTCTTCGCCACCGCGATCAGATCCTTGGAGGAGAGCACGTTCTCGGTGTCGTCCAGATCGACGCGGCCGATGACGGCCATGTTGGGTTCAAGAAAGATCATGTTGTCGTTGAGCTTGATGGCGACATACTGCGTGCCGCTGCAATTTTCAACGTACCAGACCTCGTCCTTGTCGCAGACGAACACGCCGGAGGCGGCCACGCAGCCGTAATTCTCGTAGATGTCGAGCAGCAGCTTCACGCCCTCGCGCGCGGAGGAGGCCTCGGCCAGGATGATGGTCGGGATGTCGGTCTCTTCAATGCCGGTGCGCTCGCTCTTGTTCGCTTCCGCCCATTCGGCGTCGCGGTACGGGTCGGCTTCCGTCACCTTTTCGTTGCCGTAGAGCGTTTCGGTCGCAGAGACGGACACGCCCTTTTCGTTCGTGCCGAACTCGGTGTAGGAGTAGTGGTCGGCCTTTTCGCCGCACTCGGGGCAGATGCCGTCATAGTAGATATCGTTCGTAAAATAGGTGAAACGGTAGCTGTCGTGGGTGAAATCCCACTCGAACGGTCCGTATTCCGGGCAGCCGACGTAGTGGTCGCCCTGCTTCCACTTGCCGCTCTCGCTGATGAACCAGAGCTTGTTGTAGTCAGAGCCGTAGTCCTCCGTGCGGGCGACGAAGGGCGTGCCTTCCTCCACAAGATCACCGCCGACATAGATCGTCGTGCAGGCGGAGGCGCTGATGGTCGTCGCGGCAAAGGCCGCGGCCGTCACCAGACAGGTGCAGAGAAACTTTTTGAGTACGTTTCCTTTCATGTGCTGTTTCCTCCTAAAATTTTCAGTGTTCGAACGAATGCCGCTTTGTCTGCAAAATCGATGTATTCCCCCCGTTCACTTTATCGCACTACCGTAATATAGCACTTTATTTTGCGTTCCGCAAGAGGCAGATCTGCAAAAACACCGCTTCAGTCTCTCATTTCGTCACACCTGCACAAAGCAAGGCATATTATTCGACGCGTTTTATTATAATATAGCTTAGCATCTGTTATTCCGCTACCATCAAAAGGGCGAAAGCCATTGCACATTTTTGCTCAAATCGTCCACCGGTGGCGAACAGCAAAAGCTCCGCAACAGAAGTTGCGGAGCTTTTGCATATTTCCC
>OHFR01000956.1_pt1 | contig 10658 bp, 4 predicted proteins | sample 1567531 | NCBI WGS metagenome assembly OHFR01 (sample SAMEA3879597, study PRJEB24766) | human gut metagenome | biome: human-associated habitat; feature: feces | place: USA | collected 1985/1987
CATATTATCCCTTTATTATCATAAAATTATATACACTTTCCACATATATTCTGTTTCTGTCATACTAATGATCCGGCAAAAATTTTCCATGCCTATTTTTAATCATATAGGAATTCATTTATTCTATCATTTAAATACATATGATAATAATACAATTTAGAATATTCCATATGCTTCCTAAATTCACGATTATAATAATAATGCGACATATGATATGATAATTCAACCAAATAATTTACGCTGTATTTTTTAGCTTCCGCTCTAAGTTTTCTTTTAGTATCCCATATTCCACCAATCACCCCACAACAAACCCCACATACATCCAATACTCTAGCAACCTCACTCGATACATTCATAAGTGATGTTGCCAATGTTGTTATCAATGGAAACATTACTGTTTTTGCACCATAAAATCCCTCAATCTTAATATCTCGCATTCGTTTCATATATTCATCTCGACATTTTTGAAAATCCTTAATTCTTTCATTAAATATGTCTGTAATTATTTTTTCATCATTAACATTCATAATTGTATCACTAAATTTTTGCATTTCATCAAAAAAAAGATGGCGTTCATCCTTCGATTTTTCTCTGAATGCAAGCAACTCTTTAGCCGATAAGCTTTCTATACCACGCGGTATAAAATTTGCAAAAGTTAATGCCCCCAATTTGGTTATGTTATCACCTTGATCATGATCAAGCAATTTTCCATTCGACTCCATAAAGTTCGAACATAACCACGAAAAATCATAATCTGACGCGAGTGTAATATTATTTTTTTTTGCAATATAATTTGATAAATAAATCATATATATATTTGCAAATTCTCTGGGCACATAATAAAATCCCTCATCATCCCGCTTATTACCTGCTATCAGTAATTCTCTCAATTGAACATCTGCTTTTCCTTCATGTAGTTTGACATAATTATTATCCATATAATCTGCCTCGGACAATGCGCATGCCCATTTTGATTTATCCATAACTTTTATAAAATCTTCAAATATTTCAGTTGCATACTTTTCTGGAGCAATATTCGCAATAACACTCTTGTCCTCTATAAGCGTTCTAATTTCATCTCTGTCATTTGGAATATATCCTTCAGGCACAATCCGATATACCTTGTCCCACAGCAGGCATGCATTCCAAAGCCATTCTTTATTAGCAAATTCTATTGTCGGGTAATATAATGTTGCATTATAATTCATCATTTTTCTCCTTAGCAAAGTTTGTCCTAAACTCAATAAAAAGTTTTAATCCTACAATTTTTTCTGAATAGTAATAGCGCCAACATTTCCATCAATGTATGTAACTCCATCCAAACCTGTAATGTTCACTTTATCTGGTGGATAACGTCTTATGAATCCATACTCCTGCACACCCTGGAACTGCAACCATCACTTCTTCTGTAATCTCCGACAAATCAACAGAATATTCTTCCGGTAATGGATTTTCCACATTCACCAATATCAAATTTTTCTGTTTATTGCGATCATATAATGTTTTACAAAATATTATTATATTCAATAAAATTAAAATGCACAACAAACTTATAATTTTTTTGCTTATTTTTTCATATATGCTTCAAACAATATATTCCTCATCTGATTATTTTTCCGTCTTCCGAAATGCCCAAAACTTATTCATAATAAAATTCAAAGGTACACTAACCAGCAAGTTAATAATCGGAGCAATTATTTTCGGAATACCAAAAACTTCTACCCATAATAATGACAAAATACTGTTCAGGAACAATCCAGTAAAAGCATATGATATATAAGTCTTTATCAAAGCGTGAACAATATTTCGTTCCTCATTATCTGCCTTTTCAAATACAAACTTATTATTCCAATAAAAAGACCACAAAACACTTAAAATAAATGCAATCACCTGTGCTGCGAGATAATCAACACTTGGTATCAGATTATTTTTTTGAAATAATATAAGTGTCACAACATAAATAACATACGATATAACTGTATTACTTAATCCTACAATTCCAAACTTAACAAATTGCATCAATGCTACCCATTGTGTTTCATTTATCTTCAATCGTAACAGTTTACATAAAATAAAATCTATCATTTTTTCAATAATTTCCCATAAATTCATAGCATTCTCTTTATCCTTTTCTTGTTCATTTCAATCTTTCTTCTAACTTACAATTTCGTTAAATATACTTTGCATTATCTCCCGAAACTCCTCATCCACCGGATCTTTAACCACTGACATTGCCGCATCAAAATTCGCTCTGGCCTGTTCCATGCCCTTTGCAATAGGAAGTCTATCGGCATACCTATTTAATATTTCTGCACTCTCATATAACATTTCCGCCATGTTCTGATCCGTATAGCCTTTTTCTATCCAATCTGCCAAACGCTCTTTTAATTTTTCCAGCTGATCTGCTTTTCCATACGCTTTTGACAGCTTTTCCAGAACCAGTGCATTACTATCTTTCTGCAAATAATCCTCCAGCACTTCTATTCGTATGGTCGGTGGTAACGTACTGAAAAGGTATAATTCCGTATTGGTTCTCTCACTATTTCTGTTAATCCCATTTTTTCGAAAATACTGTTTCAGTCCTTCTACACCCAGCAACTCACCTTCTTCCTGCTTCTTTTCGATTTTTTTCTTTGTCTCTTTTTTCAGCAAATACAAGCATATTGCTTTTTCCGGACTGTCTAACATTTTCTTAGGGAACACATTTGCCTTAGTCATATTGAATTCCCGGATTACAGCAAATTTCTCGTCATTTCCATCTCTGTATTCTCCCCAGACTGCTTTCACGTTCTCTTTTAGCTGCTTCATTTTACAGGTGATCGCATATTGAAAAGAAACTTTTGCTTCATCGTACCCCTGTTCGATCAGAAACTGACTGATACATTTTTTCGCTTCCTCTGTTCCATAGTATGCATGCACTGTAATATCACACTGATTCTTTTTCATTACATCTGCAAGATCCATCCGGCATTCTGTTCCATTTTTGTCGTATCTGTAAGACTGAATACGGGTTTTAGCGTTATCTACTGCATCCGGATCTGTGCCATCCAGATCCAGATATGCACTCAGCATCACCGTCGTTGCAGATCCTCTTTCAAAATTATCACTCAGAAATACAATATGTTTAATTTCTTTTTCTCCCAGCATGTACTTTTGTTGTCCTTCATCATATGTGATATGCGGTTCATACAATTCAAACTGATCTCTTCCTGCCTTTTTCTTCAGATATTTTAAAAATATACTTCCGAGTGTACTGTCTGCACTAAAGGAATCTTTTGGAACATACAATGTCTCTGCATACTTCATCTGAAAATACTCATCATTTTTAATGTCATGGAAATCAAGAAGCTGATGTTTCTTAAATATTTTCAAATAATCTTTGACATTGCCTGTATGAATTCCACTATATATCATGTTATGTATCAGCCGATAACATATCTGTTCCTCAAAACAGCTCTCCGGAAATACGTTTTCTGTAATACTTTCGGAAAGTCCGTCTTTATGAAGCATTATTCCATCTTTTATTCTATCATAGCTTCCTTCATCTACTTCTTTTACCGTATCATAATGCAGACAATTCTCCATTACCATCTGCAGCCCATAGATTGCTTTTAAAATCTTCTGATCTTCCAGATATACATTTCCATCCTCATCAACGATCACGTAACATGACTGTCCTGTTTTCAATTCTTCCAATCCCGTATGCCGAACCGCTATTTCCGTTTCATTTACCGTACGGACAGGGTTTTCTTCCAGTAATATGATTCCCTTTGTTTTTGAATTTATTGCTGCCTCCTGTACAATCACCTTTTTCCCTTGTATGTCATCATTCAATAAATATAATAACTTGGATAATTCCAGATAAAATGGCAGATATTTCTGGGCACAGACAGTGTGCTTCTCTATTGACACTTCATCCTTATTTCCATCGTTTTTCCTTCTGACACAGTACCGCAGTTCCATATACATGCTATTCAATAATTCCCGCATAGCAGATGCTCTATCGTGAACAGACAAAATCCAGTTCTGTAACAATTGATTCTGATAAAAGTCTTCTTCGCTATATTCAAGACCGAATACTTCATCTTTTGTCTTATCGTCTATCTTAAGCAGTTGGACTATCGTTCCCACTGTAAGTCTGTTTAATATCCAGCTTGCACTTCTTTTGACCGAAAGATTTACATATCTTTCCAACAGAATATCAGATGTATCGACCGGAACTTCCCGCATGACATCTATCGCAAACCTGTCTTTGTTTGCGAAAGGATTCACCGGTAAAAATTCTCCTTCCTGTTCCAGCAGATGATATTTTCCAAAAATATTTTTATATCCGGAATAAAAAAGCTTTAACAACTCCATTCTTTTCTCCGGCTGCTTTTTCATCACATCTTCAAAGGAAGCCCGTGCTGCACCTTCCGGTATATCAAGCTCCACATAATACCCTATCCGCCGCTCTTTATTCTTAAAGGAATTTTCATACTGTATATTCTCTGCACCTTTAAAATATTCAGGATCATTATGCCGGATCAATATCTTCCTTCTACTGGAATCTATAAAAATTATCACTCCATTTTTCCGATAGTTATGCAAATCCTGCGTATCAAGCAGTTCACTCTGATTCTGCATATATTCAATAAATTTCAAATTACAGGCATTGACAATATTGGTCAGTATCTGCCTCTTCTGCTCCTCTTCATCAAAGAAATGCACTGCCAGATAAAGCACCTTGATATGTCCGGAATCAATATTACCCATCTCTTCTACAAACTGATCATCTTTGATAACCGAAACAAGCATATTTTCAATCGGAAAATATAGCTGTCCTTCAACTCTCAGATCAAAAATAAACTGTATTGTACCCAGATCCGTCCTTAAAGCCCACACCTTCTGAATGGCCTCATCCGTATTACTGAAGTCATTATCTCCTGTCAGACAATTGTGTCCTCTAAGGTACGCCAGAAACATGATAACTGAAAACGCTGCTTCACTCGCCTCTCGTTCCTTCGGTTCGCTGCAAATACCCTGTATATTATCGAATAACTGCCTGATATCCATCATGATTTCTTCTGGTATCTCGATCTCCTGACTGGCATATAGCAGCTGAATCTGTTTTAATATTTCATAATACAGATCTGCTATTTCTAATCTCTTCTCTGACAGCAATGCTATATCCAGCTCTTTCAAATACTGAATCGCATCTTTTATGTCCTTTTCCCTACATGTGCCCAGACGAAGACTCGCTGTTACACTCTTTATATTCTTCCCCATGTCTTTCCTCATCTACCATACTTCATCATAATAGCTTCTACAACAATACGGTCTTCTTCTGACAATGCTCCAAACTCAAAATCCTCATTCAGATAATACACAAGCAGAACTTCTACCACCCTGTCCGATAATCTTCCTTCATCGATCAGATAATACATGGTAGCTATCAGATTGCTGAAATTCACCGTGTCAACCGGTATATTCTGAAACCACTGATTTTGCAGTGCTTGCCATACCAGTTCTTCTCTCTCTAGAACAAATTCATAGAACTTCCGAAAGCCACGTCCCCTTCCAATCCCGCTCTCCATAATCTGTCCACCAAATCTGTAAAAACACCTGTATTGTGCTTCCTCAAAGCTGTGACAGCTATATATATAACTCAGAGTATCTATCTGAAATGTGTCAGTTTCCAGAAAATGATTTATCCTGTCATTGCATTCGTACTCCAATAATAAACCACTGTACTCGTTCTGAACCAGTTCATAATTAAATTGATTCCTGTGAAGCAGGCTATTGCGATAGTCCTGATCAATATCTGCGATTTTCTGTGGGAAACGTGTCTTATTCCGGTTCAATGGCAGACTTGCCCTTGCAAATCCCGCAATCAATGCCTGATACAGTTTGTAAGCTGTCTCCTCATCCCTTGAAAAGACCACAATATCATCTACATATCGCAAAATACGGTATTCACCCTTTTCCATATCTGTGCACACCTTTTCTACGATATTATCCAGATACAATTCTGCCAGTACTCTCGCATATGCCGGTCCCTGTGGGACACCTACCCTGCTTCCGCCTTGTATTTCCTTCATCAGTTCATCGTTATAATAAGCCAGATATTCAAAATATCTTTTTGCCTTTTCATTCAATTTTCCTTCCAGCTGCCGGTATACATTCAACAGATCCACATGATCATAACACTGTTTCAGATCAATATAGCTTACATAATTCTGATCCATAAAAGGGATTTCCAGATAACACTTTATCTCTCTGATGTATCTGCTCCAAGACGAAAACCAGCTATGAAACAAATAATTATCTGACATATATGAGATCTGATAACTGTAAGATTTCCAGCCGTGTTTCCATTCTCTGCACATATCCAGCATAACAGCAGTTGTAATAATACGGTCACTTTTGCCAAGCGATACTAATACTCTCGTCTTATCCTCTTCCTTTCGAAGATAAGTTTTATATCCCATTGGCTTCCACTCATCAAATGGCATCTCCCATGCACGAAGTTTTTGCAGAAAATTATTGTACTGATATAATTCATAATTACTTACACGCATCAGTCCATTCATGATCTCTACCGGTATTACTTCATCATTGTCAACCACATACCTTTTCTCTTTTCGGATTATCTTCTTCAGATCAGAATAGCTGTCTCTCCAATCTCCGATATGACTTTTCTCTGTCTCTATCCTCTTTGGTTTTTCCATTCCTGCACGCCTGAGCAGATACTCATACCCTGTTTCTTCCTGTTCTAAGGTATCTTCCATCTCCAGATTATAAATCTGATATAAATAATCAAACGTTGCCGGATAATAATCTTTTCTATGCTTTCGTATATTTTCCCGGGTAGTCGATTCATCATAGCCCGGATATCTGTTCAGAATTGTGAGCAATATTTTCCCATCTGAATCGAGGCGTCCAAGCGTTCCCAACAGTACAAACCAGTCCTGCTCCTGCTGCTGTCCTCTCCTCATCCGTTCAAAAATCCTTCTGAAAACCAATATCTCAGAAAGATAAGAAATCACCTGTTCCGGTGACATGCAAAACCCTTCTGACACCTCATATTGAACATACAGCTTCTGATTCTGCCTGGGTTCGTCCATATGCAGCTTGTGGCATAACTCTTCGGCATTCTCCAATCTTACCTTCTGCATAATCAGATACTGATCACAATAAAACTCTTCAGATTCTATATCATATCTGGTTTCAAATCCGCCTTCAAACAGATACGATCTGCTTCCATTCTGATGCCATGATAATGGGAATTTGACCTGTTTGCCAACTATATTTGTAGAACTTGCTCTTGCAGCCGGGAATCGGTCTAATCCCCACTTTTCATTGTCCACTCCATCTTTTAATTCCGGAATCTGGTTCAAAATTGTATTTACAATATCATATCCTAATTCTTTTGTGATCATCTCTTCGAATAGAATCCAGATGTGTATGCCTCGTCTGCCGGAAAATTCCTGTAAATAATGAATATCATTTTTCGTCAGGAAATCTATCAATGGAGTTATACATATACTGTATAACTCCTGAATATCCGGATTTTCTTTCTCGTTACAGTCAAAATCAAAACAAATCCAACGTATCCGGTTCGTTCTGTATTTCTGCTGATAACAGCCCAATGATCCTTTTTGCGATAACATATTTTGTAACAGAAATGGTGTGACCGGGATATATTCTGCATAATAATTTCCATCTCTACCCTGCACAGCAACTGCTGTTGTGTTCACAACAAAGAGCTCGTATTCTTTCTGCGCTAACTGTTCTATTATTTTATTCAATCTGTTCTTCTCCCAAGTACGTAAGCGCTCAATATTACAACGCTAGATTTTAATTAACGCTTGCACCTTTTGCTAGATGCAAGCGTTTTACTACATTTTAGTTTTTGCAAACAGTTTGAACTTCTTCACTCCACGGAGTCAAAGCCTCAAGCTGTTTATAGTGGCTCAGTTGTCAAGACAAAAATCTAAGATTTTTGTCTTGACAACTGAGCCACTATAACTCTCAAGAACTTTGATTCTTCGTTTCATATTGGGAGTCATCAAGAATTGATTTTTTAGGCAATTCATACTATATTAGATTAAATTTCTATTTTGTAGAATCTAATTCTACAAAATAGAAATTATCCTTACAAAGTCAAATTTACTATTTCAACTCACCTATAGTTAATGTTGGATAACCACTTATTTCTGTTTTCCAATATCGTAGCGTGATTCTCCTCATCCATTCGTCATATTCTTTTTCTGTTACTGCTCCGTCATTATCTTGTTCGTCTTCTAAATAGTTACTAGAATACTTATTTACAATATCAATATAACTATTTAGTCTATTTATAACCTCTGAGGACAACATGTATTTTTGTGTACAATAAGTAACTGAATTATCTCCGTATGAATTAATGATTTCAGTATGAATTCCATCGATTTGCGAAATAACATTCTTTGTATATCCTGCTCCATACGATATTGCCCCTGCTGCATCAATGCCTAAACATTCATTTATACTTATGCAATTTACTATTTTTCCTTCAAAATTATCAGCAATACCGCCAGCTCTTAGTCCGTTTATAACAGAAGATGTAGTATAGCAATTAATTATCATTGCTTCGCTACTTGCTGCATGCGATGAAATAACCCCAACACAGCTGCCTGATACATAGCTATTTATTACCCCTAAATTGCAAACTATACCTCCCAATTGACCAAACAATCCAACATTTTCTCCTTCATGAATACATGTCATATTTTTTATCACATGTCCATTTCCATCATATATTCCTCTAAAGTAAAATCCACTATCATATTTTCCTATTGGATTCCAATTATCAATTGAAGACAAATCTATATCTTTTGTTTGAATAAAATAAACGTTAGAATAATCATTACCATTTTCTACAGATCTTTGCAAAAATAATAAATCCTCGACACTGTCTATTTCATATGGTGACTCTTTGGTTCCTTTCCCTCTATACGAATATTCTTCGGAAAAATCATTATCTGTCTTATAATACAATAACAAACTATTATTCTTTGTAGATTTTATCCTACCATAAAATGTATAACCATGCTGAGTTGCAAAATTCAGTAAAAATTGTTTCATTTTTCTCGTAGCTGAAATTTCGCCTGCTCTGAACAGCTTTTCATGTGAGTTATATGCATATTCTGATGTTTCGTATATAATAATTGCCTTAGGTGGTTTATTTTTTAATATTTTGATATCGTTATCTATTGATTTATCTGATGCGACATCAAACCATTGTACTTTTGCACGCACCCCTGGATCCATTCGATTACATATATAATAAAAACTCGGAATTTGAGGAAAACAATAAATTGAGTCCTTTTCATCCGTGTTCTGCGTCACAATATGATATACTGTTTCATATGCATTTAGTGTTTCATATGACAATCCAATTCCTTCAAATACTTCAATATCATTTGAAAGATATACACTTTCTTGCAACGATGATTCATCCATCCCCCACCAATTATATGTATAATTCATTTTTTTTGCTGCACATTGTAATGTCAACAAAAAACATACCAATATAACTGCTAACTTTAAAACATTAGAAAATCTAAACTCTAAGTTATTGAGTAATATTGCTATTGCAAATGCAACACCTAGTGTTCCTTGGCCTTCTGACAATCCTCCAGACATACCACATCCCCAAGAAATTGCAAAATATGCACCTGTAATAGTAATATATAACAATTTATAATTAGATATCTCCTTATTGTTAACCGCATCAATAATTACATTTATAACATAGTAAATAAATATAGGAATAATAATTAAAAAGATACTATACGGACTTAAATATGTATGTCCATCTAACAATTTCGATATCCTGTCTACCTTTGCAAAAACTATAAAACTTATAATACATAGAATTCCAAACAAATATATTTCGCTTTTTCGTAACCATTGTTTATTAATTGCATTCTTTTCATCCTTCTTTTTTATAATTGCAGATACAATGATACATGCTAGACATATAATTGAAAATTTACTTGTATTTATAAAGGATGACATATTATTTATTATCCAATTGAATAAAATAGGGAGTATTCCTCCTTTTGCTGCAACAGCTTCACCCCCTGTTTGATTAAAAAAGGGAATCAGACTCCCATTTATTAACATAAAAATTATGGTAATAAAAATTGGCACAATTGAACCTGTAATAAAATATATTAATTTCTCTTTAACGCTTCTACGTAAAACCAAACTTACAGAACAAATTAATATTATACTATATATCCAAAATAATAAGCCCATATTTTGTTTTGTAAGTATAAATAATGATGTTGCTATTCCTGCTAGAATAAAATACTTCTTTCTGTCATCATTTTTTATTGCTTTTATCAAAAAATAAGTAGCTGCACATGAAAAAATATCCATCATTCTTACATAATCATAAAACACTTGTACAACTTCTGATTGCATATACATAACTGAAGTGATAGTTGCGATTACAGCTATTTCTTCATTAAAGAGTTCTTTTAAAGAAAGATATACAAATGTACCAATTAAACAAAAAAATATTATGCCTACTATTCTAAGAATTATTACTTTATATCCAAAAATTTTTGTTATTAAAGCGATAAAAAAAATGTATAACGGTGTAAATAAATAATCAAAATCTTTAT
>OHFR01000958.1_pt1 | contig 10613 bp, 6 predicted proteins | sample 1567531 | NCBI WGS metagenome assembly OHFR01 (sample SAMEA3879597, study PRJEB24766) | human gut metagenome | biome: human-associated habitat; feature: feces | place: USA | collected 1985/1987
TAAATGTAGGTTTTTCCGACACTTGCACCAGTTCGTGCAAAGACAACATCTCCGCTTGAGAGTAGATATTTCGACATACCATCAAGGCAAATATCAGGGGACGAAAGATCAGAAAGCAAGAACTCTCTGCTGACATCATCAATATCCGTGATTCTGATGTATTTGTTTTTTCCGTCAAACTCCTTAGCGGCTGCGTTAAGTCCATACTCAAAAGTACCGCACATTTCAGATAACTTACGCTGTTCCCAAGCTATTCGGTTACTGTCGAGCTTACACAGGTGTGAAATATCGGAATTAAGTTTGATATTTCGGGATTTATAGTTGCTATTTCGGGATTATATGCTATAATATAAAATGTATTTTAGTACTTACTCGCGGACCGAGAGAAAGGAATGATATGATGGCTGTAAGCTATAAAAAACTCTGGCACATTCTGCTTGATCGAGATATGAAGAAAAGAGATTTGCAGGAAGCTGCAGGGCTCACAAAATACGCAATGAATAAGCTTAGTCGTGATGAAAATGTCAGCACTGAAGTGTTGGGAAAAATCTGCTCTGCTTTGAATTGTACAACTGACGATATTATGGAGTTTGTTTCTGACGAAAAGTAAGTCCGTTTTATGGGACACTAGTTGTGTGTATCATAATAGGGGGTAGTACGTTGCCCTTAGAAAAAGAAAAAGGATGGGGTCACAGAATGAATAAGCAACAACTTGCTCAGAAAATATGGGCTTCCGCAAATCAAATGCGTTCCAAAATTGAAGCAAATGAATATAAGGATTACATACTAGGCTTTATTTTTTACAAGTATCTTTCCGATAAGGAAGTTAAGTTCTTGAAGGAGAACGACTATGATAATGAACTCCTGAAAACCGTATCGGAGGAAGATGCCGAAACAGTTGAATGGATCCAAAAAAACATAGGCTACTTTATTGCCTATAAGGATCTTTTCTCCACTTGGCTCACGATGGGTAAGGACTTTGATGTTTCAAATGTCCGTGATGCTCTTTCTGCATTTAGCCGACTAATTTCTAATTCGCATAAAAGGGTATTTGAAAAAGTATTTGATACCCTGCAAACAGGCCTTTCCAAACTTGGCGATAGCTCCGGTTCACAAACGAAAGCAATTAGTGGGCTGCTGACGCTGATAAAAGATATTCCTATGGATGGCAAGCAGGACTACGATGTTCTCGGTTTCATCTATGAATATCTTATCAGTAACTTTGCAGCAAATGCTGGAAAGAAAGCTGGCGAGTTCTACACCCCGCACGAGGTATCGCTTCTGATGTCCGAGATCGTTGCGAGTCATTTGAAGGGTAAAAGTGAAATCAAAATCTACGACCCGACAAGCGGTTCGGGCTCACTGCTTATCAATATTGGTCAAAGCGTTGCGAAGTATATGAGCGACGACAACAATATTCAGTATTACGCTCAGGAGTTGAAAGAGAATACTTATAACCTGACCCGAATGAATTTGGTTATGAGAGGCATTGATCCCGCTAACATTATCACTCGTAACGGCGATACTCTCGAGGAGGATTGGCCGTACTTTGATGAAAATGATCCGGTCAATACCTATAACCCTCTCTATGTGGATGCGGTCGTGTCCAATCCGCCGTATTCGCAGGCTTGGGATCCGTCTAATAAAGAGGGAGATCCTCGTTATGCTCGTTTTGGACTTGCTCCCAAAGGAAAAGCCGACTATGCTTTCCTACTTCACGACCTGTTCCATATCAAACCGGACGGCATTATGACAATTGTTCTTCCCCACGGCGTACTGTTCCGTGGCGGTGAGGAAGGTGAAATCAGAAAAAACCTGATCGAGAATAACCATATCGACGCCATTATCGGGCTGCCTGCAAATATCTTCTTCGGGACAGGGATCCCCACCATTATTATGGTGCTGCGCCAAAAGCGTGAGAACACCGATGTTCTTATCATCGACGCATCCAAGGGATTTATCAAAGAGGGTAAAAATAACAAGCTCCGTGCGTCTGACATTAAACGCATAGCAGACACCTTTATCAAGCGTGAAAGCGTCCCGAAGTTTTCACGAGTTGTCAGTCGTGAAGAAATTCGCAGCAATGATTATAACCTGAACATTCCTCGCTATGTGGACTCATCTGAAGCAGCCGAGCATTGGGATGTCTATGCGTCTATGTTTGGCGGTATCCCGACGGCAGAAATTGAAGAGCTGGGCGAATTTTGGACGGCGTTCCCGGCACTGAAAAAGGCTCTGTTTACAGAGAGTGGCATCCCCTATGTGAATGTGTCTGTCGATGACATTAAGAGTGCCATCAAGAGCCACCCCGATGTGGTCGGATTTGAGGATGCTTTTAATGCCGCCTTTTCTACTTTCCCGGCGTTCCTGAAAGAAGAACTTATCGACCGGATGGAAAGCATTGAAATCTCTAAGGCTGAAACCGTTCTGAGCGCTGATATTTTTGAGCGTCTGAAGGATATTCCGCTTATCGACAAATATGCGGCGTTCCAACTCCTTGACGACGATTGGACTGGGATTTCTATTGATCTTGAGGTCTTGCAGACCGAGGGCTTTTCTGCGACAAAGGAAGTCGATCCGAACCTTGTCATCAAGAAAAAGGATGGCAAAGATCAAGAGGTGCAAGAAGGCTGGGTAGGTCACATTATCCCGTTTGACTTGGTACAGGCGACTTTGCTCTCCGCAGAAACGGATGAGCTCCACGGTTTGGAAAGCCGTTTGGCGGAAATCCCGTCTGAATATGAGTCCATCCTTGATGAAATGACAGAGGAGGATAAAGAGAGCTGCAACGATGTTCTCACCGAGGAAGGCGATGCTTTCGTTCCGAAAGAAGTATCCAAAAAGATTAAGGAACTGAAGAAAGACCGTTCTCCTGAAAGCGTTGCGCTTCGTACACTCTTAGAAAAGGTAGAGTCTTTGGTCAAGAGCGAGAAAGAAATCAAGGCGGAGATCAAGGCAAAGAGTGCTGCGTTGCAGGCAAAAACAAAGGATACGATTGAAAGACTGAGCGACGAGCAGGCTTTGGATCTGCTCGAAAAGAAGTGGATTGCTCCTCTCATTGAGAGCATTCACAAACTGCCTGATACCGTAATCGACAGCTTGGTGAGCAAAATTCAAGCCCTTCAAAACAAGTATGCTACAACTTTCTTCGAGGTCGAACAGCAGATCAGCGAAACCGAAGCAACGCTTTCGGGAATGATCGATGACCTTGAGGGTAATGAGTATGATATGCTGGGACTTAATGAGTTGAAGAAATTGCTGGGAGGTAGTGCAGAATGACGAAAAAATCAGATGCTCCCGCAATTCGCTTCAAAGGATTCTCAGACGCTTGGGAACAGCGTAAACTATCCGAAATTACAGATAAAGTCACGGAGAAAAATGCCGGACTACAATATGTAGAAACATTTACAAACTCTGCTGAGTTCGGAATTATAAGTCAAAGAGATTTCTTTGATCACGATATAGCAAAGCTGGGCAGCTTGGATGGGTACTACATTGTAAAAAACGAGGACTTTGTTTATAACCCTCGTATCTCTACTTCCGCACCAGTTGGACCGATAAACCGCAATAAACTTGGAAGAACGGGCGTAATGTCACCGTTATATACCGTCTTTCGCCCGCACGATATTGACACGACTTATTTGGAGTACTTTTTCAAGTGCGGCTATTGGCATTCTTTTATGAATTTCAATGGTGATTCCGGCGCAAGGTCTGACAGGTTCTCGATTAGAGACAATGTGTTTTTTCAAATGCCTATACCTATACCAGATATAGATGAGCAGAGAAAAATTGGCGAGCTACTAACTTGCCTTGACAACCTTATCACCCTTCATCAGCGTAAGTTTGAAAAGTTGACGAATGTGAAAAAGTCTATGCTCGAAAAGATGTTCCCGCAAAATGGCAGCAGTTACCCCGAAATTCGCTTTAAGGGATTTACTGACCCTTGGGAACAGCGTAAGTTAGCATCTTTATGTGAGAAGTTCACAGATGGCGACTGGATCGAATCAAAAGATCAGAGCGATTTCGGTGTGCGTTTAGTTCAAACTGGCAATGTTGGTGTAGCAGAATATTTGGACAAGCCTAATAACAAAAAATGGATATCTGAGGACACTTTTGATCGGCTCCACTGCGAAGAAGTGCTACCCGGTGACATCCTTATTTCGAGATTGCCTGAACCAGCCGGCAGAGCTTGTATTGTGCCGCTTTTAGGCACAAAAATGATTACGGCAGTTGACTGTACGATCGTCAGAACTGCACCTGATATGAGCAACAAGTTCTTGGTTCAGTATTTATCGTCACAAGCATATTTTGATGATGTTAATACATGTCTGGCAGGCGGAACAAGACAGCGCATCAGCCGAGGTAATCTTGCAAATTTCAATGTGCCTATCCCTGTAAAAAAGTCTGAGCAGGATGCAATCGGGATGTTCTTTGGCTATCTCGACAACCTTATCACCCTTCATCAGCGTAAGCCATTTTTAATGAAATGGAGGACTTCTGATGCTAACAGAAACCAAACGAACAGACTTGTTCTGTGAATATTATGCAAAATGGATTACGGTGTATAAGAAGGGCGCAATCAGAAAGGTGACGATGGATAAGTACCTAATGACGCAGAAATGGCTCGTTAAGCTCGTCCCGAACCTGAGAGTATGTGATATGAACCGGATAGCTTATCAGCAGCTGTTGAACGATTATGCTGAGTTCCACGAGCGCCAAACCACGATGGATTTTCACCACCAGCTCAAGGGAGCAATTCTTGATGCTGTTGATGAGGGCTTGATTGAAAGAGATCCTACTCGCAAGGCAATCATCAAGGGGAAGCCACCGGTTGCTAAGAAAATCAAGTATCTCAATCAATTTGAGCTACACACGCTGCTGATCTCGCTTGACCTGAAGGATAAGGTGAATTGGGACTATTTTATCCTGTTGGTAGCAAAGACGGGGATGCGCTTTTCTGAAGCACTGGCTCTTACCCCCAAAGACTTCGACTTTGCCCATCAAACACTGTCCATAAGCAAGACTTGGGACTACAAGGGAAAGGGCGGCTTCCAGCCTACGAAGAACAAGTCGTCTGTGCGGAAAATTCAAATTGACTGGCAAACTGTCATTCAATTTTCTGAATTGGTAAAGCACCTTCCCGAAGATAAGCCCATCTTTGTCAACTCCATCCAACAAACCAGAGCAATTCGAGTAAGCGATCATTCTTACATGTAATCATAGACACTCCAATCAAATCAGCAGCAAGGCTGCCAACAGGCTGCCAGAGGCTGCATCATAAAGCTACTCACAAAAGAGCAAAACTGACCAAGCAAAAAACACCCAGACAGAATTTGTATTGCCTAACACTACCTATTTCTGCGCTCCCTGAGTGGGGACAGCTCGTATGCACGAAATCACTACCAATTTCTGCCCATCACTCAGAGCAGGTTTTGGTAGTTGTTTTAATGTGATTTTTAGCCCAGGATGAAAGCGTTTCAGGTCTCATCAGGTAGAACTCTGCGCTGTCCCGATCAGACATCCTCGTAGCCTGGAGGACCGTGCATAGGAGACCGCTATCATTGGTCAGTAGCATCGATTCAATGACATCCAGATACCGCTTGGTTTCAATATTGTCATAGTCACGAATGCGCCTTTTTCCAAGAGCAGCATCATAGTTATGAACAATGCAGATGGCGCAGCTACCAAAGCGCTCCATTGGGTTCTCTTTGAGATAGTCCATAATCGCGTACCGAAGTGGCCGAGTCAAAAATGCTTGATTATCTCTCTGGTTCCTTTTCGGAAGAATCGCTGGAACTGAGATCTTGAGCCAATCATGAGTCTCCTCGACCTTAATCCCCAGCAGATCCGCCACCTCACAATAGAATGGCGCCGTATCATCACGAACTGTTCTGGCGGTCAGATTTCTCAGAGTAACCGAGGATACTTCTGCCGATCTAACCAGACTAAAGAGTTTTTGCTGGGGGTTATACTGATCCATACGCTCTAAGTCGCTAGCAACCTGAAAGAGTTCGTGGCTGATACCATCAAAATCAGAAGCCACTTGGCGCATGACTTGAATGTACTTGGGGTTATCCATATCACACCTCATAGTTTGTAGATTTGCTCTACGCCGTCAGAACCAGTCAGGACTCCATAATCGTTATCATCTCTGGGAATCAGCTCATCCAGGGACTTCATATCATCTACGACAATCAAACGAACGGACGCCTCTGGCACGAGTGTGCGAGAGGCGTTGATCGATGGGATATTGCGTTGGCTACCAGAAATCAGATCATAATCCTTATCGGCTGAAGAGAATGAGAGAATTGCCGGAGGCTCACTCGCACAAAAATCCAGCACATGATCTCTCATCTGGATGAATGCCCAGAAAGCCATGATGGCTTCCTGCGTCTTCCCGTGATCTAATGAGTATCGACTTGTTGCGAGGAATTGGCCGTCCGGCGAGAAATAGGCCAGACCCTCTTGCCGGAGACGTGCGAGGATCTGGCCATAGGAACGATTGCTCATATGATCGAAGAGCAACCGCATTTGTCGCTGTTCAACGACACCGAAGATGGTCAGCAGCCGAATCATAAAGGCAACTTCCCTCCTTCGAACGGTATTGGAAAACTTCATTATGCTCTCCTTTGTGTAGAGATAGGAAACCGCATAGTGTAAAGGAAAACCGCAATTACGCTTAGTGTAGAGCTAATGTAAACATGACCTTTGCTGTGTTTTCATTCGACAACATTATGTGTATTTTGAGCGATCTTTTCCTTGAGAATCTGGTTGAGTTCCATGCGGTCGGTTGTAATCAGCTGTTTCTCCAAGGGGGATGCCTTGAACGAAACTGTGATGTGGTTGGAGTTTGTGGAGATCAGTCCTTGGCCGCGTTCAAAACGAGTGATCGACATGATCTCTGCATCAGATAAGTGGAGAATGTGCTGGACGCGCTGCGCCTCATCATTTTCTAAGTTCAAAATGATTTTGGTCTTTGCAACATTTAAGATGCCTTTGCCAAATCGGCTGCGATCAAGGTCGCCAATATCCTGGGTGGCAGCAATGGCCGCACCGCCGTAGCCACGAATGATCTTGAAAATCTCCTGAACCCACTCGCCTGCAAGGGCCTTGGCGTTGTTCGGGTTATTGGTATCATCGTCTCCAATGAGTTCCCATGCTTCGTCAATGAAAATTGCCTTTTCTTTTGTTCGGTCTTCTTTGGCTTTATCCCAGACGTAGTCGAGCGCGACAAACATACCAACAGGCAGGAGCTCGCCCGTTAACTCGGAAATATCAAGGACTGTGTAGAGATTGTCGAGCTGTACATTCGTGTGCTGATTGAATGTTTTGGCAGATCCATTCACGAGACGGTTCAGAATATTGCCCATACGCCTCGTCTCAGGAGATTCCATTAAAATCGCATAGATGTCACCAAGGAGCGGCATCTCCCGGTAGCGATCCGGGTGTTCTGGGTCAATCAGTGACTCATTATTGTGCGTGATCCCTTTCTTCGCATAGGTTCGAATCAGTGCTTCGTCAAGAAGCTGCCGTTCTTCATGACTGATATCTGGAATTAGCAGCGAGAAGAAAATGTGCAGCTGCTGAATTTTCTTTGCCAAGATCGAGTTCTCACTAACTACGCCGTCGATCAACTGATTGGCACTGAGATCCTGCTTGCGGATCTCGCAGACATTGATACATTGCTTCGATGCCGGGCTAATGGAAATGAACTCACCGCCAATGTTATTACAGGCTCTCAGGAACTCATGACCTTTGAGAGGCGCTATGATAAAGACCTGGGTACCTTTCCGACGCATGCGGAGAGCTATCAGCTGGAGCGTAAAGGTTTTGCCGGCACCGCTGGTTCCCAGAAGAACCATATTGGCGTTTTTATATACGCGGCTATTGAAGATATCAATTATGACCAAGCTGTTGTTATGCTGATTGACTCCGAGCAGGATGCCGTTCTCATCACTCATCTCAAACGAGGTGAAAGGATAACAACTGGCAGCCGCAGAGGTAAGCATATTTCGCTTGCTCGCCTCAAAGATCTTTTTATTCAAGCTACAAAGCGGGAGGATTGACCGTAGTGCTTGCTCCTGACGAAATCGGCAAATCCGGATATCCATATCCTGTGAAACCATCAACCGACGCACCTCAGATATACGCCACTCCAGATTTTCGAGTGTATCTGCAGTGATTGTGACTAGTGTGTTGCAATAGTAGAAATCCTCGTAATTTGCAAGGCCTTCTTTCAGGAAGTAGCCAGAACGGATTGCGCTTTCGAAATCATCAAAGTCCGAATTGGTATCCGAAGTGTCTTTTAAGCGACTGCGGTTGATTCGGATCTGTTGACCCAGCTTAGCCTGAATGCGTTCTTTTGGCTCGCGGGAAAAATAGAAATCGACATCGATCCCTTCGCCAGCATTGACGAGAATACTCGTCCACCCAGCCACAACGCGAGGATTATACCCATCAGAGGGAACAATGAGATATGCATGGTATACTCCGTCCATTACTACATATGACCCATGAGTCAAGTCAATGGAATCGGGGGCCAGTACACTTTTAAGAGAGACTGGCATAGTGATGTCGACATCCCTTCGAGCTGACTGGAGCTCCCGAATGCGCTGCTCAACTGTTTTTGCCTCACAAGTTGATCGGTTGAAAATGGTGTAGAGGATCTCCAACAGAAAGGCGTTTTCGTCATCATGGGTGACAACCGCATTGTCGCAGTGTAGGAAATACTGCCGCGCTGTCTGAACAGCCGTTTCCAGAGCCGAGACAATCTCCGAGTACTCAGGTTTACGATTCGTGACAGCTTCATACTCAAAGATCACAAGGAATCTGCGGGTAATTGCTTCTCGTGAGCCAATCGTCTGGATAAGGCGATAGTAGTCCAGCTGCAATTCTCGGCACTTTGGATTACTCTCGGACTCCATATCCCGCTCGATGGTATTGAGGTGCTTTCCGATGTCGGCCTTCTTTGTCAGCACCTTGATTTGGATTTTTATGGGGGAAATCTTCATCCAGCTCGCGAAGCTGGCAACGATATTCTTCTGCTCAGATGTACTGCGTAAAAGAAAGTTGATCGGCTCAACTTCGAGGACTCTGATGTAACGACCGTCCTCCGTTTCAATAATGCCGTTGCGGATATCCTTTACTGGAACAAAGTCTTCCGAGTAAGTCACCTGCTTTTTATGACTTGGCGCCATCTTGCGATTATTTTTGTTGAGCTGCTTTTCGATCTGCTCAATCTCTTCCTTCTTATCTGAAAGTTCCTGACGCTTGCTCTCAAACTCCTGCTGCAGCCCTAAAAGCTCATCCTTGTTGGCAGCTGTAATGTCTGCTGTGATCTGATGACGAATTTCGCTTTCAAAATTTTCAAGTGCTTCCTGGCGCTTTTCTACTGTATTCTGCATAACCTGCTGAATACCTGTGATTTTATCATCAAAGCTGCCCAGATTGTAGCCCGTCTCATCCTGACTTTTCTTGATGCGGTTCGTCATCAGCTGCTTGTTCTTATTATTAATGCGGATCTGCTTTCGAAGTTCCTCCACCTCTTCATTTACACCTGCAAACTTCAGCATATACTTGTGAAGCAAATACAAATATACAGTAAATAATGCACCCACATATACAAAAAATGTAAATGCTAGCACAAGACGATTCGAAATTGCCAATGAGAAAAACAATGGAATAAAGAAAATCAAGCCCACACCAACTAAAATATCAATTGTCCAATCTCTGCTGTTAGGGAAAAACAGCATGGAAATCGCACGCTTTTTACATACGACTGGAACTTTATTTTCTTTAAATTTCAGTTCAATCTGTGCCTCTAGCTGCTGATTCTGTTGACTTAGAGGCGCTGTCTCAACCTGAATGCGCTGTGCTATTGCATTGGCCTTTGCCTTTGCACGCTCAGTTTTACATACATCAATCTGGTCTTGATACTGACTCAGCTCACGATCATACGTTGCAGCAATTTCTTCTTTTTTCTTTTTAAGTGCCGTGGTAATTCCCTCTGCCACACTCTTTTCCATGCTGCTGTATGCCTTCTCGCTTTGCTTTAACTCACCAGTCAGGCGTGTCTTATCCTTCTCTGCCTCGTCAAGATCATTTAACAACTGCTTCGCCCTATTTACTGTTTTGATTAACTCAGAATCATGAATTGCATCAAGTGTAACAGCTTGACCAAAGACGGATGATTGAGCTTCTCTGGTTGCCTCATCCTCTGGCTTTACTTCCACTTCCATAGAAGATTCCATTGAAGGTTCCATTGAAAGTTCCATTGAACCTTCTTGTGACTCTTCTGTCGATGCGGCATCTAATTCATCCAGTTGTTTTTCTTTAAGCTCAGCCTGCTCTGATTCTTCTGGCTGTTCTTTGGTAAGCTCAGTCAGTTCTGATTCTTCTTGCTGCTCTTGTGCTTCCTCCATCAGTTCTTCTGGCTGCTCTTTTACTTCTTCTAGCTGCTCCTTTTGCTGCACAATTTCTTCCAGATTAACCGGCTCTGCTTTCATATCAGCTGATGTCTCCTTGGATGCCTCACTTGGCACAGCCTGTTCTGCCTGCTGATCAAGCAGCATTTCAACTTCATTAGCTGTTTCCGGAGTATCCGGCTGCCTATA
>OHFR01000962.1_pt1 | contig 10585 bp, 4 predicted proteins | sample 1567531 | NCBI WGS metagenome assembly OHFR01 (sample SAMEA3879597, study PRJEB24766) | human gut metagenome | biome: human-associated habitat; feature: feces | place: USA | collected 1985/1987
GAAAGAAGTGTTGCCGCCGACGACGTTAATATTATCGGTATAACCGAATACCCCGCAACCGTAAAAATATCGGCAAAGCTCCCCTTTCCGTCCGAAAGGGACGTTATGCAGCGGTTTGATATGCAGAAGACCGCCAGCGCCCCCAGAAACACCGCCGCAATAAGTAGGAAGCTCACATATTTGCCCGTGCCCGAAACCATTCCCGAAATCTTTATCTGAAAGGCGGTGCACAATGCCGCCGCCAGCATGAAAATTCCTGCCGCAAGCGGGCTGCCGCGGTTTTCGCGGCGGGCGTCCCAAAAGCCGTCGAACGGGTGAAATATAATATACTGCCCGTAAGCCAGTTCGCTCAGCGTGCCCGTTCTTTTTGCGGCATTATACCTTGCGAGCCGCCCGAAAAGAAATACCAGGGCTGACAGCAGGGCTGCCGCCGCTATGGGAATAAGAATAAACATTCGGTTTAAAAACGCGGTTCTTTGTTTTGAAAACGCAACGGAGTAGTTATCCCTGTCCCGTGCGGCGGAAAAGCATTTTAAAGCGCCGCTGTAATTCTTTTCGTCAAGATATATTTTTCCAAGCCCCGTATATGCCGCAGTCAGGTTTCCGTTAAGCGAAAGCAATTCTTTCCAGCCCTTTTTCGCGGCGGTATTATCTTTGTTGGCGGCGGCAATAACCGTTTCACGCAAAAGCGTGCCGTATTCCGTTTCCTCAAAAACCGTAACCGAGGAATTGTTGCTGTCAAGCGCGTATAATTTTCCGCCGTAATACGAAATTGCGGTCAGCTTTGAAAACATTCCCGTCTGATTACCCGTTCCGCCGAATGCGTAAAGCAGAACGCCGTTCGGGTCGTAGCAGAAAATTTTATTACGCTTTGAATCTATAACGTAATAAATTCCCTGTTCGCCCAGCTCTATATAGCTTAAATCCGAGGCCCACAGCTCGCCAGATTCGCGCTCGTTTGCGGCGTATCCGGTTTCAAAATCAATATCGCCCGCGGGGGCAAAATTATCCTTGCGTTTAAGAATATCGCTGCCGCTGAAATTGAATTTTTTCACCGGCATAAACAAGCCGCTTTTTTCTCCGCTTTTCACAGCCGCCGCGGTATCCCCCACGTTTGCGTTGGTTTCCGTTGTGTATACAAAGCCGTCGGAATCGACCGCAAGATAATTAAAGTTTACCGGAACCGAAACGGCTTTTCTTTCCTTTTGTTCCTTGGTCATAAATTTATACCAGAATTTTTCCGCAACTGAAAGCGAGGTCTTGGGCGAGCCTTGAAACCCGCGGAATTCCCCCGATGAATCGAAACGGAGATAACCGTTTGTAGAGGAATATGAAATGCAGTAAACCGTTCCCCATTTATCCGCCGCAACGGCGCTCGGATTGAACGAAAAGCCTTCGGGCAGCAGTGTTTTATTAAGATTTTCTATGCTTTTCAGAAATTTAAGCTCACGGTCGAATTCCAGAATTCTGCCGTGTCCCCTGTCGCATACAAAAAGCCTGCCGTCCGATGTATAGAACATTCCCGACGGAGACATAAAGGTTTCCCTTTTTCCGTCCCGCAGAAAGCTGTCGAATATCTGCAGGCCGCTGCCGTCGGTATTAAACATAATTATCCTGTTGCCTGCCGTATCCGAAACGGCAACGCGGCCCGACGGACTTATTTTAATATCGGCAGCCCCCGAAAACGCCGTTGTACCTATATCATTGTATTTATATACCTTTTGCACTCTGAAAGCGTCGGGGGAGGCAGCCGCTTTTCCCTCAGAATTATATGTGTATCCGGCGCCGTTCACCGGCAAAGCCGCAAGGCACATAAGCAAAGCCACAAATAAAATTGCAGCACACCTTTTCATAGTAATACCGTTCCTTTCTGTTAAAGCGCGGCAAGGGCTAATCCTTCATACCCGATGTCGCCATGGTTTCCATTACGCTTGACTGCGTTAATACAAAAATCAGTATGGGAACGGACATGGTAAGCACCGCGCCTGCCGCTGCGGCGCCCGATCTTGCTATGCCGCCGGCCTGTATCTGCGAAAGCGCAAAACTTACGGTTTTCAGCCTTTCGTCATATATATAAACCGAGCCTGTGTTATTCCAAAGCGCCTGAAAGGAAAATACAATAAGCGTAAGCCATGCCGGCTTAACCATGGGAAAGGCTATTGTAAAGAAAATTCTGAATTCACCCGAGCCGTCAATCCTTGCGGCTTCAAGAATACTGTCGGGTATCATCTGGTCCATAAACTGACTCATAAGGTACAGCCCGAGCGACGAGGCAAAGCCGGGAATTATGATCGACCAGTATGTATCCACCATTCCGAGCATGCGCAGCGTAACAAAGTTGACGATTGCCGTAACCGTGCTGTTGAACATAAGCGACATAACTATCATTTTAAGCATTACGCGGCGGCCCGGAAAACGCAGCTTTGTAAGCGCATAAGCGCAAGCCGACGCCAAAACCACCTGCCCTGCCGTACCTGTAACCGATACAAACACCGTATTGATCACATATCTTGTAAACGGAATTTCGGACTGGTCGAATATTGAAAACAGATCCGAAAAGTTTTTTAAAGTCGGGTGCATCGGGAAAAATTTCGGCGGGAACACAAAAAATTCATCCATAGGTTTAAGAGCGCTGCTCACGGCGTAAACCAACGGCAAAACCATAGTGAGAGAAAAGAGCAGCATGAAAAGCCAAAGCACTATATTACCGCCCACCGAGCGGTTAACGCCGGTTTTGAAAAGTCTTATCTTCATTTTATCCCACCATTTTTGTAAGCATTTTCTGAACGAGCGAATTGCATATCAGCATAATTAAAAACAGCACCGTTGCAATTGCCGAGGCATAACCCATTTCAAACCTTGTGCCGGCATAATCCTGTAAGTGATTCATAATCGTATGCGCGGCGTAGTTCACGGTCGGGTATCCGCAAAGCTGAGTTATCAGCGCGCCTACCCCGAAACTGCCCGTAATACTCATAACGGCGCTGAACATAAGCTGCGGTTTCATAAGCGGCAGCGTTACATACCAAAGCTCCTGCCAGCGGTTTCTTACCCCGTCAATGGCGGCAGCCTCATAATAGCTTTTATCCACGCCCTGAAAGCCTGCAATAAATACGAGAAAGCTCGTTCCGAGACTTGCCCAAAGCGATACAAAGCAAATTATAGGCAACATTGTATCCGGATTTTTAAGCCACAGCGTGGGGGCGTTTGAAATTCCGAGCTGATACAGAATACTGTTTAAATACCCCTGCGAGTCTCCGCTGAAGAAAAACTGCCATATAACCGCCATATTACCCGATATTGACGGGGCGTAAAAACACAGCGTCAGAATACTCCGCATTTTCGGGGTCACCTCGTTAAGAAGCCATGCTACGATAAATGAAAGCAAATATCCGCAGGGACCCACTATAAGCGCAATTACAAAGGTATTTCCGAGCGCCTTTGCAAATACCTTGTCTTCCAGAAACAGCCGCGTATAATTCTCTATACCCACAAAGCCCGGAAGCCGCATCATATCAAAATCCGTAAAGCTCACGAAAACCGAACCCAGAACGGGGGCTACGGTAAAAACGACAAAAAGTATAAAGAAGGGCAATGAAAGAGCGTAGCCCACAAGCATTTCGCTCCTGTTATATTTCCTTTTCTTCATCTGCGGTTTTCATCCCCTTCAAACTCCTTTGATTTGCGCGCTATTTCCGCGTTAAGCTCTTCGGCATTGTCTGAAAGAACGCGCGCCGCGTCTTCACCCAGTGAATAAACACTGTTAAAAGCAAAGTCAAGCATTCGCTGTGTGTAGTAGCTGCCGGGCAGCTGATTGACGGTTCTTATACTGTTCCATTGCATTGAAAGCACGGCATATTCTTCGTTCGTCCACGGGAACTGCTCAACAACGCTCAGAACCGCCGAGGTCTGCCGCGCCGAAACGCCCATGATCTTTTCAAGCTCCGCGTCAAATTCAACCTGCGTTTCATCGGAAAGCCACCATTTAACGAACTTCCATGCCGCTTCCTTGCACTTTGACGTTTTGAAAATCACCACGCCGCCGCCCGTGCCTATCACCGTGTTGTCTATGCTGCCGTCTTCTTTTACCGTTCCCGGCACAGGCGCCATCGACCATAAACTGTCAATTTCGGGAGCAAATAAATACAGCTGATTATACATGGTGTAAGATACTATACCCAGTGGCATGTTCCCGTTTCTGAATCTGTTCGGAAACGAAAAATCAACCGGCAGCCCGTAATCCGTATACAGTTTTACCGTTTTTTCAAACGCGCTTTGCGAAGCGCCGCTTTGCAGCATGCTTTCGGTAAGCGAGTTGTTGTAATAATTTCCGCCAGACTGATAAAGCAAAGTATTATAAGCGTCCGTCCAGGTTATGCCCGCCGTCAGATTATTCTTTTGCAAAACAGCCGCCGTTTCAAAAAAGTCATCCCACGTTTTCGGCACGGAAATTCCCAGCATTTCAAAAACATCGGTTCTGTAAAACATAACGGGAAAATCAAACGACGTGGGCAAAGCATAAACCGCGCCCTTATAAGTAAACGGCACAAGCGCCTCGGGGTGGAAGCTCTTTGCAACGTCGGAATAACCGGCAAATCCGGTAAGATCGGCTGCCGCCGAGCGTATTGCATAGTTTACGGGGTCGCTCGCCGTTGCGTTAAGATAAACGTCAATTTTCGAGCCGGAAAGAACGTTGGGCAAAATAGCGTCTGCCGATACAAGCCTGACTGAGGCGTTAAAGCCGCAGCTGCCGCCCGCGCGCTGAGCCAAGCGCGTTATAATCTTACTCTGATCCCTGCCGGCAGAAGTCCAAACGCTTACAGACTCTCCGCTTTGCGCGTCATCGCCCTTGTAATCGCCCGAAAAAGTGGAAAGCAGAATTTTAAATTTAAAGCATATGTTTTTCAGTATACCGCCGTTTTCCGTTTCAGGCTTATCACCCGAAAAAACCGTAAGACTGTCTATCGCGAGCGGCTGTGAAGCATATGTGTTGATCCATGTGCCGAGAGCCGAAATATTATCGTTTAAAAGGGAAAGGTTTGCCGGTATCTTATCGTTATCGGCAGTAAGCCTTTTAAGCAGATCGGCAAGCCGCTCGGGCGTGGCGGTAGTCGTTCCCCTGCCGCCCGAAATTTCCCGCATATAAACCGAAACATCCGTCAGTTTTTCTCTGCACTCCTCAAAATCATCCATAACATCGGGCAAAAGCGTATCTAAATGATAGTTTCTGTATATATCCGGGTCTGTTCCGGTGTAAAAAATTATCTGTAAATAATCTTCGCTCAGCACAGATAAAACCTCGGAAACGGTTTTTAGCGCATAGGTCATATTCCCCGGAACTGCCTTCAGCGTTAAAATATGCTCGCCCTTTTCAAGTTTAAAACGAAAAGCTACGCCGTCAGAGCCTGATATATAATCCTTATACCCCTTGCTGTAAGGGAATGTTAAGGTTTCGGCTTCCTTAAACGGTATTTTCCCGTCAATATAAAGACTTCTGCCCGAAACCGCGCCGACATTTACATTTTGCACGCAGCGAAAGGAAATTCCGTACAGCCCGTCCTCGGGAACGGTAATCTTCCACGATACCCACTGACCGATATTTGAATAACCCGAACCGCCCAATGTATTAAGGAGCATTTCAGTAGGCGAATTAGGTGAAATATCGGCGGAAGAACGGTCGGTTGCAGGAGCCGCCGAGGTATCCGACGCACGGTAAAAATATTCGCCCTGCACCGTTTCCTGTAAGCTGCCGTTTTCACGGAATCCGTTATCCGTCGAATATTCTGAGTATGACGGGATTTTTTCAGTGCCGCCGAAAACAGCCTTAATTATTTCAAGACTGCCGCGTCTGGCTGTTAAAGTCACCGTGTTGCCGCCTTTACCAAGTCTTAATAAAAGCGGTTCGGCATAATACCCCGACGAATCGGTAAGAGTATATTCCATAGGCTCGCATATTTCGGTAAGCTCCGGCTGGCAGTCGTTGCCGTCGGCGTCCTTTTCAAAGGGCTTATCCTCGCGTTCAAAGCAGCGGTCAAGTTTTATTTGCGAGGCCTCTCTGTACGGAGTTGCGCCGTTTACCGAAAGCGAAAGCTCAATTGATGAAGAAAAGCGGTTTTTACCGGGAACCGCCTTGTAGATGAGCTTTAGCCCGTAAAGCCCATCAGCAGGCGCGTCTGCGGAAAACGATACGGTTTCGCTTTCCGCAAGATTTTTTTCAACCGCAGCTTCAAAAGACGGAACACTGCTTACATCGTCGCCGTTGGCTTTAAGCCATTCGGTATATCCGTCGGTCACGCCCGGGCTTTCCGCGGCGGAAGACGTTACCTTTTCGCCGTTTTCAGCCGCCGCCGGAAAACCGCACACAACGCCGGTAAAAAGCAAAGCGGCAACAGCGGCGCTGTAAACCTTGAGTATTTTACTGTTCCCAAAAATCAAATTATTCACCCCGCTGCACAGCGCATGCCGCTTTCAGATCGCTGCCCGACATTTTTACCCCGGTTGAAAGATAGTGCCTTGTATATACCGCTATATTTCCGTATGCGCAAAACGATTTTAATCCGGGATATGTCATATAATCCGCCAGCGCTCTTCTGAGTGTCACAAGACCCGAAAGGGTTATATCCCCGCCGTCGGCATACAGTAAAGCTACCGAGTTTTCAAAGAAAATTCCGCCGTCAAGCATAACGGTTCCGCCCTTTATTCTCAGCGCCGTATCCCGTACAGCCCAGCCGCAGCTGTTTATCAATACCGCAGTACCGTCATAACCGTACTCCGTAAGCACGGAATTTGAGCCGCGCGCGCCCGATATCTGAACGTCGCTCATTGCAACGCGGGCGTGCTCCGTTAAATAAATTCCGTGAACCGAATAGTCGCTTCCGTGGGTTATAACCGTTAAATCGGCATTGCCGTGTGCATGTATTCCGTGCAGAGTTCCGAAAACGAACGTGCCGTAAAACAGTTCGTTAACGGTGTCGCCCACCGAGAATCCGGTTACGTTTTTCTCAAAATATGTAAACAGCTTTCCGCCCCATCTGCCGTCCCATTCATGGGTGCGGTGCGGATTTTCGGTTATTGTGCAGGGGTTTGACTGCGCGTCTGTCACAATGCCGTTCCGGCTGCCGCCGCCTATGGCAATTCCGGTTTTAAGGCAGTAAAAATTATAGTCCTCAATATAGTGCCTGTCGCACCTGTATGTTTCAAGGTCAATTCCCGTCCATGCGGTTGAAATAACCGTGTTTATAACATAAATATCCTCGCCTCTGCCCTGCACTGCAGTTGCGTAGGGCTGTATATCATCGGGGTCAACCTTATCGTACACCACCGCAAGACCGCACAGACCCGAATTTTTTTCAAGAACTATCAGCGGGCGCATATCGGCGCTGCCTTTTCCGTAATCGGTAAGCAGATATGTGGTATCGCAGGTGACATAATGCGGAAAAGCGGTGCAGCCGCGCAATTCAACGCCGCTTTTAACGGTTATCGGATTTTCAAGCCTGTATATTCCGCGCGGAAGATACACCGTTCCCCCGCCCTCTGCCGCCGCTTTATCGATTGCAGTTTGCAGAGCTTCCGAAATATCGTTTTCCCCGCTTATTGCGCTTACAGTGTAGAGAACGCGCCTTGCAGGCTCTTTATGCACCGTTTTGCAATGCTTTTTTGCCTTTTCAAAGCTGTGGGTTATAATGCGGTTTTCAGCCGAATTTTCGGTCAGAAGCAGTCTTTCGTCCGCCGCGTCGGAAATAATCGCGCCCTTATCCGAAACGCAGTTGACAGCCTTGCAGACCGAATCAACGCCGTTGTCTATAAGCAGTTCGCGCGCGTCCCAGTTTATTTTTACCGTATTATCCTCGGGTGAATCCGATTTTCCGCAGTAAATATCCTTTTTACCGCCTATAAACTCACAGTCGGAAACGCTGAAGCGCGTATTAAGGCTGTAAAGCAGATATTCGCCGCCGTCATCCGAAATAAGGCAGCAATGCTGCATGGAAAGCTGACCGTTACCGAGCGCCTCAACGGCGTGCCGCCCCGAGGTTTTAAAGGTTACCGAGTTACAGCTGACTCCCCATATTGCCTCTTTGCCTATGCGCATTGCAACGGCTTCTGGCGAACCCGACGCCGAAAAGCAGCAGTCAGTAACCGTGGTTCCGTACCATGTGGGCCTATCAATTGCAAGGCATGTGCGGCATTCCGAAATATTGCAGCCGTAAACACGGCCTATGGAGCTTACAAGATGTATTCCCGTGCCGTAGCCCTTTATATTGAAGAACATTATATAATGCCAGTCCTGACTTATAAGGTCAAAGCCCACGGCATTTTCGTAAAGATAGCCCCTCAGCTCGCTTTCATCGGGCACGCCGGGCAGTCCGCTGCCCAGCCACCACAGCGGCTGTAAATCAAAATTTTCATATCGGTTAATATCGTTTACATTCCGCACCCGTACCGAGGTATCAAGCGGCGTGCCGAAAATGTATCGGCAGGTCTGCTGATTGTTCGTTATGGAAAAATGATCCACACAATCGTAAGCATTGACGAAATTTATATATTCAAGCGTTGTGCATACCATACTTTCAAGCCCGACCGTAAATGGGTATGCCCGCGGCTTGCTGTTTATAAAGCGCTGTTCGGGATACCATACGGAAAATCCGCGCATTGCGCTGCCCATTGAAAGGGTGAAGAAATATTCTGTTCCGCCCTCATCCAAAGACGGCGTTTCAATTGCAAGAACCGTGCCGCCCACGCGAGGGTCGGTTTCGTCGGGCGGGTTGAAATCCCCCAGCAGCTGTACTGCCGTGGGCACGGTTACGGGGCGCGTAAGCCGGTATGTGCCCGCAGGGAGCCAGACCGTGCCGCCGCAGCCCGCAAGGGACGCAATTGCCGCGTTCAGAGCGCCGGTATCGTCCGCCTTTCCGTCTCCCGCCGCGCCGAAATCAAGTATGTTTGCCGATATTACCGCTCCGTCGGAGCTTATATAACCGGTTGATATTATTTTAAAATTCTCCATGCTTTTTCCTCTCAGGTTTCAGGCTATTTAAAATCGTTTCCGCTTTTGGCTACTCCGTTATCCGCCGTGAATTTCGGGGTTTTTACCGTTAAATTCCCATAGGCGCAAACGCTTTTCGCGCCTTTATAGGCAATAAGGTCGGCAAGACTGCGGCTGTTTGTCGCAACGCCCGAGAAAACGCCGTTTCCGCCGTAGAGCAGCATTCCCGCCTTTCCCGACTGGAATAAAACGCCGCCCCTTATTTTTACATTTCCGTTATTCACCTTAATTGCGGTATCCTTTATTGCCCAAATGCTCACATTGTATATTTCGGCGCTGCCCGTAAAGTTTTCATCCGCATACACTCCGCAGGAATCCGAAGAGCCGGAGAACTGCGGATCCGTCACCGTAACATCGGCATTTCCGCTCAGATACAAGCCTCTTGAAGTATAATCGCAGCCGGGACCTATTATATAGGCTTTGGCGCCGCTGTCGCACCATATTCCCTTGTACGAACCGAAGCCGAGCGGGAAAAACAGACATTCGTTTTCGGTTTTTCCTATTCTTATTGCGGTAAGATTTGAAGCGTTGTACTGTATGGCAGGACCGTTCCAGTCGCTGCTCCATTTGCCGTCGGTGTAAGGATTTTCCCAAAGAAAAGCCACGTTATAGTGAATGTTGCGCATTACGCCGTCGCTTGCTCCGCCGCCCACCGCAACGCCTGTGTTAAAGGCGGCGAATGAGAAGTTTTCTATATAGTGGCGGTCGCACCTTACGGTCTCAAAATCCACAGCTTTCCATGCGCCCGCCACGGTAATGTTCATAAGGTAAATATCAGAGCCGTTACCGCCGAACAGCGCGGCGTAAGGCGCTACGGTATCCTGAACAACACGGTCGTAGGATACGTTGAAGCCCCTCATGCCCGAGTTTTCTTCAAGCGTAAACAGCGGCGTGCTTTTGCCGCGCCCGTAATCGGTAAGTAAATGCGTTCCCGGGGCATTTATACAGTGAAAGCTGTCCAGCGTGCCGAGAACCTGAACGCCGGGCTTAACCGTAACGGGTGATTCCACTCTGTATGTTCCGCCCGGCAGCCATACCACCCCGCCCGATGCGGCTGCGGCGTCTATCGCTTTCTGAAGTGCGGCGGCGTTATCTTCCGATTCGGTGCTGAAACCGTAATCGGCCGCGTTATACAGCTTGTTTGCAGCCGCCTTTTTTATCTGCCTTGATTTGGCTTTGTTATAGTAATCCGCCTTTTCGCTGTCAAAGCTCTTATAATCGGCGTCGGGCATATCGGAAACCGAGAGCAATCCGTCTTTGCATTTATAGACCGGCTTTCCGCCCTCAAAGCTGCAGCCCGTCACAGAAGAGGCTCCCGCACTGTCACCCAGGATAATTGACGTTCCCTTGCCTTTAAATTCGGTGGAATTTACGGATATTTTCCCGTTTTCGGTATATATAGCCGTTTCTGCGCCATCCTTAGCGGTAACTTTGCAATCGTTAAGCAACAAATATGCCGTGCCCAGATGATTTATCACTCTGTCGCCGCCGCTTTCAAAGCTGACCGATTCGCATGTAATCGGGTTTTCGGCATCGTTTCCCACG
>OHFR01000965.1_pt1 | contig 10566 bp, 8 predicted proteins | sample 1567531 | NCBI WGS metagenome assembly OHFR01 (sample SAMEA3879597, study PRJEB24766) | human gut metagenome | biome: human-associated habitat; feature: feces | place: USA | collected 1985/1987
TTCTATAGCGAAAATATAAAAAAGTATAAAAGTTTCATGAAATGTCAGAATTTGATTGATTTTAGCGAAAGAAAAGTTTATGCTACTAAAAAAGAAAGAAAATCAAGAAACAGGAGGGGATACAGATGAAGCAGGTGCAAAAACCGAAAAAACCCATAATTTTTTATTATGTGATTGCGCTGATCGTCATTCTGCTGTTAAATCTTCTGCTTTTCCCGAGACTTCTCGAGCCAAAAGTAACAGAAGTTGATTACGGAAAATTTTTGCAGATGGTAGATAACAACGAAATCAGCGAAGTCCAGATCCAGTCAAATGAGATTATTTTCAGCGACAAATCAAGCCCGGCGAATTATTATAAGACGGGTGTGATGAATGATTACAAGCTGGTAGACCGTTTATATGAGGCAGGTATTACCGAATTTGGAACGCCGATCATAGAGCAGATGTCGCCGCTCATGGAATTTCTTTTAACATGGGTAATACCGATCGTTGTGATGGTTGCGCTCGGACAGTGGCTGATGAAACGCATGACGAGTAAGATGATGGGCGGCATGGGAAATGCGATGAGCTTTGGAAAGAGCAACGCCAAGGTTTATGTCAAATCCTCCACCGGCATCAAGTTTTCTGATGTAGCAGGTGAAGATGAGGCAAAAGAGCTTCTGACCGAAATCGTAGACTTTTTGCATAACCCTGAAAAATACCGTGCAATCGGCGCAACAATGCCCAAAGGCGCACTGCTCGTAGGCCCTCCCGGAACCGGTAAAACCCTGCTTGCCAAGGCAGTCGCTGGTGAAGCGGACGTTCCCTTCTTCTCCATTTCCGGTTCTGAATTCGTGGAAATGTTCGTCGGCATGGGCGCAGCCAAGGTACGTGACCTGTTCAAACAGGCGAGTGAAAAGGCTCCCTGTATCGTCTTCATCGATGAGATCGATAAGATCGCAAAGAAGCGCAACACAAACCAGCGCGATGTCAGTGGAGAATCTGTCCAGCAGGGAATGTTAAAGCTGTTAGAGGGTGCGGAAGTGGAAGTGCCGGTAGGGGCAAGCAGTAAAAATGCGATGGTTCCGATGACGATGGTCAACACGAAGAACATTCTTTTTATATGCGGAGGAGCGTTCCCGGATCTTGAGGATATCATTAAGGAGCGTCTGAATAAGGAAGCTTCCATTGGATTTAAGGCAGACCTGAAGGACAAATATGACAATGACGAGAACCTGCTTGCAAAAGTGACGACAGAAGATGTGCGCAAATTTGGTATGATCCCGGAATTTTTAGGACGTCTGCCGGTCATGTTCACATTGGAGGCACTAACGGAAGATATGCTCGTGCGTATTTTAAAAGAGCCGAAGAATGCAATCATCAGGCAGTATGAGAAGCTGCTTGCCATGGATGAGGTAAAGCTTGTATTTGACGAGGATGCGCTTCATTCTATCGCAAAGGAAGCAAAAGAGAAAAAGGTAGGAGCGCGTGCACTCCGCTCTATTATCGAAGATTTTATGTTAGATATCATGTATGAGATCCCGAAGGATGACAATATCGGCATGGTAACGATCACAAAAGATTATGTAGAGAAAAAGGGCGGTCCGCTCATCACGATGCGCGGCTGTGCAGCGATCGAAGAAAAGCCAGCAATTTAAAGGAATAAAAGACAAAACTCCGGCATTTATTGTAAAGATAGGTGTGCGGAGTTTTTTATGTCTGACTGTGAAGAAAAGATTTATTCCAATGATTATGTGGATTTTATCATATCGAAAGATGTTTTGGATGTGATTGACCTTTCAAGTGATTGTATCCAGCGGATCGATGAGGAAAAGGATACTTATTTTTATCCGAGGAGTTTTTTTCGGATATTTGATTTTCCGGCAGATTCCTATGCTTCTGTTCCAAAGTGCTATGGACTTCTGGATGAGACGGCGCTTGAGGTTTCGGGGATATTAAAATTACAGCAGCAGCCGGCACTCGCACTGAAAGGGCAGGGCGTGATGATCGGGTTTATCGATACCGGGATCGATTACCGAAATCCGGTATTTCAGTATTCTGATGGGACAACAAGGATTTACCGCATCTGGGATCAGACGATCCGGGATGGAACAAAGCCGGAGGGGATCGCATATGGTTCCGAGTATAAGACAGAGCAGATCAATGCCGCACTCCGGGCAGAAAATCCGCTGGAAACCGTTCCGTCCATGGATACCAATGGACATGGAACCTTTGTGGCCGGGGTGGCATGTGGAAGCGAGGATGTGGAAGATAATTTTATCGGGGCGGCGCCGTTTTCCGAGATCGCAGTCGTAAAACTGAAAGAGGCAAAAACTTATCTGCGGGAATTTTATTTTATACCGGATTCTGTTCCGGCGTATCAGGAGAATGATATCATGATGGCAGTCAGCTATCTGGACCGGCTGGCAAAGGAGCGGGATATGCCGCTTGTGATCTGCATTGCACTGGGAAGCAACATGGGAAACCGTGGCAAGGACGGACAACTGGCAACTTATCTGGATATTGTATCCAGAAGGCGGAAAAGATGCAGTGTGGCAGCAGTAGGAAACGAGGCGAATGCAAGACATCATTTTCTTGGAAAAATACAGCCGGACATGGAGTACGAATCGGTGGAAGTCTCGGTGGAGGAAAATATGCCGGGTTTTTTCATTGAGATGTGGGCAAATGCGCCGGAGCTTTATGCGGTATCGGTCAGCTCGCCCACCGGGGAAGTGCTGCCAAAAGTGCCTTATCGGAGCGGTGGAAGACAGGAGTTTGTCTTTATTTTCGAGCAGACAAGAGTCAGCATCGACTACCGGCTGACGGGCAGGCGGCAGGGAAACCAGCTTATTTATTTACGTTTTTCAAACGCAGCGCAGGGGATCTGGACGATCAACGTGTATCCGCAGAGCATTGTGACAGGGGATTACAATATGTGGCTTCCCATGCGGAATTTTACGAGTGGAAATGTTTTTTTCCTGCGGTCAAATCCGAATCATACGATCACCGTGCCGGGTAACGCAGGGCAGGTCATAAGCACGGGCGGCTACAATGTGGCAAATGGCGGTCTGTATCTGGACTCGGGCAGGGGATTTACACTTTCCGGTGAGGTAAAGCCGGATTTCTGTGCCCCGGCGGTGAATGTGTATGGACCGGGACTGCGGAACCGCTTTGTGACCATGACCGGGACGAGTGCGGCGGCAGCGATCACAGCCGGGGCATGTGCGCAGATCATGGAATGGGGACTGGTAAAAAGAAATCAGATTTTCATGTCCTCTGCGGATATCAAAAATATGCTGATCCGCGGCGCAGACCGGGCGGATGACAGGAGTTATCCGAATCCGTCGTGGGGGTATGGAACGCTGGATGTGTATGGAGCATTTGAGGATCTGCGGAGGTAGCGGACATTGGCTTTTCATTTTCCCTTCTGTGAAGTATAATAATATGTGGAAAAAACATTTTGCAGGCTTCCTGTGACAGGAAAATGGATCACAAGAGGTATGGAAATATTATAATTACGCAGGAGAAAAGAAAATTTTATGATAAAGATCGCGTTTTGTGATGATGATATGGAAGTGCTTCATCAGATGAACGAATTAATAGACCGCTACCGGGTAGAACGGAATGAGGATATTACCTATGCGGCATTCCAGAGTCCGTTTGAACTGCTGACGGAGATTGAGAAGGGCATAAGACCGGATATATTATTTCTCGATGTCGTGATGCCGGGGCAGAATGGCATGGATGTGGCAAAAGAGATCCGGCAGTATGACACGAATATGAAAATTATTTTTCTGACCTCATCCCCGGAGTTTGCGGTGGAATCTTATTCGGTTGGAGCTTATTTTTACCAGTTGAAACCGATCTGGGAGGAAAGCTTTTTCCGGCTGATGGATGCGGTGCTGGCGGAGTGTGAGAAGAAAAAGAAGAACAGCCTGATCCTGCGCAGTAAAGACGGTATTACGAGGATCGATCTGCAGCAGCTGGAATACTGCGAGGTGCTGGGACGAAAACTTTTATTTCATCTGGAAAACGGAGCAGTTCTGGAAAGCGCAGGGAGTCTGGATGATCTGGCAGGACAGCTGATGCAGTACAGCAATTTTTTCCGTCCCCACCGATCCTTCCTTGTGAATATGGAGTATATCCAGAACATTTCCAGCCGTTCTATCAAAATGGTAAATGATGCGGAAATCCCAATTCCGCATGGAAAATGTTCGGAAATCAAAAATACATATATGGAATATGCGTTTAACGGAGAGCAGGCTGTCTTATGACGGTCTGTTTTTTCTTTGATAGAATAAACTACATGAATAGTAAGAAAAGACATGGTCGATTCAATACATTTTACGGTCGATTCATGACAGTGCGTCCATTTTTTTGGGAAAATCGTGTATTGTAGATTCAGACAAAGGAGAAAGCCAAAATAAGCACACAAAAGAAGGGAGGATTAAGAAGAAAAAATGTTAGGTATGGAAATCTTGGTCATTATTGGTTTGATCCTGCTTTTACTTGTTCTCTGGATCATCTCCGTGCAGCGGAAGTTTGCGGTGATGGACGGAAATATCCAAAATGCCATGAATCAGATCGGAGTGCAGATTTCCTCACGTTTTGATGCACTATTTGCAGTGCTTGATCTTATGAAAGGATATGCAGCAGATGACATACAGCCGCTGATGGAGCGTGCAGCAGCCAGACGAAGTGTGATCACTGCTCGCTCCGCACCTGAGGAGGTATCAGAGCAGGAGCAGGTGATAGAGGAAACCGTAAAAAGCATCCGTCTGGCAGCAGAACGCAATCCACTGCTCTGCGCAGATAAAAACTATACCAAATGTATGGATGCGGTGGAATGTTATGGGCGCATGGTATATACCAGCCGTTTGATCTACAACGATTCAGTGACAAAGTTAAACAGTGCACTTGGTATGTTTCCTACAAACGTAATTGCAGGTATTCTTGGCTTTCATAAAAGAGAATATCTGTCACAGAAAGGGGATTAATATGGGATTATTCAGTAATAATAAAAAATTATGTCCGGTCTGCGGGAATCCGACACCGCGGCTGCTTGCAACAAAAATACAGGACACACCGATCTGTAAGGAATGCGATAAAAAAATCTATCTGCCAAAAGGCAGGACAGATCGGATGACCATCGATGATTTTAAGCAGTACATCCAGTTTTACGAAGATAATCAGGCATTGAGAGATCAGTTCGAGGAAAACTATTCGTTTAATTTTGAACTGTTTGGTGGAGATCTGGTATTAGATATTTTCCATGGACTTTTCCGTGTGAACTGTGACAAAGATTCGCTCGCATTTCAGGCGGACAATTTAAAGTCTTTCCGTATTTTAGAGGACAGCCGGGTTTTATTTGAGGGAAATCATCAGGAATTAAAGCATTACGACAGTAAAGTTCCGGAAAAAGTAAAGCAGCTGGAGCCACAGATCGCACAGTTTCAGATGCAGATGAGGGAATATGAAATGTTTGAGCGGCTGGAGCGGATGCATGAGGAAAATGACAAAGATGATAACCATTATCATGAGTATCATCCAAGACCATCTTTTGACGTGGCTTCTCCGGCAGATACCTTCCATGTGGAGCTGACGTTTGACCATCCTTACTGGGATAATATCAAGTGGGATTGGACCGGAGTTTCCTTTGACAGTGACAGTCCTAGTGTCGAGGCGTTTTTGAGCTGCTATGAGGATAAAACAGAGAGTCTGCACACGCTGGCGCTCAATCTGGCACACCTGATGAATCCGAATGTCAAAGAGATGACAGCGGGAGAAAAAAAACAGGCTGCAAAGCAGGAGACCGGATCTTTGGAAGAGCAGAAGCAATCTTCTGAGAGCGATACGATTGAACAGCTGCAGAAGTACAAAGGTCTTTTGGATGCAGGAGTCATCACAGAAGAAGAATTTGCAGCGAAGAAAAAGCAGTTATTGGGAATTTAATGATAAGGCTGATCCGGAAAGGGTCAGCCTTATTTATGAAATCTGCAAAAATAATTTTCAAATGGTACGTTAAAATTTGTGATGGAAATTGAAAATTTCGAGTATATTTTGTGCCGGTTTTATTGTATAATATTCTTTATGTTTGTAAATAAAAAAGTGAATGAAAAATAAGGGGATATCAGGGATGAGAATAGGATTTGACAATGACAGGTACTTAAAAATTCAGTCGGAGCACATCAAAGAGCGGATCAACCAATTTGGGGACAAGCTTTATCTGGAATTTGGCGGAAAATTATTTGACGATTATCACGCATCCAGAGTATTGCCGGGATTTGCACCGGACAGTAAACTCCAGATGCTTATGCAGCTTGCGGATATGGCAGAGATCGTGATCGTGATCAGTGCGGCAGATATTGAGAAGAACAAAGTCCGCGGGGATCTTGGAATTACTTATGATGTGGATGTTGTCCGGCTGATCGGAGAGTTTGAGAAAAAGGGTCTGTATGTGGGAAGCGTTGTCATCACGCAGTTTGCAGGACAGAGCGGTGCCGTACAGTTCCGTGAAAAACTGGAAAAAAGAGGCATTAAAGTATATCAGCATTATAAGATCGAGGGCTATCCGGCAAACATTCCGCTGATCGTCAGTGAGAATGGATTCGGCAAGAATGACTATATCGAGACGACCAGACCATTAGTCGTCATCACTGCACCGGGACCGGGAAGTGGAAAAATGGCGACCTGCCTCTCCCAGCTTTATCACGAGAACATCCGTGGAACAAAAGCCGGCTATGCAAAATTTGAGACATTCCCAATCTGGAATCTTCCATTAAAACATCCGGTAAACTTAGCTTATGAGGCGGCTACCGCAGACTTGAATGACGTGAACATGATCGACCCGTTCCATCTGGAAGCTTATGGAAAAACGACGGTCAACTACAACCGTGACATTGAGATCTTCCCGGTTTTGAACGCTATTTTTGAAGGGATTTATGGAGAAAATACTTATTATAAATCACCGACTGATATGGGTGTCAACATGGCCGGAAACTGTATCATCGATGACGAGGCATGCTGTGAAGCCTCCAAAATGGAGATCATAAGACGTTATTACACAGCGGTAAACAAACTGGTCAAAGAGGAAGCGACGGAAAATGAAGTTTACAAGATCGAACTTCTGATGAAACAGGCGAAGATCACAACGGACGACAGACATGTCACAGTCGCTGCAAAAAAACGTGCAGAGGAACTTGGCGTTCCAACTGCAGCGATCGAACTTTCCGATGGCTGTATCATTACGTCCAAGACATCAGATTTTCTCGGTGCGTCTGCAGCATTGCTCCTGAATGCGTTAAAATATCTGGCTGGCATTGAGCATGATGAGAAACTCATCCGCCCGGAAGCGATCGAACCGATCCAGGATCTGAAAGTCCGTTTCCTCGGTGGAAAGAATCCAAGACTTCATACCGATGAGGTATTGATCGCCCTTTCGCTCGCTGCGGTGACCAATGAAAACGCAAAGAAAGCATTAGAGCAGCTTCCGGCACTTCGGGGATGCCAGGTGCACACTTCCGTAATGCTCTCTGAAGTGGATATTAAAATTTTTAAGAAGCTGGGTGTGGATCTGACAAGTGAACCGGTGCGCAGTGGATTAAAACTGTATTAGAAATTTGTTTGTCAAAAAATACATGAAATAATTTGTGAATAATGTATAAAAACCCTTTTATAAAATAAGGTGTATGGTATAATAAGCACAAGTGATGTGATCACGAGGTAATATAGGCGGTCTGATTGTTAAGAATATAACAATCAAAACAAGCACATACATATTTTATAGGAGGGTTTTTACAATGGCAAGATTTACGTTACCAAGAGATTTATACCATGGAAAAGGTGCTCTGGAGGCATTAAAGACATTCAAAGGAAAAAAGGCAATGATCTGTGTTGGCGGCGGCTCTATGAAGCGGTTCGGATTTCTCGACAGAGCAGAACAGTACCTGAAAGAAGCCGGAATGGAAGTTCAGTTGTTTGAAGGCATCGAACCGGATCCTTCTGTGGAAACCGTGATGAAAGGTGCAAAAGCAATGATGGAATTTGAACCGGACTGGATCATTGCGATGGGCGGCGGATCCCCGATCGATGCAGCAAAAGCGATGTGGATCAAATACGAGTACCCGGATATCACGTTCGAGGACATGTGTAAAGTATTTGGCATCCCGGCGCTTAGAAATAAAGCTCATTTCTGTGCAATCTCTTCCACATCAGGAACAGCGACAGAGGTGACAGCATTTTCAATTATTACCGATTATGAAAAAGGTATCAAATATCCGATCGCAGATTTTGAGATCACACCGGATGTGGCAATCGTTGATCCGGATCTTGCAGAGACAATGCCACAGAAATTAGTTGCACATACTGGAATGGATGCTATGACACATGCAATCGAGGCATATGTTTCTACCGCTAACTGTGACTTTACCGATCCACTGGCGTTACATGCGATCAAAATGATCCAGAATGATCTGGTTGATTCCTACAATGGAGATATGGCTAAGAGAGATTCCATGCACAATGCGCAGTGTCTTGCCGGAATGGCATTCTCCAACGCTCTGCTTGGTATCGTTCATTCCATGGCACATAAGACAGGAGCTGCATTTGCAGATTATGGTGCACATATTATCCACGGTGCAGCAAACGCTATGTATCTGCCAAAAGTTATCGCATTCAATGCAAAAGATGAGACAGCGAAGAAACGTTACGGCGATATCGCAGATTTCATGGGACTTGGCGGAGACAGCTTAGATGAGAAAGTTGCGTTACTCATTGCATACTTGCGCAAGATGAATGATGACCTTAAGATTCCACACTGCATCAAAAATTATGGCGCAGACAGCTACCCGACAGAGCAGGGCTTCGTTCCGGAAGAGGTGTTCTTAGAGAGACTGCCGGAGATTGCAGCAAATGCAATTCTGGATGCCTGCACGGGATCGAATCCGCGTCAGCCGAGCCAGGAGGAGATGGAAAAACTGTTGAAGTGCTGCTACTATGACACGGAAGTAGATTTCTAAGTTTATCAGATTTCATCAAATACATCTTATATAGAAAACGCCTGCTTTATGGAATTTCCACGAAACAGGCGTTTTCTTAATATAAAGGTATTCAGTCCTTTTCATCTAATCCTCCCATGGACGAATACGATATGTCACTCCAAGCGAATCACAGATCTGCTGACACTGTTTTTCCTCTTCTTTTGTCAGTGTCGTATCGACGGTTGTAAGCACCACATGTGGTACATACTTTGTTGCTTCTTTTGCAAATGCAAGCATCGCGTCAAAAGATTTCTCACCGAATCTGCTGCGTACCAGTTCATGATAACGCTGTGCATTCGGCGTATTCAGGCTGATCGATACCGTATCAATCAGACCTTTCAATTCCGGTGTCACATCTTTCTCCCAGATGAGATTAGCAAGCCCATTTGTATTGATACGTATTGGCTTATGAAAATGTTCCTTTACATATTTTGCAACGGAAAGAAGCACATCCAGTCTCTCTGTCGGTTCCCCGTATCCACAGAATACAACCTTATCATAAACAGACATATCAAATTTATCAAATTCCGCAATCACTTCTTTGACTTCCGGTTCATGCTCTAACCATAAAGTCGCATCATCTGCTGCTACAGAATCCATCGTCTGTCTTAAACAGAATGTACAGGCGCAGGGACAGCGATTCGTCAGATTCACATAAAGATTATTGTGTACCTGGTATAAAATGTTCATTCCTTTATTCATAGTCGATTTACTCCTTTATTATAAATACTCTCTCAAATTTTCACTATCATACTTATGCCCGCAATGTATAAAGCAGTTCTTCAAAACAGACGCCATCTGTAAGCGGTAAATCCATCTCTACCGACTTTTGAATACATTTCTGGATAAACTTTGATGCCTTTCTTACAGATGCGGTAAATTCCACACCGTTTACTGCATCCGCTGCAACGATTGCTGAGAAAATATCACCGGTTCCTGAACGGGAATTTCCCACTTTATGGGTACGGATCATCTCGTATCCTTTCTCTTTTTCATAACAGAAATTCGATACATAGGTCTTCTGTGGAATTCCTGTAATAACTACCTTTTCCGGTCCAATTGCTGAAATCTTTTCTGCCAGGACAATCAGTTCTCTTGTTGTCCAGCGCTCTTTGTACGGCGTATCGGTCAAAACACATGCTTCCGTCACATTCGGAACTACGATATCCGCGTAACGCACCAGCTCTACTATTTTTTTGCACATTTCATCCGTATAGGTAGGATAAGGCTTTCCATAATCTCCCATCACCGGATCAATGATCACAATTGAATCGTTCTCTTTAAACTGCCGGATAAAATCACTTACAATCTGAATTTGTTTTGCAGAACCCAGAAAGCCAGTGCAAATCCCTTTAAACTGCAGATCCAGCCGTTTCCATTCCTGCATATAGGCATCCATATTATCTGTATAATCCGTATAGAAAAAATGTTCATATCCGGTATGATTCGAAAAAATAGAAGTCGGCAACGGACAGCACTGCACTTTCATCATCGAAATAATTGGAAGCTGTACGGCAATGGAGCACCGTCCAAATCCGGTAAAATCATT
>OHFR01000970.1_pt1 | contig 10491 bp, 8 predicted proteins | sample 1567531 | NCBI WGS metagenome assembly OHFR01 (sample SAMEA3879597, study PRJEB24766) | human gut metagenome | biome: human-associated habitat; feature: feces | place: USA | collected 1985/1987
CCCGCTGCAGTGAGAAGATCCAGAAGTATCTGGGCATCACCCTGCTGCCGCAGGCCGGTGTGGCACTGGGCATGGCCGCCGAGGCTGCCGAGCTTTCCGACGGCCACATGGTGCGCAACGTGGTGCTCTTCTCGGTGCTGGTGTACGAGCTGGTGGGCCCGACCCTGGCAAAGCTCAGCCTGACCGCCGCAGGCGAGATCATTCCCGAGGGCCGCACGAGCGCCCGTACCACCAACAAGCCGGAGGAGCCGGTCAGCGTGGACTGATTTCCCCCATCAGCCTCACCGCAGGTGACGGAGCGTTCTTACACCACAAAAGCCGCTGCACAGTTGTTACGCTGTGCAGCGGCTTTCTGTTTGCTCTTTATTTCAGCACGATCTCATCATTCTCAGCATCCACGGTCAGGGTGGAGCCGGAAACAAGGGTGCCGTCGATGATCTTTTCAGCGGCGGGGTCCTCCACAGCCTTGCGGATGGTCCGGCGCAGGTCGCGGGCACCAAACTTGCCGCCCTGGCTCTTGTGCACCAGCGCTGCCAGTGCCGCCGGGGTATAGCTGTAGGCAATGCCCTTGGCCTCCATGCTGGGCTTGTACTCGTCCAGCATCAGGGCGGCAATGCCCTGCAGGGTCTCCTCGCTCAGCGGCTTGAAGGTGATGACCTCATCCACGCGGCCCAAAAACTCAGGGCGGAGGAACTGGCTCAGTGCCTTGCGGCTCTTCTCCTCGTTCCGCTCCTCCTCGCTGCGGTTGAAGCCCAGACTTGCGGTGGTCTGGTCGCTGCTGCCCGCATTGGAGGTCATACAGATGACGGTGTTGGAGAAATCCACGGTGCGGCCCTGGGCATCGTTGATCTTGCCCTCGTCCAGGATCTGCAGCAGGATATTCATCACATCGGGGTGGGCCTTTTCGATCTCATCGAACAGCACCACGCTGTAGGGGCGGCGGCGCACCTTTTCGGTGAGCTGGCCGGCCTCTTCGTAGCCCACATAGCCCGGAGGCGAACCGATCATGCGGGACACCGCGTACTTCTCCATATACTCGCTCATATCCAGCCGGATCAGCGGGTCGGGGCCGTCAAAGAGCTGGTTTGCCAGCTGCTTCACCAGCTCCGTCTTGCCCACGCCGGTGGGGCCCACAAAGATGAAGCTGGCCGGACGGCGGCGACCCGAAAGGTCGGCGCGGCTGCGCTTGACCGCCTGCGCCACCAGATGCACGGCATCGTCCTGACCGATGATCTTCTTTTTCAGCTCGGTCTCAAGGCTGGCGAGCTTTGCATACTCGGTCTCCCGGATCTTCACCGCCGGGATGCCCGTCCACAGCTCAATGACCTTGGCCACATCGTCCATGGTCACCTGGATCTCCCCGGCCGCGGCCTGCTTGGCGGGCAATTCCCGCTCCAGCTGTGCCATCCGGGTCTTGCGCTCTGCCACACGCTCGTAATCGATGGGCTCGTTCACATCGGCGTTTTCCATGTCGGCCTCTTCCTGCTTGAGGGCCTCCAGTTCCTTCTGCATGGTCAGGTACTCGGAGATGACCGGGTGGGCCAGATTGCAGCAGGCGCAGGCTTCGTCCAGCAGGTCGATGGCCTTATCCGGCAAAAAGCGGTCGGTGATGTACCGCTCGCTCAGGGTGACCACCGCCGAAAGCACCTCGGCGGGCACCTGCACATGATGGTGCTGCTCGTAGTAGCGCTTGATTCCGTTCATCACCGCAAGGGTGTCGGCTACGCTGGGCTCTTCCACCCGCACAGGCTGGAAGCGGCGCTCCAGCGCCTGATCTTTTTCGATATACTTGCGGTACTCGTTGAAGGTGGTGGCGCCGATGACCTGAATCTCGCCACGGGAGAGGGCGGGCTTCAGAATGTTGCCCGCATTCATGGCACCCTCGCTCTCACCGGCAGAGGTAATGGTGTGGATCTCGTCAATGAACAGGATGACGTTGCCCGCCGCCTTGACCTCGCTCAGCAGGCCCTTGACCCGCTGCTCGAACTGGCCGCGGAACTGGGTGCCTGCCACAAGGCTGGTCAGGTCGAGCAGGAAGATCTCCTTATCCTGCAGCCCTGCCGGCACCTGCCCCTTGGCAATGCGCTCCGCAATGCCCTCGGCAATGGCGGTCTTGCCAACGCCCGCCTCACCAATGAGGCAGGGGTTGTTCTTCTGGCGGCGGCTCAGGATCTGGATGGTGCGGTAGATCTCCCGGTCGCGGCCGATGATATCATCCAGCTTCCCCTCCCGGGCTTTGCGGGTCAGGTTCTCGCAGTAGGTATCCAAAAACTTGCGGCGGGGCGGCTTTTTCTCATTTTTGCCCGCCTTCTTTTCGTTTTTGCCGTTCTGGGCACCGCCGTTCACCCCCAGCGGGAAGGTGGCGCTGGAGCCGGGCACAAGGTCGCCGTCCTCCTCGCTCTGGTCCGGCTGGCCCATGCCCATCATCATGGAGAAGGGGTTCATGCTGCTCATGTCCCCCATCTCCTGCATCATGTTTTCCATCCGGTCTTCCATGGCATCCATGTCCTCATCAGACATGCCAAACTGCTTCATCAGATCATCGACCGGTTTGATGTGCATCTCCCGGGCACAGTGCAGGCAGTACCCCTCGTTTTTCATCTGGCCATTTTCCATCCGCTGGACAAAAATAATGGCAGGCCGCTTCTGGCATCGAATGCAGACCATTGTTCCTCCTTTTCCCTCCCCGCTCAGACAAACGGGTTGAACACATTGAATACTTTATAGTAAAGGCTGCCGCTCATCACCGTGTCGTTGAGCATGGTGAGGTTGCCGCCGGTGATCACAATGAGCGCCCAGACCACGCAGAGCACCAGATAGATGTCCACAAGGCTGGCAATGCCGCCCACGCCCCAGCCCAGCCAGTGGTTCACTGCACCGATCACGGGCAGCTTGTTCACCAGCCCCAGCACCGTGACCAGCAGGCTGACCAGCATCCGCAGCAGGGCAAACGCCACAAAGAACAGCACCAGCGAGATCACCGGGGTCAGCAGCGGAGCCAGCACCTTCTGGACGATGGTATCCGCCAGCACAACGGCGTTGTCATTGAGGACGGCAGAGATGGAGCGCTCGCAGGCATCCACGATGGATGCCCGGAACGCCTCAGGCAGAAAGCCCGCGTACCGCTGGGCAATGCCATCCAGACTGACGGCTCCCCCGGCGGCGATATTGGCAGCGATCTGGTCCCGGAAGCTTCCGGCGAGGAAGCGCTCGAACACCTGCCCGGCTGCCCAGCCTGAAAAGGCTCTGGCACCAAACAGGCTGATGAGGCTGCCCGTCAGCTGCACCACCGAGGCCAGAAAGCCTTTGCGGGCATACCGGACGGCCAGCACCAGCCAGACCACCGTACATAGGATATCAAAAATAAATGACGGATTCTTGAACATACGTTTAACCTTATTCCGAACTGGCTCACCCTCTCAGTCACGACTGCCGTCGTGCCAGCTCCCCCAAAGGGGGAGCCAACGCTTCTGACAGGGGAAGCCACAAAATAAATTGCACTCTTTTTCCTCAAAGCCGCAATTGCCTCTCCCTTTGGGAGAGGTGGCAATGCGCAAGCATTGACGGAGAGGGCTATTCAGCGGGTGCTTCCAACTTCTGCACCGTGTTGCCGCTGAACAGCAGCAGATCCTTGCTGTTGGCCAGCAATGCCTGCGGGCTGGTGTCAAGGTTCTGGCTCCACTGCTGGGTACCAGATGCATCAAAGCACTCCACGGCGTTATCGGCCAGCAGATAGAACAGGTTCCCCGCCCGGACAATGGAATTTGCCGCCGAGACAGCGGCGCTGAACTGGACGTTCAGGTTTTTGTCCAGCGTCACAGCCTGAGAGACCTGTCCCGATGCCAGCAGCAGGGCCACATTGCCTGCCGCGTCCACCGAAACATCTTTCAGCTCCGTGCCCGCAAAATCATAGACCGCACGCTCGCCGCCGCCCGCATTGTAGAGCACGGCCCTGGTATCGTAGACAGCCAGGATCGTGGAAGCAGAGGTCCACCCCAGCCACTGGGGCACACCGCCCTGATTCACCAGACTGACGGGATCGCCCGATGCCAGATTGATGAGGTAGAGGTTGGTCATCACCTGTCCCCCGCTGACGGTGACGGCTGCCGCCGCCAGCTTCCGGCTGTCGGGGGAAAAGGCCATCCGCAGGGGGGTGCCGTCGTTGGAGGTCATGCTCCAGCTGAGCTGCTGCTCCATGGAGGGGCTGTATACCAGCAGCTTTGCCATGCTGGTCTGGTCCTCCGTGACCACGGCCAGCGTGCCGTTGTCCGACATGGCGCAGAGGAAAATGCTGTTTTCCAGCTGCTTGGTGTAGAGGTTCTGGGTGCGGCTCTCCACCCGCAGCTCGTTTCCGGAGCGGTTGTAGAGGACAAAGCGGGTCTTGCCCGCGGCCAGCGCCGGGCGGGCATAGCCGCTCTGGATGCTGTTCAGCTTTTTGCCGGTGCGCGACCAGACCACACAGCCCTCGTCCCCCAGCTCCACAAAGCTGCCGGTCAGGGGGGCCATCTGTTCCAGCTCGGCCACACCGGTCTGTTGGGGCCAGCCGGAGCCGGGCAGCAGGGCAATGCGGGCCGTATCGGTCAGGTCCTTCAGGGCCGCCACCGAGCTGCCCGCGATGCCGGTGGCAAACAGCACCACCGCCGTCAGCAGCACCAGCAGCACCGCTGTACGGCGGATGCGCCGGTTCCGCACACGCTGGCGGGCAGCTTCCAGATATTCGACCCGCCCTTCCGAAAGCGGCTCGTCACTCTCGGTCGAACGATGCTTCTTTCTCATGGATATCTCTCCTTTGCGAAACCTCTCAGTCACCTACGGTGACAGCTCCCCTAGCAGGGGAGCCAAGTTTACGCTGCCATTTTCTTGCCTCTCCTATCAGGAGAGGTGGCAATGCAAAGCATTGACGGAGAGGTTCACCCTTCGTAATCTACACGTTTCAAAAATAGCCCCTTCGCGGGCAGCGTCGGCCCGGCCTGGCTGCGGTCCCGGCTGGCAAGGATGCCGGGGATGGCATCGGGCTGCATCCGGCCCGCGCCCACCTCACACAGGGTGCCTGCCAGAATGCGCACCATGTTATAGAGGTAGCCGTCCGCTGTCACCTCAATGTCCACCTCGTCGCCCTTCCGGGTCACATGGCAGTCAGTGATGGTGCGCACGGTATCTCCGTGGGCAGCAGCAGAGGAACCCGCCGCGCACAGGGCCAGAAAATCGTGCTTTCCCACAAACTGTTCCGCCGCTCTCTGCATGGCATCCACATCCAGCCGCCGGGGCACCCGGGTGTAATATTTTTCATCAAAAGGCGAATCGATGGGGTGGTTGTGGATGCGGTACAGGTAGGTCTTGGTATGGGCGGCATAGCGGGCGTGGAACTCCTCCGGCACCACCCGGGCGCACAGCACCCGGATATCCGGGGGCAGGTGCTGGTTGATGGCCAACGGCAGCTTTTCGGGGGGGATGCGGGTCTCCGCGTGGAAGTTCAGCGCAAAGCCCAGCGCGTGGACACCGGCATCGGTGCGGCTGCACCCCTTGATATCGGGACGGCTGTGGAGCACCGCTTCCAGTCCATCCTGAAAGGTCTGGGCCACGCTCCGCCCGTTGGGCTGCACCTGAAAGCCGCAGTAGTTGGTGCCGTCGTAGGCAAGGGTCAGTAAATAGTTCTGCATGGAACTCCTTCCGTCACGGCTTTGCCGTGCCACCTCCCTCAAAGAGGGAGGCTATAAGGCCCCCTCCTCGAGGGGGCTGTCGCCGCAGGCGACTGGGGGAGTTTTTAAAAATTCGGGAACACCAGTCTCGAGCTCAGGATCACCATAAAGCAGACGATGCACACCGCCAGATCGATATAATCCTGCCGGGTGCAGCGCAGCACCTTCAGGCGGGTGCGGCCATCACCGCCGCGGTAGCAGCGGCACTCCATGGCCATGGCCAGCTCATCGGCGCGGCGGAAGGCCGAGATGAACAGCGGGATGAGCACCGGCACCAGCGCCTTGACGCGCTCCATCATGGAGCCGTTGTCCAGCATGGCACCGCGGGCTTTCTGGGCGTTCATGATCTTGTCGGTCTCTTCGATCAGGGTCGGGATAAACCGCAGGGCAATGCTCATCATCATGGCCAGCTCATGCACCGGGAAGTGCAGCTTGCCCAAGGGCTTGAGCAGCTGCTCGATGGCGTCCGTGAGCACGATGGGGCTGGTGGTGTAGGTCAGCAGGCTGGTGCCCGCGATCAGTGCCATCACGCGCACCGCCATCAGGATGGCATAGCGCAGGCCCTCGGCGTAGATGTTCAGCACCCAGAAGTGCACCAGCGGCTCGCCCTCGCCCGAAACAAAGAAGAGGTTGAGCACCGCGGTAAAGAGGATGATGGGCAAAATGGGCTTCAGGCTCTTGGTGATGAGCTTGAAGGGGATCTTCGCCACGCCGTACATAGCCACAAGGAACACAAGGGACAGCGTCAGGCCCAGCGGGTTGGACGCTGCAAACAGCAGGATGATGTAGACGATGGTCAGCACCAGCTTCATCCGGGGGTCGAACTTATGCACAAGGCTGTCGCCCGGGAAGTGCTGGCCGATGGTGATATCTCTCAGCATGTGGCAGCGCCCCCCTTCTTTGCATCCACACGGGGCAGCACAAGGCTTTCGCCTGCGTCCCGGCGCTTCTTGGCTTCCAAAATCATCTTGACGGCATAGGGCACGGTGTAAACATCTGCCGGGACATCCACCCCCATCTCCCGCAGCTTGAGGAAGATCTTTGTGACCTGCGGCACGCTCAGGCCCAGCGCCAGCAGCTCGGGCGCACGGGCAAACACGTTCTCCACGGTGTCGTACATGGCGATCTTCTTGTTGCTCATCACCAGCACACGGTCGGCGTACTTGGCAATGTCCTCCATGCTGTGGGAGACCAGCAGCACGGTGGTGCCGGTCTTTTTGTGGTACTCCTTGACCTCAGACAGGATCTCGTCCCGGCCCTCGGGGTCCAGCCCGGCGGCAGGCTCATCCAGCACCAGAATGCGGGGCTTCATGGCCATCACACCCGCCACGGCCACCCGGCGCTTCTGGCCGCCGGACAGCTCAAAGGGGCTGCGCTGCAGCAGCGCCTCATCCAGGCCGACAAAGTCCGCTGCTTCATGCACCCGTCTGTCGATCTCGGCCTCGTCCAGCCCCATGTTTCTGGGGCCAAAGGCGATATCCTTATAGCAGGTCTCCTCAAACAGCTGGTACTCCGGGTACTGGAACACCAGACCGGTGAGGAAACGGAATTCCCGGATCTTTTCCGGCTCTGCCCACAGGTCGCGGCCATCGATGATGATGTGGCCGCTGGTGGGCTTGTTCAGGCCGTTCATGTGGGTGATGAGGGTGCTCTTGCCGGAGCCGGTGGCACCGATGATGCCCACAAAGTCTCCCTCTTCCACCTCAAAGCTCACGTCATCCAGTGCGGTGACGGCATTGGGCATTCCCGGGTTATAGACATAACTCAGGTGATCTACTTTGATAATGCTTCCCATCTTCCGTCCCCTCCCTTACTTCAAAAGCTCATACAGAGCCTGTGCGCACGCGCCGGTGTCGATGATGCCCTCGGGCATGGGGATGCCGGCCTTGACCAGCTCATCCCGCAGCTCTGCGGCCTGCGGCACGTCCAGATGCAGACTACGCACCTTTTCGGTCTGGCTGAACACCTCTTTCGGGGTGCCCTCCATGACCACATTGCCCTTGCTCATCACCAGCACGCGGTCGGCCTGAGCAGCTTCTTCCATATAGTGGGTGATGGACACCACCGTGATGCCCATGTTCTTGTTCAGGTGGTGGATGGTCTGCATCACCTGCTCCCGGCCCCGGGGATCAAGCATGGCGGTGGCCTCGTCCAGGATCAGGCAGTCGGGCCGCATGGCGACCACGCCCGCAATGGCAACGCGCTGCTTCTGGCCGCCGGACAGGTTGTGGGGCGCACGCTCCCGGTACTCGTAGATGCCCGCCATCTTCATCGCTTCATCCACGCGGCGGCGCATCTCTTCCGGCGGCACGCCCAGATTTTCCAGCGCAAAGGCGACATCTTCCTCCACCACGGTGGCAACGATCTGGTTGTCCGGGCTCTGGAACACCATGCCCACAGTCTGGCGGATATCGTAGATCTTGTCCTCGTCTTTGGTGTCCATCCCCTCCACCAGCACAGTGCCGCTCTCCGGCAGAAGGATGGCGTTGAAGTGCTTGGCCAGCGTGGATTTTCCACAGCCGTTGGCCCCCAGCACTGCCACAAATTCGCCCCGCTTCACCTCAGCCGACACGCCGTTCAGGGCGTAGTCCGGCTGTTCCGGGTCATAGCGGAACTTCAGATCTTTCGCAGTTAAAATCGTTTCTTCCATAGGTTTTCTCTTTCCGGTGGTGCGCCCTTCTCAAAAGGGCTGTACCCCATTCTTGGTTCTTCTTCATTTTTTCAGAATGGCTGCCGTCAGGACACTCCCCCAGTCTGCTTCGCAGACAGCCCCCTCTGAGATGGGGCCTCTGGCGCAACCGAGAAGTTTTCCGGCAAACGGTCAACGTTCCCGCCATGCCAAAGGCTCCCTCCCCGAGGGAGCTGGCACGGCGACAGCCGTGACTGAGGGAGTTCATTCTTCCCAAATGGCCGTTGCGCCGCAGGGCACAACGCCGCCGGTGGCGGAAACGGGCAGGCCGATCTCATCACAGCTGGTCTTGCCGCCAAAGCGGGGCACCAGCGTGGTCTTGAGCATATACTCCATGACCGCGGGGGACAGGCCGGTGGTGTAGCTGTTGACCGCAAAGAAGAGGGGCGTATCGCTCAGCACTTCCTCGCACTGGCTGATGAGCTCGTAGATGCAGTCCTCCAGCTTCCAGATCTCGCCGCCGGGGCCGCGGCCGTAGCTCGGCGGATCCATGATGATGGCGTCATACACCTTGCCGCGGCGGATCTCACGCTCGACAAATTTCGCGCAGTCGTCGATGATCCAGCGCACGGGCGCGTCGCCAAGGCCACTGACGCGCGCGTTCTCGCGCGCCCAGTTGACCATGCCCTTTGCCGCATCCACGTGGCAGACCTGAGCGCCTGCCGCCGCGCACGCGACCGTCGCGCCGCCGGTGTAGGCGAAGAGGTTCAGCACGCGGACGGGCCGACCCGCGTTTTTGATCTTCTCGCGCGCAAAATCCCAGTTGACGGCCTGCTCGGGGAACAGGCCCGTGTGCTTAAAATTCATGGGCTTGACCTGGAATTTGAGATCCTTGTAATTTACCGTCCAGCTCTCGGGCAGCTTCTCCTTGTCCCAATGTCCGCCGCCTGAGGACGAGCGGTAATAGCGGCCCTGCGCGTTGCGCCAACCGCGGTTCGTGCGCGGTGTCTCCCAGATCGCCTGAGGGTCAGGCCGCACCAGAATTTGCTTTCCCCAGCGTTCAAGCTTTTCTCCGCCGCCGCAGTCCAGCAGCTCATAATCTTCCCAACCGTCCGCGATCCACATACATTTTCTCCTTTGCCGCATGGGCATACTTGCTCATAATAATCAATGTATTATACTACGCATTCGATTGAATAGTCAATGTATAAATCGTGAACGATCCTGCGCCATTCGCTTAATTTTCTTTTCCCGTGGACTTTGCCGCGCGCTTGTGGTATGCTGGCAGAAACGACACAAGGAAAGCTGGTCTTTTTTGATGGATAAACTGCTGCTGCACTCCTGCTGCGCCCCCTGCTCGGTCTACTGCGTGGACACGCTGCGCGCCGACGGGATTGAGCCCACGTCACTCTGGTTCAACCCGAACATTCACCCCTGGACGGAGTATGACGCGCGCCGCCGCACGCTGCTCGAATACGGGGAAAAAGAGCATGTAGAAGTGCATATTTTAGAGGATTACGGCCTGCGCGACTTTGTCCGCGCCGTGAGTGCGGATATCGACCACCGCTGCGCGCACTGCTACACCATCCGCCTCGGCACGGCGGCCAAATACGCCGCCGACCATGGCTACGACGCGTTCACATCGTCCCTGCTCATCTCTCCGTATCAGAACCACGAGCTCTTAAAGACCGTTGGCGAGACGATGGGCAAGAAGTACGGCGTCGAATTCTACTACCGTGACTTCCGCCCCGGTTTTCGCGAGGGGCAGGCCAAGGCGCGCGAGATGGGCCTCTACATGCAGAAATACTGCGGCTGCGTCTTCTCCGAGCAGGAGCGCTATCAGAAGCCCAGCCGGATCATCCCCTGAAAGCCACGCCCGTCCTTTACGCACGGAACGCGGAGGGCGGGCGCTTTTTGCAGAAATTTGCAACCGATATGAATTTACTAAAATTTCAGCTTGCAATTTCGCCTGCATATCGCAGAAATTCTGCAGGATACAGAAAAAAGATTGCATAATTCAAAAATTATACTTGCATTTCGCACGGATATCGTGTACAATGCGGGAAACGGTATGCAGGAGGGTGTTGATCCATGACGGAACAGACGACGCTTCTTGAAAACGACATTGCGCGGCTGAGCGAGAATATCGCGGAGCAGTACGCG
>OHFR01000988.1_pt1 | contig 10375 bp, 6 predicted proteins | sample 1567531 | NCBI WGS metagenome assembly OHFR01 (sample SAMEA3879597, study PRJEB24766) | human gut metagenome | biome: human-associated habitat; feature: feces | place: USA | collected 1985/1987
CTGTGGGATTGCCGTTGGGCTTTATTTTTTGCTTCACCCATACATGAGCATGGAAACAGTGAGCTGGATTTGTGTACTGGGAGCTGCCCCATGTGTAGTGTTCGGGTTTGTAAAATATCATGGAATGACAGCGGAGCAGTTTATCTGGGCATGGATTAAATCGTAAATCCTGATGCCGAAAAAACTGGTGTTCCGGTCAGAAAATCTTTATTTTGATGCGGTAGAACCAGTCATTAAAAAATATGAGAAAGAAAGTATGAAGAAGGAGGGACGCAAGAAAAATGATAAAAACGCTGAGTAATATTTTCAAGCAGGATAAAGAAAAATTTGTAATTCCAAGAAGCGTACAGCAGGTAATTCCCATCGAGACCATCTGGTCAGATGGGATTTTTAAAATCGGGAGAAATAAATTTGCACGTACTTATAAATTTACGGATATCAACTATGCGGTGGCAAGCAAAGTAGATAAGGAAACCATGTTCCTGGAATATATGGATTTATTAAATTCTTTCGATTGCGGTGGAACAACAAAAATAACGATCAATAATCGCCGCTTGAATAAGGTGGATTTTGAAAAAGCAATTCTGATTCCGATGCAGGAGGACGGACTGGATTTATATCGGAAAGAGTACAACAATATGCTTTTAGATAAGGCAACCAGTTCCAACAGCATGGTGCAGGAAAAATATGTGACAGTATCCTGCTATAAGAAAACAATCGAAGAAGCCAGAACGTATTTTGCACGAGTGACAACAGAGCTGAACAGTCATTTTGCAAGATTGGGTTCCAAATGTGTAGAGATAAATGGAGAAGATAAGTTACGGATTCTGCATGATTTTTACCGTACAGGAGAAGAATCTGGTTTCCATTTTGATATTCAGGAGAATATGAGAAAAGGACACAGCTTCAAAGATTATATCTGTCCGGATACCTTTGAATTTGAAAAAGATTATTTCCGCATGGGAGATCGTTATGGAAGGGTACTTTTTCTTCGTGAGTATGCTTCTTACATCAAAGACGATATGATAGCAGAACTGACCGACATGAATCGAAATCTGATGTTGAGCATTGATGTGATTCCTGTTCCTACTGATGAAGCAGTGCAGGAAGTGGAAAAACGTCTGCTTGGTGTGGAGACAAATATCACGAACTGGCAGAGACGGCAGAATGCCAACAATAACTTTTCAGCCGTAGTTCCCTATGACATGGAGCTGCAGAGAAAAGAGACCAAGGAAATGCTCGATGATCTGACAACCAGAGACCAGCGTATGATGTTCGGGATTTTGACAATGGTACATCTGGCAGACAGCAAAAAGCAACTGGATTCCGATACGGAACTGATTCTGTCAATCGCAAGAAAGCATCTGTGTCAGATGGCAACATTAAAGTGGCAGCAAGTGGACGGACTCAATACAGTGCTTCCTTACGGACTGCGAAAGATCAATGCCCTGCGTACATTGACAACGGAATCAACGGCTGTTTTAATCCCGTTCCATACACAGGAAATCCTGCAGCCGGGAGGTATCTATTATGGGCAGAATGCAGTCAGCAAGAACCTTCTGGTAGCCGACCGGAAGAAACTGATGAATGGAAACAGTTTCCGGTTGGGCGTCAGTGGATCAGGAAAGAGCTTTTCGGCAAAAGAAGAGATTGTGCATCTGGCATTGAGTACCGATGACGATATCCTGATTCTTGATCCGGAGTCCGAATTTACAAAATTAGTAGAGGCTCTGGGCGGACAGGTTGTAAAAGTATCTGCGACATCAGACAATCATCTGAATGCAATGGATATGGACGCAGCCTACGGCAATGAAAAGAATCCACTGATTGAAAAATCGGAGTTTATCCTGTCTGTGTTCGAGCAGTTGGTTGGAGCAGGAAATCTGTCGGCAAAAGAAAAGTCGATTCTGGACCGCTGTGCTGCAGATGTGTACCGGGATTATATCCGAAGTGGTTATACCGGAGAAGTTCCGACATTGAAAGATATGTACCGACAGTTGATGTTACAGCCGGAAGAAGAGGCAAGGGGACTTGCACTGTCATCCGAACTTTTTATCAATGGAAGCCTGAACACCTTTGCACAGCCGACCAATGTGAATAAGAAGAACAGGATCATGGATTATGATATCCGGGAACTGGGGGAACAGCTTATGCCACTGGGAATGCTGGTTACCTTAGACAGTATTTTCAACAGGGTAATTCAGAACTGGAAAGAAGGAAAAACGACATGGATATTTGCCGATGAGTTCTATCTGTTATTCCGCTATGAATACAGTGCAAATTTCTTCTACCGACTGTACAAGAGAATCAGAAAATACAATGGATTCGTGACAGGTTTAACCCAAAATGTTGAGGAACTTCTGAAATCGGACACTGCAAGACTGATGTTGGCAAACAGTGAGTTTTTGATTCTTTTGAATCAGGCAAGTACAGACAGGGAAGAATTGGCAGCTCTTTTGAATATTTCCGAAAACCAACTGTCCTATATTACAAATGTATCGGTTGGCAGTGGCCTAATCCGTTGCTCTGGGAATATCGTACCATTTGAGAATACGTTCCCAAAGAATACAGACCTTTATAAACTAATGACAACAAAACCGGGAGAATCATAATGAAGAAAAAAGAAGAAGTAACGATAACTTTTTATGCTGCAGAGTGCGGTGAGTTCCATGATTTAGGAGAATATACAAAATGCAGAACGCTGGAAGAGGCATATAAAAAGTACCAGAAGTATTGTAGAACATCTGCCAATATGTGTCCGGCTATTGAGTTTTCTATCCATGATCCAGAATCAATTTATTCAGACATGGAATATCCATTACCGTTGTCATCAAAAGACAGGGGAGACTTGGAACTTGTGCCATATTACAACGAACATCCACTGGTAAATGAGGCAATCAGACAGGTGGAGCAGTTGCAGAAACAGCAGGAAAAAAAGAAACATCGGGATGTTGCCCGATGAGATAAGAGATACGGAAAGAGGGTGACCGGATGAAAGATATCAAGGAACGGGTAAGGGATAAGAATCCGAAGATTCGAAATCCGGCTGCCCGACTTCCGAAAGAACTGGTTCGCTCAGCGGTTCTGGAAGCAAAAGAAAAGCCAAGGGAACTACATGAAAAAAGCAGTGGGCAGTCAGAATCCCCAACACAGTATGGAACTGAAAAAATAGAATCCGTACAGTACAGAGCGGCGAGTGTGGCAGGAAAAAGTATAGGGAAAACCACATATCAAGGTGGAAAAAAACTTGCTGGAGTGACCTACAGGAAGATAAAGGAAAGAAAAAGCAGACAGGAAGAAGCGAAAGCTGCCGAAGAAGCAATGGAGCAGGGGGCAGAAAGCGGAAAGAAATTAATCAAGTTGAAACCGGAGCAGGCAGCACTTGCCAAGGAGAATGGTAAACGGCAGGTGAAAGCAGCACCGAGAGTGGTAAAAGTATCCGGTCTGTCTCAAGAAAAAATAAAGACACAGGCATCCATGCAGAAACAGCAGATGGAAAAAAGTCTTCAGGCGATGCAGAAAGCAAGAGCAGCCCAGATGGCAAGAAAGTCAGCACAGGCATCGGCAGAAAGTGGAAAAGCAGTCCTTCAGGTAACTGGAAAGGGTTCAAAGTTATCCGTACAGGGAATTACAGCAGCGATTCAAAAAGGGGTAGTAGCTCTTGAAAAAATGGGAAAATGGATTGCTGCCGGAGGTAGTGCATTTCTTCTGGTATTTATTCTGATTGTGGGAATCATTGCAGGAGCAGCTTTCAGCAGTAATTCGGAAAGCTCCGAATCCCTAAGTGAAGAAGTGCTTGCGTATACTTCTGTGATACAGCAGTATGCATCCCAATACGGCATTCCGGAATATGTGTCTGCGATACAGGCCATCATGATGCAGGAATCTGGAGGCAGGGGAACAGACCCGATGCAGTGTTCGGAAAGTCCATATAATACAAGATTCCCACACACTCCTGGTTCTATTACTGATCCGGATTATTCGATAGAGGTTGGAGTACAGACCTTTGCAGACTGTATCAGACAGGCAGGATGCAGCAGTCCACAGGATCTGGACAAGCTGAAACTTGCATGGCAGGGATATAACTATGGAAATGGCTACATAGGATGGGCATTGCAAAGAGGCGGTTATACAGAAGCCAATGCATTGCAGTTTTCACAGGAACAGGCAGCTTCGCATGGATGGAGCAGTTACGGAGATCCCCAATACGTTCCCCATGTGATGCGGTATTATTCCGGTGGCAGCCTGTTTGCTGGTTTGTTTGGTAATCAGCAGATTGTGTCGGTTGCAATGGGGCAGCTTGGAAACAGTGGCGGTCAGAAGTTCTGGAGCTGGTACGGATTTGACAGTCGGGTAGAATGGTGTGCCTGTTTTGTAAGCTGGTGTGCGGATCAGAGCGGTCTGATTGCAAGTGGGAATGTTCCTAAATTCTCATTGTGCAGTGATGGAGTGTCCTGGTTTCAGGGAAAGAATAAGTGGCAGAGTGGCGGAACAACTCCGACAGCTGGAATGATCATCTTTTTTGACTGGGATCATGATGGAACATCGGATCATGTAGGAATAGTAGAAAAGTGTGAAGGTGGAAGAGTTTACACGATTGAGGGAAATTCCAGTGATCAGGTACGGCAGAGAAATTATGCAGTAGATTACAGTTCTATAATGGGATATGGGGTGATAAATTGATGGTTTCTTTCATAATTTGTTAAGGATTTTATAAGGGAGTTAATGAATTCTTTGGAAAATAGTCACAAAATAGGCACAGTTGATTGATAAATTGTTATTGTAACTTTTAGTGATAGACATATAAAGAGTTAGAAATCTTTATAATTGACTTGAATTAGGAGGTAGTGAATATGAGTGATCAGAATGTAAAAGCAGCACAAAAATATTTAAATGCGATGTTTGGTGGACATAAGGATTGGGTAAAACTGGATGAAGATGGAAAGACCGGAACAGCCGTGATGCAGGGAATCATTCGTGCATTTCAGATTCAGAATGGAATCTCAACGATTACAGGAACGGTTGGACCACTTACTATTAATACCATGAAGAAGTTAGCCATTATTACAAAAATGGATCCGAATGATACTCCGCAGGTTAATGTATGCTTGATTCAGTGTGCTCTGTTTTGCAAAGGATATGCTGCTGGAGGAATTACTGGAATTTATTATACATCAGGAGTAAATGCAGTTAAAAAGATGCAGGAAAATGCAGGACTGGAAGTTACGGGCAAAATTGATTGGAAAGTTTGGTCTGGATTGTTATCCCTAAACTGGTTTACAAAGGTTTCTGGTGGGGATTCCAATATTGTTCTTATTCAACAGCAATTAAATAGTGACTGGTCAGATGTTATTGGTGTTGGACCTTGTGATGGAATTGCCTCAAGACAGACAATTTTGTCTTTAGTTGGTGCATTGCAGGCGGCTGAAGGAGTTACAACTGAATTAATTACAGATTTGAATTCAGTTAATTTTGGCGATGCAACAACAAATGCGTTTCCGGGTACATTACAGAACGGACAGAACTCGACGAAATATGTTCCATTTAATAAGATTGCTCAATACGGACTATATTTTAACGGATATAATCCGGGAAGATTCGATGGCGTGTTTGATTCGACTACAGAGTCAAAGGTGTCAGAATTTCAGGAGTTTTATGGTCTGACAGGAATTGGACTTGTAACAAAAGGAAAAGTAAATGTTTCTACTATGAAATCATTGCTTACGAGTAAAGGCGATACAAACAGGGCAGCAAAAGCGTGTGACTGTGCAACAGTATTAAATAAACAACAGGCATTAGATATAAAAAATGCAGGGTATACTCATGTAGGACGTTATCTGACAGGTTCTGTTGGAAAAGAACATACACCGAAATATTTGACATCAACAGAAGTGAAAAACATTGAAAATGCAGGATTATCGGTATTCCCGATATATCAGGATGGAGGATATGAATTAAACTATTTTAAGGATCCGTCCCAGGGAAGTGTTGATGCACAGACAGCAATTTTAGCAGCCGAGAGAATCGGTATACCAAGTGGAACGACTATATACTTTGCAGTGGATTTTGATTGTTATTCATATCAGATTGATACATTTATTATACCTTATTTTGAACAGATTCACATGATCTTTTTCAGTTCGACAAATGATAAAAATTATAAAGTCGGCATTTATGCACCAAGATATGTATGTACTAAAGTTTATGAAGCAGGATTGGCAAGTAAATCATTTGTGGCAGATATGTCAACTGGATTTAGCTGTAATTTGGGATATTCGATGCCGAAGAACTGGGCATTTGATCAATTTTGTGAGTTGAACTCATTTTCTTCATCACCTTCGTTCCCACTGGATAAAGATGCATATTCAGGGAGAGATACTGGATTTAAAAAGTTCGATGCCGTATCGACAAAAACAGATGAGGAAATAGCGCAAGAAAATCTTCGGGCAAAGGTAAAAATAGCACGAAATCAATATGTCTATAATGTAATGGAGCCGCTTGGTTATCTGAATAAAATTATGGATGTGGGTGTGGAGTATGATAAGGAAATTTCACTGGGAACAATGATGAGTCCTCAAGGAGCAATTGATATTTCTACTAAAATATCCACATCGCTTGAAAGTTCAACTGGTAAAATTTATAATATAAAAGTGGATATAGGAAATGATGGAGAATTGACACAAACTTGCAAAAATCAAATTATGGAGATTTCATCAAATTTATCAGATACAGGTATAGAGGGAGCAGATAACTTTGGAAATACGATAGAAAAAATTGCTTTATCGGTTAAATCTGGTAATATTGCTTTTGAAATAAATAATGTTTTTGCCAATAGTGTAGAGTTTTCCATTGTATTTAGTACATCAGATTTGCTGCCAGAAGAGGAAAAAGAGTGGACAATATCGGTTGCTTTGATTTTTACAATGACATTAAATTCTAATAGTGGTCTTGAATTTAATGTTGTAGAATTCACAAAAGAGCATAGTAATATACTGGCAGGAGCCGTAATATTAGTTCTTGCGGGTGCATTAGTTGTAAATGCAATTCCGTCAATTATTGCTTTATTTTCAGCTGGAGCAGGTACTGTTTTTGGTTTGTTGATTCAAGCGCTGTAAATTGTAAAAGAATAAAAGAGACAATGGCCAGAGGTTCGATTTTATAAAGAGGACCTCTGGCAAAAGGGGGATTAAGAAGAATGCATATTAAATCAATTGTGTCAGATGAGGATAGGGAAGAATTAGAAAGAATGCTTTCGCTTGGGTTTATAATTCCTAATCAATTATTTAAAACAAGACAGAAAAGTAGAATGATTATCTATATTTTTACACCTGTAGAATTTTTACTGTCGATTAATTGTTATCTGTCGGAAAGTTATTTGATGTTTGGAATAGGGATTGGAACTTGTGTGGCTTGTGTGGCTTGGATTATTTGGTATCAAATGATTGGTAAAAATTTTGAAAAAAATGTTCATGAATTTGTCTGGGGTAGATCAGGATATGAAACGGTGGATATCGATGAAAACGCAATTAAAATAGATGAAGATCAAATTTATGAATTTAAAAATATTGATAGAATGTTCTTATATAAAAACTTCTTTTTTTTCATAACAAATGAAAAGAAAATATTTATATTTAAAACGACAGATATGGAGTCGGATGAACTTATAAAAATTATTAAAACAACAGGGATTTTATTTGAAAAAAAAGAAAAACCATTTAATATTTATAAGTATTGTAAAAAAGGAAAAAGTTTTTAAAAATAAGCAGAGGATGGTGGATTTATCATCCTTTTAGAGAAGAGCATGTATTTTAAAGGGAATCTGGTTTTGCAGGTTCCCTTTTTGCCATCAAAAACGTTGATGTTTTATCAAATGACGCTAAAAATAAAAAGAATAATGCAGGGGGTGACATTATTAGTTATCGCTGTAATATTTGGATAAAATATAAATAAAACATAAAAAATATAAATAAATTATAAAATGGCGACAGTTTTTTCTTGTTCAAGTGTTTATTATATAGAGGACAAAATAAGACAGCAAAGGAAGTGGTGCTGTTGCATCGGAAAAATGACACAAAATTAGTGATGTCCATTCGGGAAAAGAATTGAAGGGGATTCTTTTCCCCATTTGTCGTGTTACGAAAGACTGAGGGTAAGAAAATATGCTAGAACTTGCAATCTGTGATGATGACATCATCCTATGTAATTGGTTAGAACAGAAGCTGCTCCATTATGGGAAAGCGAATGACTGTCAGATATCTATAGAAATATACTATTCTGCGGAGCAGCTTCTTAACAGGCTGGAAGAAGAATCCTACGATATGTTATTCCTTGATATTTGTCTGGAACATGAGAATGGAATTGATATCGGAACGGAGATACGAAAGAAAAATTATGGAAAAGAACTGCGGATTACCTATATTTCAACATATCAGGAATATGCTATGAAATTATTCCGTATTCATCCATTTGATTTTCTTGTAAAGCCAATCCGAGAGGAAGAACTTTTCCGGGTGATAGGTGAATTACGGGAACTGTTAAAAGAACGGAAGAAAATATTTGAATATACGGATACAAAAGGAATCCACAAGATTTCTTATGACAAGATCCTGTATTTTTATAGTCTGGGAAAAAGAGTACATATCGTGACATCGGAAAAAGAATATGAATATCGAGGAAAATTAAAGGATGTAGCGGATGTAACAGAAGAATATTTCTTACTGATTCACAAGTCCTATCTCATCAATATGGAACACGTGGAGCATTACGAATATGACAACGTGGTTATGAAAGACAAGACACGTCTCAGTATCAGTAAAGCAAATCGCAAGAAGGTCAGGGAAAGACTATTACAAACGGAGAAGAAAAGATTATGAATATCCATTTGATCACTTATCTGACAAGTAAATTATTCTGGATTTATACTGTGTTCCGTTACAATACCATCCTGTATCCAAAAAATGAGGATACACAAAAGCTATTTGCATATTTTTGTGCATATCTGCTTTCATGCTGGGGAAGCATGCAGTGGGGAACGATGTACGGAGATCTGATCTTTGAGCTGATAGCTCTGTTAATTATAACAGTGGCATATCAGGCAGACTGGCAACATCATGTCTGGAATACACTTATGGTATATATTATGGGAATTTTATGTGATGGGATTCCAATCGTGTTCTTTCAACGGTATGCGGTAGCAAGAAATCCGGTGCATCATCACATGGGACCGGGAACTATTGTAATGGGAAATTTTATATTCTTTTTACTGGAAGTCATTATTGAAAGAAAAGTAGGTGTAAAGAGAAGTTATTATATAAAGAACCGTCATTGGCTTGCTATGCTTTCTGTCCCGGTGATCAGCATTATAGTCTGTATCAGGATATTGCTGCCAGACAGAAGAGGTGTGCGGTCTACGATTGTATTATTCTTACTGTTTATCAATGTGTTTATTTTCTATCTGCACGATGAGGTTCAGAAAAGTTATATTGAAACAGCAAAACAGGAAGAGATGAAAATTCAGATGAGCCAGTATGCAAAAGAACTGGAGATGATGATGAAATCACAGGACAGGCTGAATAAGATACATCATGATTACAAGCACCATCTTACAACAATAGGGGCAATGGCAAAAACGGGAGGAAATGAAGAGATTCTATCGTATCTGAAACAAATGGAGAATATAGCCGGAACAGCCTTATGTCATCATTTATATACAGAAAACCGTAATATGAATAATCTGCTGAATTATATTTTGGAAGATTCGAAATCAGTAATTGAAAATCCGGAGATTTCTGTAGAAATACCGAATCATATAGGGGAAGAATTATTTGATATAAGTATAATAGTGGGAAATCTTATGGATAATGCTATTCGTGGGACAGCAGCTTCAGATGAAAGGAGATTATCGTTTCAGATGTATTATGGAAAAGGAATCATGAATATCCAGATTGAGAATAGCATAAAAGATACACCAAAAGTGCGGAATGGAATTTATCTGACAACGAAAAGCAGGAAAGAAGGACATGGAATAGGATTACAAAATGTGAAACTCGTAGTAGAAAAATATCATGGTCAGATGGAGATCTGCCATACGGAGAAATCCTTTCAAGTGAAAATATTATTATATATGAAATTAGATGAAAAATAGTAAGGCGATGGTGTCTTACTATTTTTTTCGACCGATTTCGTCTATTTTTGCCACCTCAAGGGGCATTTTTACCATTTATGAAAATTTTGTGATTTTTTAGATTATAGTAGTGCCAAAGTCAGAAAAAAGGAGGGTAGCGGTTATTTTGTAAAGGAATTATAGAAAAAGATTACAAGAGGGAGAAAGAGACTATGAAGAGATTTCGAAAGTCGGCTATAGCCTTAGTACTTG
>OHFR01000991.1_pt1 | contig 10335 bp, 7 predicted proteins | sample 1567531 | NCBI WGS metagenome assembly OHFR01 (sample SAMEA3879597, study PRJEB24766) | human gut metagenome | biome: human-associated habitat; feature: feces | place: USA | collected 1985/1987
GATGAGGCGGTGCGCCGCGCGCTGCGGGATCTCCGGCCCGGGAAGGGCCGGATGCTTCTGGTGGCGGCGGGCAAGGCGGCCTGGCAGATGGCACACGCGGCGGTTGAAACGCTGGGCTGGGTGGATGGCGGCGTGGTCGTGACCAAGTACGGCCATGTGAAAGGTGAGATCCCCGGGGTGACCTGCTATGAGGCGGGCCACCCGGTGCCGGATGAAAACGGTTTTGCGGCTACCCAAAAGGCGCTGGAGCTGGTGCAGGGGCTGACCGCCGGGGATACGGTGCTGTTCCTGCTTTCCGGCGGCGGCAGTGCGCTGTTCGAGCAGCCGCTCGTTCCCGGGGCAGAGCTGCAGGACATCACAAGCCAGCTGCTGGCCAGCGGGGCCGACATTGTGGAGATGAATACCATCCGCAAGCGGCTTTCCGGTGTGAAGGGCGGGCGGTTCGCGCAGCGCTGTGCCCCTGCGCAGGTGTTCAGTATCGTGCTGAGCGACATTCTGGGGGACCCGCTGGATATGATCGCCAGCGGCCCGGCGGTGCCGGATACCTCCACCTGCGCCCAGGCGTTTGCCGTTGCCGAAAAGTATCGTCTGGCACTCTCAGCACAGGCCCGGGCCCTGCTGGCGCAGGAAACGCCCAAAACGCTGGACAATGTGACCACCCGGATCACCGGCAGCGTGCGGGAGCTTTGCCGTGCCGCGGCCAGCGCCTGCCGGAATCTGGGATATGAACCGGTTCTCCTGACCGACCAACTCTGCTGCGAAGCACGGGAAGCAGGCAGCTTTTTTGGCTCCATTGTCCGCACCCAGGCAGGGCAGGGGAAAAAGCTGGCCTACATCGTGGGCGGCGAGACCATCGTTCACCTGACCGGAAAAGGGCTTGGCGGAAGAAATCAGGAGCTGGCCCTTGCGGCTGCGCCTGCCATTGCCAGGCTGAACGCGGCGGTGTTCTCTGTGGGCAGCGATGGCACAGACGGCCCCACCGATGCCGCCGGCGGCTATGTGGATGGGGACACCCTTGCCGCGCTGGAGGCCGGGGGCTGGAGCGGATACGCTGCTTTGCAGAACAACGATTCCTACCACGCCCTGAAAGCAGTGGATGGCCTGATCATCACCGGGGCAACGGGCACCAATGTCAACGATGTGGCGGTGGCCCTGATCGGGGAAAAAACACCGCCTGTGAGCCCGAAAGTTTCCCCGGAGTGGTGATTGCATTCCTCCGTTGAGTATGTTATACTGAACAGCGAACTGAATAGAAAACAGCAGGTGCGTACCGCCCGCGGCTCTGGCCGGGGGCAGGCACGTTAAAAGGGAAGCGGGTGCAAATCCCGCACGATCTCGTCACTGTGATAAGGGAGTTTACCGCCAGGGTGCAGCTGCACCGGTCACTGGAACGTATGTTCCGGGAAGGCGGCGGTGGATGTTGAGCTTTCAGCCAGGAAACCTGCCCGCTGTTGGTACGGGGGCGCAAGCCCCAGATCACGAGGAATTGGTTGTACCCAAAAAGCCTGAAAAAACTGAAAAGGGCCTTTTTGCTTTGCCGTCCCGCAAGCAGAAAGGCCCCTTTTGTTTTGCCGGGCACTCTTTCCTGTACCTTCTGTTCAGCAAAAATCATGTTCAAAAACAGGAAAGGAACGAACAAAAATGAGAAAACGCACCATCCACAAAGCAGCGGCCGCTCTGACCGCTCTGGCCCTCTGCGCCGGTGTACTGACCGGCTGCGGCGGTGCCGCAAGCAGCACCACTGCTTCCAGCACGGCAGGATCTGCTGCCAGCAGCGAGGTTTCCGGCGAGGAGGCTGACGAATTGGCCGCAAAGAACGTTGCAGACCTGATCGATGCCATCTATGTGCAGGAGCGCACCGATGACACCGATGCCCAGTGTGAGGCCGCCAAGGCCGCATGGGATGCCCTGACCGATGCCCAGAAGGAGCTGGTCGAGGGCGAAGAGGCTGACCCTGACTACTTTGGCCGCGACACCGGCGATGCTTCCAAGGACGACAGCCGCAATCAGGACGACATCGGCGAGAATGAGCTGCTGGTGGTCTCCTTCGGCACCTCCTTCAACGACAGCCGAGTGAAGGATATCAAGGGCATCGAGGATGCGCTGCAGGCCGCTTATCCCGATTGGTCTGTCCGCCGCGCCTTCACCGCACAGATCATCATCAACCATGTTCAGGCCCGCGACGGCGAGAAGATCGACAACATGCAGCAGGCTCTGGACCGCGCTGTGGCCAACGGCGTGAAGAACCTGGTCGTCCAGCCCACCCACCTGATGCACGGTGCAGAGTACGACGAGATGATGGAGATGATCGACGAGTACAAGGACAAGTTCGAGAGCGTCGCCGTTGCTGAGCCCCTGCTGGGCGAGGTCGGTGCCGACGCTGCCGTCATCAACGCCGACAAGGAAGCTGTTGCCAAGGCCGTTACCGCTGCCGCTGTGAAGGATGCCGGTTTCGACAGCCTGGAGGCCGCTGCTGAGGAGAAGGTTGCCTTTGTCTTTATGGGCCACGGCACCTCCCACACCGCAAAAGTGAGCTACAGCCAGATGCAGACCGCCATGCAGACCCTGGGCTACAGCAACGTGTTCATCGGCACGGTGGAGGGTGAGCCCGAGGAGACCGCCTGCGAGAACGTCATCGAGGCTGTCAAGGCCGCCGGTTACACCAAGGTCATCCTGCGTCCCCTGATGGTCGTTGCCGGTGACCACGCCAACAACGATATGGCCGGTGCGGATGACGATTCCTGGCTGAGCCAGTTCCAGGCCTCCGGTGACTTCGCGTCCGTGGAGTGCCAGATCGCCGGTCTGGGTGAGATCGAGGACATCCAGCAGCGCTACATTGAGCACACCAAAGCCGCCATTGATTCCCTGAACGGCTAATATTCCGCATTCCAATGCCCGAAGGGAGAGATCTTTTCGGGCATTTTTTATGGAGAGCTTCCCCGCATGAGGAGAAACACTCCCATTTCAAATTCTGAATTTTTGAGGTATTTTGTTTATGCAATGCAAACAGTTTGTTTCCCTGTCCGTTGCTTCTCTGATGCTGGCCGCCGTCCTCACCGGCTGCGGCGGGGCTTCTTCCACTGCTTCCTCTGCTGTCAGCTCGGAAGCCGCTTCTGCCGTGAGCGCTGCCGCCGCTTCCGAAAGCACCGAAGCTGCCCTGCCGGACGGCGTGTACACGGCTGAGTTCGACACCGACAGCGGCATGTTCCACGCCAACGAAGCCTGCAATGGCATGGGCACCCTGACCGTGGAGAACGGGCAGATGACCTTCCACGTCAGTCTGGCCTCCAAGAAGATCGTCAACCTGTACGTTGGCATGGCCGCCGATGCCGAGGCCAACAAGGCAGACTGGCTGCTGCCCACCACCGACACCGTCACCTACTCTGATGGCACCTCGGAGGAGGTCTACGGCTATGATATCCCCGTGGCCGCTGTGGACCAGGACTTCCAGCTGGCACTCCTCGGGACCAAGGGCAAGTGGTATGACCACACTGTGAGCATCCGCAACGCACAGCCCAAGGCTGAGGAGGCTGCCGAGACCCCTGCGGACGGTGAATACAGCGTGAATGTGACCCTGGAGGGCGGCTCTGGCCGTGCCACCGTGGAAAGCCCTGCCGCCCTGACCGTGGCGGACGGCAAAATGACCGCTGTCATCCTGTGGAGCAGCCCCAATTATGATTACATGATCGTGGATGGTGAGAAGTATCTGCCCACCAACACCGAGGGCAACTCCACCTTTGAGATCCCTGTTTCTGCACTGGGCACCCCGCTGGCTGTCACTGCCGATACCGTAGCCATGAGCACCCCCCATGAGATCGAGTATACGCTGACCTTTGCGCTGAACTGATGAAACTGACGAGACAACAATTCCTGCGCGTTCTGCCTGTTACAGTACTGGCCCTGTCGGGTTGCGCCGCCTCCGAAACAGCGCCCGCCAGCACAGAAGAACTGGTCTTTGACCATGCCTGCCCGCTGGATTACGCCACGCAGTTTACTGCAGACTGCTATGAGGGCGGCTATACCATGCTGACCCTGACCGAATCGGGGGAGCAGTTCCTTGTGACCCCGGAGGATGCCGCTGCGGTGGAAGGCCTGCCCGAGAGCGTGACGGTGCTGCGTCAGCCCGTCCGGAACATCTACCTTGTCTCCACCTCGGTGATGGACCTGTTCCTCGCGCTGGATGGGCTGGACAGTGTGACCCTTTCCGGCACCCGGGCGGAGGGATGGTATCTGGATGAGGCCAGAGCCGCCATGGAGGACGGGCGCATTGCCTATGCGGGCAAGTACAGCGCCCCGGACTACGAAAAGATCCTTGCGGCCAACTGCGGCCTTGCCATCGAGAACACCATGATCTACCACACCCCGGAGGTCAAAGAGCAGCTGGAACGGTTCGGCATTCCGGTGCTGGTGGAGCGCTCCAGCTATGAGAGCGGCCCGCTGGCCCGGCTGGAATGGCTCAAGTTCTGGGGTATCCTGCTGGGGAAAGAGGAGCTGGCGGAACAGGAATTCGCCCGGCAGGTGGAGCGCCTTGCACCGCTGGCCGAGCAGGCTTCCACCGGCAAGCGCTGTGCCTTTTTCTCCATCACAGCCAACAACCTTGCCAATGTGCGCAAGGGCGGCGACTATGTGGCCCAGATGATCGAGATGGCGGGCGGTGATTATGTGTTTGCGGACCTGACCGACAACGGCAACAACCTTTCCACCATGAACCTGCCGCTGGAGGATTTTTATGCCGGTGCAAAGGATGCGGATGTGCTCCTTTACAACAGCACCATTGAGGGCGTGGTGCACACCACCGAGGAACTGGTGACAAAATGCCCCCTGCTGGCTGAGTTCAAGGCCGTGCAGAGCGGCAGTGTCTGGTGCACCACCCAGAGCTTTTTCCAGCAGAGTACGGCGCTGGTCGATTTTGTGCTCGACCTGCACCGTGTCTTTACGGAGAACGACCCCGCCGACCTGCAATTTTTGAGGAAAGTAGAGTAACCTATGACCAGCAAAAAGCGCCTGATCCTTTCTTACGGCATCCTTGCCCTGCTGCTGGCGGTGCTGTTTGCCGCCAACCTGTTCTGGGGCAGTGTGTCCCTGACACCGGGGGCAGTGCTGGCGGCCCTGACCGGCCGCGGGCAGGACGCTTTGAGCGTGGGCATCATCACCCAGCTGCGCCTGCCCCGGGCCGTGATGGTGGTGCTGCTGGGGGCGGCGCTCTCGGCGGCGGGCTACCTGCTGCAGACCTTTTTTGCCAACCCCATTGCAGGCCCCTTTGTCATGGGCATTTCCAGCGGGGCCAAGCTGGCCGTGGCACTGGTCATGGTGGCTTTTCTGAACCATGGCCTGCTCACCAGCTCCCTTACCCTGATCACAGCCGCCTTTGCGGGGGCCATGGCCTCCATGGCCTTTGTGCTGGCGGTCTCCCGGCGGGTGCAGCGGATGAGCATCCTTGTTATCTGCGGCGTAATGATCGGCTATATCTGCTCGGCCGTTACGGAGTTTGTGGTGGCCTTTGCCCAGGACAGCAACATCGTCAACCTCCACAACTGGTCTCAGGGCAGCTTTTCCGGCATGACCTGGGGCAATGTGCGGGCGGCGGCGCTGGTGGTGCTGCCCGCTTTGGCGGCAGCGTTCTGCCTTTCCAAGCCCATGGCCGCCTACCAGATGGGGGAGGCCTACGCCCGGAGCGTGGGCATCAATGTCAAAGCCTTTTCCCGGCTGCTGGTGCTGCTTTCCAGCCTGCTGGCCGCCTGTGTCACGGCCTTTGCGGGGCCCATCTCCTTTGTGGGCATTGCGGTGCCCCATCTGGTCAAGCAGCTGTTCGGCAGCGCAAGGCCGCTGGTGGTGCTGCCCGGGTGCTGCCTGGGCGGGGCGGCCTTCTGCCTGCTGTGCGACCTCATCGCCCGCAGCATGTTTGCCCCCACCGAGCTTTCAATCAGCGCCGTAACGGCAGTGTTTGGTGCACCGGTGGTCATCTGGCTGCTGGTGCGCCGGGGTCAGGAGGGTGTGCGATGAAATACCGCTGTGAAACGAAAGAACTGGCCATCGGCTATGGCAGTGCGCCCCTTGCTTCCGGCATCACGCTGGGGGCGGTGCCGGGGCAGATCCTGGCCCTCATCGGGCCAAACGGCGCGGGCAAATCCACCCTGCTCAAAACGCTGGCGGGCCAGCTGGCCCCCCTGGGCGGGGCTGTCCTGCTGGATGGCCGCAGCCTGACCGATTACACCGGCCCGGCCCGGGCCCGGAAGCTGGCCCTGATGCTGCCCCACACCCGCCGCACCGAGCTGACCTCCTGCTTTGAGTTTGCCGCCGCCGGGCGCATCCCCTATACCGGGCGGCTTGGCATCCTGTCCGATGCCGACCGGCAGGCCGTGCGGGACGCGCTGGAACTGGTGGGGGCTTCCCCTCTGGCGGGCCGGGATTTCAACTGCATCAGCGACGGCCAGCGCCAGCGCGTTCTGCTGGCCCGCGCCATCTGCCAGCAGCCCGGAGTTCTGCTGCTGGACGAGCCGACCTCTTTTCTGGATGTCAAGGGCAAGATCGAGCTGCTGACCATCCTGCAGAAACTGGCCCATGAGCAGGGGCTGGCCGTGATCGTCAGCCTGCACGAGCTGGACATGGCGCAGAAGATCGCGGATGCGGTGGTCTGCGTGTTCCCGCACAGCGTTTCGGGGGTGCTGACCCCAAAGGAGGCCTTTGCCCCGGAGAACATCCGGGCGCTGTACAGCCTGACCAAGGAGCAGTACGAGGCCGTGTTCGGCCCGGAAAAGCCTGTCGGGCCAAAGTTTGAACATTACGTCCGCAGTGGGCAGAAGCTGCTCCGCTGCGGGTACACCACCGGCACCTGCGCGGCGCTGGGTGCGGCGGGGGCCGCGCGTCTCCTGCTCACCGGCCATGCCCCGGAGAGCGTTGCCCTGCGCACGCCGAAGGGCATCGTGGTGGAGGTGGCCCCGCTGTACTGCCGCCCCGCCGGAGCCGGTGCTGAATGCGCCATTGAGAAGGACGGCGGGGATGATGTGGATGTGACCACCGGCCTGCCCGTGATCGCCGCCGTAGAATTGCTGCCCGATACCACCGAGATCCGCATCTCCGGCGGCAAGGGCGTGGGCCGGGTGACCAAGGCCGGGCTGGACCAGCCGGTGGGGGAAGCTGCCATCAACCATGTGCCCCGGCAGATGATCGCCGAGGCCCTGCAAAGGGAAGCCGAGAGCGCCTGCTACACCGGCGGCTTTGCCGTGACCATCTCCATCGAGGGCGGGGAAGAGGTGGCAAAGCGCACCTTCAACCCCCACATCGGGGTCGAGGGCGGGCTTTCGGTGCTGGGAACCAGCGGCATTGTGGAGCCTATGAGCCAGCAGGCGATCCTGGACACCATCCAGCTGGAAATGAACCAGGCCGCTCTCCGGGCGGGCAGCCCCAGGCGGCTCATCCTGGCACCCGGCAATTACGGGCTGGACTATCTGCACGAAAGATACCCGGAGTTTCACGCTGTTCCGGTGGTGAAAACCTCGAACTTTATTGGAGACACGCTGGATATGGCTGCAGCGGCCCGCTTTGAAGAGGTGCTTCTGGTGGGCCATGTGGGCAAGCTGGTCAAGGTGGCGGGCGGTATTATGAACACCCATTCCCACACTGCTGACTGCCGCACCGAGCTGTTCTGCACCCATGCGGCACTCTGCGGCGCTTCCCGGGAAGTCTGCGCCGCCCTGATGAACGCTGCCACCACCGATGCCTGTCTGGAACTCCTGGACAGCGCCGGCCTGCGGGCTCCGGTGCTGGAAAGCCTGCTGCGGGCGGTCCAGCTCCACCTTGACCGGCGGGCCTGCGGAGCGTTCCGGGTGGGGGCGGTGCTGTTTTCCAACCAGCACGGCCCGCTGGGAGCCACCGACACTGCCGCACAACTGCTGAACGAATGGAAGGAGCATTGAGATGGTACATTTTGTAGGCGCAGGCCCCGGCGCACCTGACCTCATCACCCGGCGGGGCGCGGCCCTGCTGCAGGAAGCCGACTGCATCATTTATGCGGGCAGTCTGGTCAACCCGGCTCTGCTGGGGCTGGCGAAGCCGGAGTGCGCCGTTTACAACAGCGCCGAGATGACGTTGGAACAGGTGCTGGACGTGATGCGCCGGGTGGAAGCCGCAGGCGGGACCACCGTGCGGCTCCACACCGGCGACCCCTGCCTGTATGGGGCCATCCGGGAGCAGATGGACGCACTGGATGCGGACGGCATCCCCTACGATGATACCCCCGGCGTGTCCAGCTTTTGCGGGGCGGCGGCGGCGCTGAACGCAGAGTACACCCTGCCTACCATCAGCCAGACCGTGATCATCACCCGGATGGAGGGGCGCACCCCGGTGCCGGAAAAGGAGAAGCTGGCCAGCCTTGCCGCCCATGGGGCAACCATGGTGATCTTCCTCTCAGTCGGCCTCATCGACAAGGTGCAGCAGGCCCTGCTGGCAGGCGGAGCCTACACGCCGGAGACTCCTGCCGCCGTGGTCTACAAGGCCAGCTGGCCGGAGCAGAAGGTGGTGCGCTGCACCGTGGGCACGCTGGCCGGGAGCACCCGCGCCAACGGCATCACCAAAACAGCGCTCATCGTGGTGGGGGAGTTTCTGGGCACCCGGTATGAGCGGAGCAAGCTCTACGACCCAACCTTTACGACGGAGTTCCGCAAGGGGGCAGACCAGTGACCCGCGCCTATCTCGCCTTTACGGAAAAAGGACTGGCGCTGGCCCAAAAGCTGTCCAGTGCCCTGCCCGGCACCGTAGACCGCTGCGGCCATGGAGGGCCTGGCCTTGCCGATTGGGCTGCGGAGCAGTTCGCCCATGCGGATGCCCTGATCTTTGTGGGGGCTGTGGGCATTGCGGTGCGGGCCATTGCGCCCCACTGCCGGAACAAGGCGGTGGACCCTGCCGTGGTGGTGCTGGACGAGTGCGGCCATTTTGCGGTGCCGATCCTTTCGGGCCATCTGGGCGGGGCCAACGATCTGGCCCGGGCGCTGGCGGCGGTCTGCGGTGCGGTGCCGGTCATTACCACGGCCACCGATGCCAACGGGGTGTTTGCCGTGGATGCGTGGGCCAGGCACCAGAATTGTGCCGTGCTGGAGCCGGGGCGCATCAAGCGCGTCAGCAGCAGACTGCTGGCGGGCGGGCCGGTGCGGTACCGCTCGGAATTCCCCATTGCCGGGCAGGCCCCTGCCGGGGTGGTCCCGGCGGGGGAGGCAGAGCGCGCCGACTTTGCCCTGACCCTTTTCCCGGCGGGCGATGCGCTGCACCTGATCCCGAAGATCGGTGTGCTGGGCATCGGGTGCAGGCGGGGGACCAGCGCTGCACAGCTGGAAGCGGCCTTTGCACAGTTCTGCGCGGCCCACGGCCTTGCAGCAGTGTGCATCACGGCGGCGGCTAGCATCGACCTGAAAGCCCATGAGCCGGGCCTGCTGGAATTTTGCAGAATCCACGGCTGGCCGGTGCAGTTCTATTCTGCCGCACAGCTGCAGAACGCCCCCGGGCAGTTCACACCTTCGGCCTTTGTCCGGAGCGTGACCGGTGTGGACAATGTCTGCGAGCGGGCGGCGGTGCTGGCGGCAGACGGCACGATCATTCTTCCCAAACAGGCGGGCAACGGCGTGACCTTTGCGCTGGCGCTTCGTCCCTTTGCCCCGGATTGGAGGTGGCAGGATGCCTAATGTTGTTTTTGTTGTCGGGCTTGGGCCCGGGGATCCCCGGTTTCTGACCGCACAGGCGCAGAGCGCCTTAACGCAAGCCGAGGTGCTGTGCGGCTATACGGTCTATCTGGATCTGGTGCGCCCCTACTTCCCGGACAAGCTCTATTATTCCACCGGCATGACCAAGGAGATCGACCGCTGCCGCTGGGCGCTGGAAACGGCCCGGAGCGGCAGGGCGGTGGCGCTGGTCTGCTCAGGAGATGCCGGGGTCTACGGCATGGCAAGCCCTCTGCTGGAGCTGGCCGAGCACTTCCCGGACGTGACGGTGGAGGTGGTGCCCGGCCTGACCGCCGCCCTGAGCGGCGGTGCGGTGCTGGGTGCCCCGCTGGCCCACGATTTCTGTGTGCTCTCCCTCTCTGACCGGCTTACGCCGTGGGAGGTCATTGAGCAACGGCTGGCGGCAGCAGCCATGGGGGATTTCTGCATCGCGCTGTACAACCCCTCTTCCAAGGGGCGGCCGGACTATCTGGCGCGGGCGGTGCGCATCCTGCTGGCAAACGGCAAAGCACCCGGAACGGTCTGCGGCATCGTGCGGAACATTGGCCGGGAGGGGCAGGAAAGCCGCGTTCTGACGCTGGCTGCGCTGGAAACCACCCCGGTGGATATGTTCACCACCGTGTTT
>OHFR01000997.1_pt1 | contig 10314 bp, 9 predicted proteins | sample 1567531 | NCBI WGS metagenome assembly OHFR01 (sample SAMEA3879597, study PRJEB24766) | human gut metagenome | biome: human-associated habitat; feature: feces | place: USA | collected 1985/1987
AGTTTATCGAGGTTTCTGACGAGGTAGCCGAAGTGTTTGTGTCCGATGCCCGGCACGAAATGGCCTACCAGCGGCGGCTCTCCCGGCACAAGGCGCAGTATTCTCTGGACTGCGATGACGGGATTGAGTATTCCGCTTGCCTGCATGAGCCGACCCCGCAGGAGCTCCTTGAACGGATGGAAACCTTTCTTCGTCTGTGGAACGCTCTCAATTCTCTGCCGGAGATCCAGGGCCGCAGAATTGACGCACATATCATTCTTGGCAAGTCGATTAAGGAAATTGCCGAGGCCGAGGGCGTACATGAGGAGTCTATTCGCCAGTCGATCAAGCGTGGCCTTGAACGCATGAAAAAAACTTTTTGATTTTTTCTTCTTAACCCACTTGGAATTGATGAAAAAATGTCTCGGTTTATGAGAGGAGGTTTTCTTCCTAACGCAAGGGAATAACGGCAACCCTGAGTAAGTTCGGGGAGCCAGACGGTGGGTGCGCGGTGACATTTCCAAAAAGAGATTGAGCGAACAACACCAACATCGTAAATGAGCCCGGCCATCCCAAGGCCATGATCCGGCGCTGAACAGGTTGGCTGCCTGTTCCTCCGGGCGTGTCGCTTTACTTGCGTTGAGAGCGCCGCACAGAAAATAAAGATTGTCTTTGGACAGGCCAAGTAAATATGTGCGGCGCTCTCTAATATTCAAAAACTATAATAAACCTCGAGACAAAGTGTCCCAAGGTGGAGTAAGGCAACAGGCCAGCATCCCGGTGGTGCTGGCCTGTTGCGTTTCCCTACCAAACAGAGGGAGGCGTTCTATCAATCTGCGAAGGAGGTTTACCGTGAAATTAACTACACAGGAACTTGAACAAATGAGAAGCGTTGACATTGGCGCGGTGGCTGCCGAGTCCCTGCCTGATGTGAGCGGTATGACCTTTGACAATGCGCTTTCCCGAAAGGAGCGCATCACTCGATTTTTGCAGACTGTCAAAAATCCATACTGCTTTTGCATCGGTGGTGTTGGCGTGAAAATTGAATTTGCTGAAAGCGGGCCATCTCTCCAAGATAAGCTGACGGATTTCCTGCTGCGGCAAAGAAGCGGGCTGTAACTTCGGTTACAGCTCGTTTTGCTTCTTCGAGACAAAGTGTCCCGAAGCGGAGGCATCCTTGTTGTCCTCCCCGGACAGAGTTATAATATAAGTGTAATGTGATAGGGAAGGAGGAACAATGGCACGAGCAAAAAACAGAGGGTATCAGCAGAGTTTCTCTCCCTCTTACACAATCCGCCGCTGGCGGCTGGGCATCTATATCCGGCTTTCAAAGGAAGATTTGAAAAAAGGAAAAGACGATAGCAACAGCGTAAAAAACCAGCGTGACCTACTGAACGATTTTTACCGACGCAACATTGACGAGTTTGAAAGCATCACGGAATATGTGGATGATGGTCATACTGGAACGGACGCCAACCGTGAAGATTTTCAACGGCTCTTGGCGGATGTCATGAGTGGTAAAATCAACTGCGTTATAGTAAAAGACCTGTCCCGCTTCGCACGAAATTATAGCGATGCCGGAAGTTTGATCGATAACCTGTTTGTTCAAATGGGTGTTCGCTTTATCAGCCTTGCTGAGAATGTGGACAGCTACAAGAACCCCGACAGCGTTTCAAATATCATCGTTCCCATTACAAACGTGATGAACGATAATTACTGCTATCAGACTTCCAAAAAGATCCGGCAGGTATTTGATTACAAACGGCGCAACGGCCAGTATATCGGAGCATTTGCTCCTTACGGCTATGTAAAGCACCCAAAGGACAAGCACAGGCTGATTGTTGATCCCGATGCTGCTGAAAATGTCAAACTCATTTTCACAATGCTTATTCAAGGGTCATCAAAACGTGCTATCGCGCTGTACCTGAACGAACACGGCGTACCGAGCCCCTCGGCTTACAAGGTACAAAAGGGCTTGCCTGTTTCGACAAGAGGGTATGACGATCCTATGTGGGGAGTCCGCATGATCCACTCCATTCTTACCAATCCGACCTACACCGGGGATTTAGCCCAAGGCCGAAGCCGGGTGAAAAGCTACAAGGTACACCAGATTGAAGCTGTTCCACGCGAGGAATGGGTGGAAGTGGCTGGAACGCATGAGGCCATTATCGACTATGAAACTTTCGACAAGGTACAGGCTCTCTTACAGCGTGATACCCGTACTTCCCCGAAAGGCCGTGAGGTACATTTATTCAGCGGCTTTCTGAAATGTGCCGATTGCGGGCGGGCCATTACCCGATGCGTTGGCAAGAACAACAATGTATATTATTCTTGCTCAACCTACAAGAACCGTTCCCGGACAGCCTGCACCATGCACTCAATCAAGCATGAACGGCTGGAGGCTGCTGTTTTGTTCGCTGTACAGCATCAGGTACATTTGGCTGTTTCCTACTCGGAAATCGTCACGCAAATCAATTCCGCTCCAATCAAAAAAAGCCAGTCTTACAGACTGGACGATCTGATAGCTGCAAAAGAGCGGGAACTGACAAAGATAACACGCTACAAGCAATCTCTTTATCAGGACTGGAAAGACGGTGAAATCACCCAGCAGGAATACCGGGATATGAAGGCTGACTATGAACGGCAGACTTCTGATATTTCCGCGGTGCTTACCCGGCTGAACGCTGAACGCGCAGAACTGGCAAACGGTGTGGACAACGAGCATCCTGCACTGGTAGCCTTTATGAAGTATCAGAACATTGAAGCCCTCAACCGTGAAATCTTGGTTGAACTTGTGGACTATATCAAGGTCTATGAAAACGGCAATATCAGCGTGAAATTCAAATTTGCTGACGAGCTCCGCAAGATTGCCGAGTACATTGAAATCAACACTACGGAAGATACCGCAGTAGCGGGCTAACCCCCGCTACAAACCCCTTTGACAGTGTGTTTTCCTAATAGGCGCTAATCATATGTTGACCGAGAAAGTCTGATTGCATCCAGCAAATCATTCAGTCTGTGTCCTTCTTTGCGGAGTTCCTGGACAAGCGCAGCTTTTTCGCCTTGAGTTGCGCTGCGCATCTCTCTTCTCTCAAGGCAATCTCTTTTTTTACGACGGCAATCTCCGCTCTCAGACGCTCATTCTCAGCTCTAAGCCGAATCATTTCCTCTCGTTCTGAAGGGGTCAGTTCTGCTGGTACTATTTTCTTCTTCATGTCAGGCTCCTTGGGTGGCCGTCCTTTTCGCTGCTCGACCAATCCCTGATACCCTTTCATTTTATAGCATCTGACCCATTGGTACAAGAGGCCGTCATCAATTCCAGCAGTAAACGCAACTTCTTTGTTTGATACTCCCACCAATACTCTTGCAACCAATTCGTATTTCTCTTCCGCAGTCCACACTTTGTTTTGACTCTTATGGTGCAGAACCTCTGGACCACAGGCTTCTTCCATCCGAGCCCACTTCCGTATCGTCTTGTGAAAATTTTTCTGCTTTACTCCCACTGGTGTTTCTGGCCATTTCCCTTGTCGATACAATTCCACACATTGCTTTTTGTACTCATAGCTGTATTTCATAAAAATACCCCCAATACTGGGTGTCCAGTATTAGGGGTACATATCAAACGAAGCGGGCGGTTTTTGTGCGGAAAAGTTTTTCCTCTTGAACGGCGCAGTGGGCAGTGTTACAATAACACAAGTAATGGGCAGAGAAACGGCCCTTTGTGTGAGAAGAGAGTGCCGCGCGGACGGCGAAAGGAAACAGTCAAATGGAGATCAGCACGCGGGAGAAACTCTTGCAGACCATCAGCAGGTACATCATCATCACCCTGAGCATCAGCATCATGACCATCGGCGTATACTTCTTCAAATTCCCCAACAACTTCGTCTTCGGCGGCGTGACCGGCGGCGCGGCCCTTGTGGCAAAGCTCACGCCCCTGTCGGCCTCAGCTTTTTCATCCTGCGCCAATATCCTCCTGCTCATTCTGGGCTGGATATTCCTCGGCAGGGATTTTGCTATCAGCACCGGCTGGGCTACCGTCGTCATGACGGCAGAGCTGGCCCTTTTTGAAAAATATGTCCCCCTCAGCGGCCCCCTGTCCGACCAGCCCATGCTGGACCTGGTCTTCGCCATCGCCCTGCCCGCCATTGCGTCGGCTCTGCTCTTCAACGTGGGTGCGTCTTCCGGCGGCACCGATGTCGTCGCCCTCATCCTGAAAAAATACGCCCATATGAAGAACACCGGCGAGGCGCTTTTTATCACCGACCTCGCCATGGTGCTGGCAGCCTGCTTCGTCTTCGACCTCTACACTGCTCTCTACTCTTTCGTGGGTCTGACGGTCAAGAGCCTCGTCGTCGATGCCGTCCTCGAGCAGATGAAGATGTGCAAGGCCATCCTCATCATCTGCGACGACAAAGACCCCATCTGTGACTTCGTCATGCGCAAGCTGGTGCGCGGCGCGACCTATACGCCCTGCTACGGTGCCTACACCGACAGGCCCCACTACATGATCTATACGACCCTCACCCACCGCGAGGCATTGCAGCTGCAGGCATTTATCCATAAGGAAAACCTCAACGCCTTTATCTCGATGCTCAGCACCACCGAGGTGTTCGGCAAGGGCTTCAATCACGCATAAAAAATAATCAGCAGGATAAGCACATCTGTGTCATTCCTCGGAGAGGAATGATGCAGGTGTGCTTTTTCTTTGGTCTGCTTATTCAGCTCCACCCGCAGCAGCTTGGCGTCCTTGCCGCTGAGGACATCCTGTTATCTTAACGGCATTGCCTGCAAAGGAGGGCTTTTTTGTTTGCGCTCAAATGTGCTATAATAAGAAAAACGTCGTTATTTGGTGAGGAGGCTGGAATCGAATGGACTTAAAGGAGCAAAAGTACGTCTGCACCCTTGCGGAGTGCAAGAGCCTGACCCGCGCCTCGGAGCGGCTGTATATCTCGCAGCCTGCACTGAGCCTGTACATCAATAATGTGGAAAAGAATCTGGGTGCGCCGCTGTTCGAGCGGAATGGCCGGAAATTCGAGCTGACGTGGCTGGGCAAGCAGTATGTGGAAAAGGCTTCTCAGATGCTGGAGCTGGAGCGGCAGTTCGAGGCGGTGATGCGGCAGACGGAGCAGGAGAGTGCCGGGCAAGTGCGTATCGGTATCGCACAGCGGCGCGCCATCTGGTTTCTGCCTGCGGTGCTGTCGGTGTACGAGCGGGAGTGGCCGCAGGTGGATGTGGTCATCCGGGAAGGAAATCTGGCCGATTTGACCATCATGCTGAAAAACCGGGAGCTTGACCTTGTGGTGCTGAGCCAGAGCGATGTAACGTCCGAGATGGAGACTATCCCACTGGGCATGGAAGATTTTCTGCTGATGGTGTCCGGAGACCATCCGCTGAACGAAAAGGCGGTTCCCGTCGAAGGCTCAAAGCTCGACTTCCTTGACCCGCACCTTCTGAGCGGTGAGACGATATTTCTGAACACCGAGATGCAGAGCGCCCGGCGGGTGGAAGAGAAGATCCTGAAAGATTACAAGGTCAAGCCGGGACGCGTCCGGGTAGTACGCAATATGGAGCTTGGCGCACAGCTGGTGGCCGAGGGTCTGGGTGTGGGCTTTATCCGGCAGGGCTATCAGAAGAACATCCACTATCCGAAGCCGGTGAAATACTACACCATCGATAGTTCCAAGTACGGACAGAATGTTGTGGTGGCCTACCGTCAGGATGTGGAGCTGACCAAACCCATGCGAGCTATGATCATGCAGATGAAGGATGCAGCAGAGGAGTATTTGGAGTTCTGATAAACTGAACATAAGAATTCCAAAATGAAGATATAATTTTTTCAAAATGTACAAAGCACCTCCGATTTGGTAAACTGAAAGTACCAAAAATGGAGGTGCTTATTATGTTGGAGGAAAAACTGGAGCGAAGCGTTGAGCAGAGCGCAGCTGCCCTGACTGCAATGGCAGACGACTTCTTCGACCACCCGGAAGTGGGTCAGCAGGAGTTTCATGCATTTGAGACCCTGACCGGCTGGCTGGAAAAAGAAGGCTTCACTGTAGAGCGCGGTATTGCTGGTATGAAGACGGCGTTCCGTGCCGTCTGGAAGCACGGCGAGGGCGGTCCGAACATCGGTCTGCTCTGCGAGTACGATGCTCTGGCCGGTCTGGGCCACGCCTGCGGCCACCATATGCAGGGGCCAGCCATTCTGGGCGCAGCCAAGGCGCTGAAAGATGCAGCCATCGACGCACCGTATACCATCACGGTCTACGGCACACCTGCTGAAGAGACCATCAGCGGCAAGGTCGTGATGCTGGAAAACGGCTGCACCTTTGAGGAGCTGGATGTGGCGCTCATGATGCACGGCGGCCCGGCTACGCAGGTGGATGTCAAGTCGCTGGCACTCAACAAGCTCAAGATCATCTACCACGGTGTCTGCTCTCACGCAGCGCTCAAGCCCGAAAAGGGCCGCAGCGCACTGGACGGCCTGATTCTGGCTTGTCAGGGCGTCGAGTTCCTACGGGAGCATGTTCCCTCGGACGTTCGGATGCACTACACCATCGTCAACTGCGGCGGCACGGCGGCAAATGTGGTGCCCGGCTATGCAGAAGCGAGTATGTATGTCCGCTCCTACAACCGCACGGAGCTGGACGGCGTGGTGGCCCGCGTCAAGAAGGTATTGCAGGGTGCGGCCATGATGACAGAGACGGAAGTGGAGATCATCGAGGAAAAGAGCCTCGACAACAAGATCCCGGTGCTGGCTCTCAACGAGCTGGTGATGGAGCAGGCCGAGAAGGTCCATGCTCCCTGCATCCGTCCGGCCCGCCAGAAGACCGGTTCCACCGACTTCGGCAACGTGATGCGCCATGTGCCCGGCACCTGCATCCGCGTGGCCTTTGTCCCGGAGGGCGCAGCGGCTCACTCGCAGGAGTATCTGGACGCCGGCAAGACCGAAGCGGCCCACAATGCGGTGGTCTACGGCGCAAAGATTCTGGCGCTGACGGGCGCACAGCTCATTGAAGACCCGGAAAAGCTGGAAGCCATCAAGAAGGAATTCCATGAGAATCTGGCCAAAGAACTAAACGGCCAGAGCTGACGCTTTGGTGTGTCAAAAGAGAGGAAAAAATTATGGAAACGAAAAAGAAGCAATTCAAGATGCCGCATACCTTCGTCATCATCGGCATCATCATCCTGCTTGCGGTCCTGCTGACCTGGATCATCCCGGCAGGCTCCTACACCCGCTTCGAGAACGAAGCAGGCATTAAGGTCATCGACCCCAACGATTTCAACTACATTGATAAGACTCCCGTCAACCCGCTTGAAATTCCTCTGTACATCGTCAAGGCCTTCATCAAGCGCATTGATCTGATGCTGGTCATCATGTTCGCAGGCGGTGCTTTCCACATCCTGACCAAGACCGGCGCACTCCACGCCGTGGTGGCCAAGATGGCGGAGATCTTCTCCACCCGCGTCTATCTGTTCCTGCCCATCCTGACGCTGGTGTTCGGCCTCATCTGCACCACGCAGGGCGTCAACCTGTTCATTGCCTTTGCGCCCATCATGGTCATGATGGCCTTTGCGATGGGTCTGGACTCCATCACCGGTGCATCCATCATCCTGCTGGGCGGCGCGATCGGCTTCTCCACTGGCCCTCTGAACATCAACACCACCATCGTGGCTCAGAAAATTGCCGGTCTGCCGCTGTATTCCGGCGTGGGATACCGCTTTATCTGCTTTGCTGTGTTCTATGTTATCACGAACATCTACCTCATCCGCTACGCACTGAAGATCCAGAAGCATCCCGAACTCAGCCCCATGTACGAGCTCGACAAGACCAGCGAGTTCCGCAATGCTGCTGACCTCGACTCCTTCGGCAAGCTGGACGCCCGCAAGATCCTCATCATGCTGGTCTTCTTCGCATCCCTTATCCTCATCGTCTACGGCGGCATCAAGCTCGACTGGGATATGTCTGAGACTGCATCTGTCTTCCTCGCACTGGCTGTCATCGAAGGCGTGCTGGGCGGCTTTGGCCCCTCCGCGATTTCCAAAGAGTTCCTTGAGGGCTGCAAGAAGATGCTGGGCGCTGCCTTCATCATCGGCATGGCACAGGCCATCAGCAGCATCATGAACGCCGGTCACATCACCGATACCGTTGTCCACGCACTGGCAAACGGCCTGAACTTCGTCCCCACCATCCTGCTCGGACCCGCCATGCTGCTGGCAAACACCATTATCAACGTCTTCCTGACTTCCGGCAGCGGTCAGGCCGCAGCTGTCATTCCCATTCTGGCACCTCTGGCCGACCTCGTGGGCGTTACCCGTCAGACCGCGATCCTTTCCTTCAACTTCGGCGACGGCTTCTGCAACTACGTCCTGCCCACTTCCACCGCTCTGATGGGTATCATCAGCGCTGTGAACATTCCCTATGACCGTTGGATGAAGTTCATGTGGAAGCTGTTCCTCATCTGGCTGGCCGTCGGTTCTGTGCTGCTGATGATCGCACAGGCGATCCACCTCGGCCCCATGTAAACCGGAAGGCGGCAAAAAATCAGACTATGGCGTCAACAATAAAAGAAATCAAAAATCCCTGGCTCCGGACGCTGGCTGAGTATGGCCTCATCACCGTCAGCATCTGGATCATGGTCATCGGCATCTACTTTTTCAAATTCCCAAACCACTTTGCCTTCGGCGGCGTGACCGGCTTTTCCACCGTGTTCAGCCAGCTGCTCCACTGCTCGGCAAGTACCTTCACCACCGTTGCCAACTACGCGCTGCTGGTGCTGGGCTTCATCTTTCTGGGCAAGAGCGTCGGCGTCCGCACCGTTTATGCGACCATCGTGATGTCGGTGAGCCTGCAGGCGCTGGACGCGCTGGTGCCGATGCATGGCACTCTGACCGACCAGCCGATGCTGGAGCTGGTATTTGCCATTATGCTCCCGGCTATCGGTTCGGCGATCCTGTTCAACATCGACGCATCCTCGGGCGGCACGGATGTCATCGCCATGATTCTGAAAAAGTACACCAGCATGAACATCGGTTCTGCCCTGATGGCAGCGGATGTGGCGGCTGTGGGCCTCTCGTTTGCAATGTACGGCCCCTCCACCGGTCTGTTCTCCGTCATGGGTCTGGTGGCCAAGTCGATGGTGGTGGATAACGTCATCGAAAATATGAACCTCTGCAAGTGCTTCAACATCGTGTGTGAGCACCCGCAGGCCATCTGCGACTTCATCATCCACGATTTGAACCGAAGCGCGACCACCTTTGAAGCGCGCGGCGCGTACTCTGACGCCCACAAGACGGTCATCATGACCACCATGCGGCGCAGTCAGGCCATCCGCCTGCGCAACTTCATCCGCCAGCAGGAGCCGACAGCCTTTATCATGATAGAAAATTCCAGCGAGATCATCGGTAAGGGCTTCAGCCCCGTGTAAAAAAGGATTTTTCCGCAGCAGGCAAAACGCACAGCCAGTGGTTTTGCCTGCTTTGCACTACCCCTTCCCTTTTTGGATGGATAAGGATTCCATCTTTCCATTTCACAAATGCCGCCGGGTGCGGTAGGATAGAGCTGAGAAAAAGGCAAAAACAGCGCCGGATGGCAGCTCGTGCAGGAAAGGAGGGGAAATGGAAGAGAAAATGCATGAGCAGCATGACCAAATGGAATAAATCTTGTGTACAAGAGAAATTTTTGGCGATTCTTAACGAATATTAAGACTGACGCTATGCCTTTTGTAAGATTGTCCGATTATGATAGAACCATCAGGAGCGGTGCGGAAGAGCGCCGTCCCGCAAGAACGGTATAATGAATGAAGAAACCACCTGCCAAGGAGGAAAAAAGCATGGAGATCAAGAAAGCAGCCACGGCTGGCACTCTGGAATCCAGCGACTGCATGGTGACCGTCGAGCCGGGTGAGGGTAAGATCGATTTCTCCCTCGAAAGCTCCGTCATCCACCAGTACGGCAACCAGCTGCGCAAGGTCGCACTGGAGACCCTGAAGAATCTGGACATCGACAACGTCCGCATCACCATCGTGGACAAGGGCGCACTGGACTGCACCCTGAAGGCCCGCATCGAGGGCGCTGTTTATCGCTCTGTTGACCAGTATGAGGATCTGCCTTGGGGAGGTGCCATTCGATGAATAATCCGAACAAGAAGCGCCTGCGCCGCACGATGATGTTCCTGAATGCGCAGAAGCCCGGCCTCATCAAAGACCCTTACATCTATAAGGCAGACTCCCTGATGCTGGATCTCGAGGACGCTGTCGCCGAGAACCAGAAGGATGTCGCCCGTTTCAGCCTGTATCACGCCCTGAAGACCGTGGATTACCGCGGTGCCGAGCGGGT
>OHFR01001002.1_pt1 | contig 10254 bp, 9 predicted proteins | sample 1567531 | NCBI WGS metagenome assembly OHFR01 (sample SAMEA3879597, study PRJEB24766) | human gut metagenome | biome: human-associated habitat; feature: feces | place: USA | collected 1985/1987
ATTGTAGCACTGTTTTTCCTACCTGTCAACTGGTTTTTTCATTCCTTTTTGATTTATTTCTATCAATAATTTATTTCTACACAATAGCTGCACAAAAAAACATCCGCAGGAAAATTCCTGCGGATGTTAAGGATTCTTAGGATTTCAGAAGATTACTTCAGTGTTACTTTAGCGCCAACTTCTTCCAGTTTAGCCTTGATTGCTTCTGCATCTTCTTTGGAAGCCTGTTCTTTCAGAACCTTGGGAGCGTTGTCTACAGCTTCCTTAGCTTCTTTCAGACCCAGAGAGGTAATGCCGCGGATTTCCTTAATAACGTTAATTTTGTTGGCGCCGGCTTCAACGAGGATAACGTCGAATTCGGTCTTTTCCTCAGCTGCGGCAGCAGCACCGCCGGCAGCACCCCGCAGCTGCCCGCCGTGGGCGCAGCTACGATGCGCTTCATGCAGGCGTTGCACTCGGCGGTCTTGAGAGCTTCGGCAGTCACTGCGGCGAGGTAATCACCGCCAAGGCTCTTTCCTTCTTGATGGGCCTGCTCCACCCTGGCTGCATCGCCGCCCGAAAGGCCGCTTCGACTGCGCTGGGCCGGGTCATAGTCCCGGCTGGTGGCCTGCATCACCTGCCAGAGGTGGTGCATCATCTCCCGGCTGTGGGCCTCGGTGAGGCGGCTCTCGGCTAAATCGCTGCGGAGGATGGCCTCCGAAAGGGAAATATTCTGGCTGCGGGCAGCGGCCAGCATCTCTTCACAGGATAAAAACGACACTTCTCAGCCCTCCTCGCATTCTTCCGGCTCGTCGATGTTCAGGCAGGTGACCTTGCGGATGCCCGGCATCACGGCCATCTGCTGTTCCAGCACGTGGGGGATGTGGGAGTCGCATTCCAGCACCATAACGGCGTAGCCGCCCGTCGCGGCGCGGAACACCTGCATGGACGCGATATTGATGCGCCGCAGTGCCAGCGCCATGGTCACCTCGGCAATGCAGCCGGGGGTATCCTCGTTGTGGATGATCAGGGTGTTGCTATCACCACCGAAATCCGCCGGGACGCCGTCGATTTCCGTGACGCGGATGCGTCCGCCGCCCACCGATGCCGCCTTGAGCGAGAGCTGCCGCCCGGTGCGGCTGGTCAGGGTGAGCACGGCGGTGTTGGGGTGGGCAGAGCGCAGCTCTACCGGGTGGATGCTGAACTGCATCCCCCGCTGCGCGGCCAGCGCAAAGCTGTCCGGCAGGCGGGGGTCGTCCGGGCGCAGACCCAGCAGCCCCGCCACCAATGCGCGGTCGGTGCCGTGGCCCTTGCCGGTGGTGGCAAAGCTGCCGTACAGGCCGATGTCTGCCTGCGCCGGAACCTCGCCCAGAAGCTTTTGTGCGGTATAGCCGATCTTTGCCGCACCGGCGGTGTGGCTGGAGGAGGGTCCGATCATCACCGGGCCCAGAACATCAAATAATCGCATAGGGGACAGCCTTCCTTTCCTGAGGGTTTTCCCACTTTTGCGCGGCAGCTGCTGCCGCAAAACGCGCTTTTTTCCTGTTTGAATGGACAAAAATTGCCAAAACGGCACATTTTTATCAAGTTTATTATACCGCTTTTGCTGCACTTGTGCTATAATAACTTTATTAATGTTTGAAAATGTCCCCAAAATGGCGTTCCGGCTGCTGCCTTGGCAGCGCCGCCCCGCTGCCAAGGGAACAACACGGAGGGTAGATCCTATGAAACTGGTAAGCGTGGAAACTCCTGAAAAGAGTGTCTGCAAAATGACCTTCAGCGCTACGGCTGAGGAACTGGAGGCCGCCTCCAATGCGGTCTATGAGCGCACCCGCGCCACTTATACCATCAAGGGCTTCCAGAAGGGCGAGGCCGACCGCGCACAGATCGAAGCTGACCGCGGCGAACACACCTTCTGGTACGATGCCATCAACGACCTGATGGATCAGGATGTGCCTGCTTTGTACGAGGCTGCTTTGAAGGAACACGGCTTTGCGCCGGTAGATGATCCCAGCTACGATCTGGTAAGCGTGAAGAAGGACGAGGGCTTTGTGGCTACCGCCACCGTGGCACTGCAGCCCGAGCTGACACTGACCAAGACCACCGGCTTTACCTCCCAGTGCGTCACCCCGGAGGTGACCGACAAGGAGATCGACACGGTGCTGGAGCGCCGCCGCAACTACGCTGCAGAGCTGGTGCCCCACAAGGGCCCCGCTGTGAAGGGCAACGTGGTGCACATGGACTTTGAGGGTCTTTTGGACGGTGTGGCCTTTAAGGGCGGCACGGCAAAGGATCAGTCCGTGCAGCTGGGCAGCGGCCGCATGATCCCCGGTTTCGAGGACGGCATTCTGGGCCACAAGGCAGGGGACGAGTTCGAGATCAACGTCACCTTCCCCAAAAACTACCCCAACAAGGAGCTGGCGGGCAAGCCTGTCGTGTTCAAGATCAAGCTGCATGACGTGTGCGTGCGTCAGCTGCCTGCCCTGAACAGTGATTTCGCCAAGAAGATGGGCAAGGAGACCATGGAGGAGTACCGCGCCTTCGTGAAGCAGCAGTTGTTTGACGGCCGTCACGGCGGTGCGCTGAACCACGCCAAGGACATGATCCTTGGTCAGCTGGCGGATGCCGCAGAGGGCGAGATCCCCAGCATTCTGGTGGAAAACGCCTACCAGCAGCAGATGCAGGTCATCCAGCAGCAGCTGCAGATGCAGCGCATGAGCCTGAACACCTACCTGAGCCAGATCCATGAGACCCGCGAGAGCTTTACTGCCAAGGTGCGTGCCGCCGCAGAAAAGAACACCCGTGCCCGCATGGCACTGCTGCAGATCGCACAGCAGGAGAACCTGCTGCCCACCGAGGAAGAGATCGAAAAGACTCTGGCCGAACGTGCAGAGCGCTCCAAAAAGACGCTGGACGAGGTCAAGGCCAACTCCAACATCCCCGCCATGCGCCGCAACGAGGGCATCCGCAAGGCTGCCGATTGGGTCATCGACCACTCCACCATCGAGGAAAAGGTAGAGAGTAAGTAAGCGCTGACGGTTTGGAATGCGCTTCGCTTTGCGCACACACAGCGGAATTATTATTTTTAATGCCGGGCGGTCTGCGGATCGCCCGGCATTGCATTTTCACGGGAAAGGCCGTAAAGGAGCACTGCATTCCCTTCTGTGAAAAATGAACCGGGAAAATCCGCAGATTTTCCCGGTTCTCAAATTTAAAATTGTTTTTCCTCTATGGATGCGCAGAGCAGCGCGGAGCGCATTTAAATCGTTTTTCAGGTCAAGAGGTTGAAGCCCATAATGACCACGCCCAGCACCACCAGCACTACGCCGGTGGCGCGATTCAGGGTCTTGGGGGCAGCCTTGTTGGCAAACACGGCGGCAATGCGCGCCCACAGCAGGGTGAACACCACGCACAGCGCCCATACCAGCCAATCGGGCGTGCCGCCGATCATAAAGTGGGACACCGCACCGGTCAGGGCGGTAAAGGTCATGATGAACACGCTGGTGCCCACGGCGGTTTTCAGCTCGTACCCCAGCACGCTGGTGAGGATAAGCAGCATCATCATGCCGCCGCCCGCGCCGATGGCTTCCTTGGTGGTCATCACCGGGCGCAGGATGAACTTGACACCCAACAAGAAGGTCATGAACACCGAGAAGCCGCCCATAGTGGCCGAGGGCACCTTGCTGGCCACCCAGCTGCCAACCACCGTAAAGGTAAGCACGCTTGCCATCATGATCAGGCCGTTTTTGATGTCCAGATTCTTGTTTTTATGGTAGGTATAGGCAGACACCGCGCTGGCCAGCACATCCGAGGAAAGGGCAATGCCCACCGCCATGTAGGGGTCCATGTGCAGAAAGGTGATCAGCATAGGGCTGATGACCGCCGCCGCGCTCATACCGGCAAAGCCGGTGCCAAGGCCGGCACCCATGCCGGCAAAAAAGGTGACAAGCACCGTAAACAGCAAGTGCATTTTATCCATTCTCCTTTAAGATCTCGTCCAGATTTTTCCCGATGACCTCCATGGTGCGGAAAAACGCTTCCCGGGTGGGAGCGTCCGTGTTGTCCAGCAGGCGGGCAAAAAAGCGCTCCTGCACCTCGCGCCCCCGCGCGATGACCGGCTGCGCCTTTTCGGTGCACAGCAGCTGGGTCTTGCGGCGGTCGCCCGCCACGGCGCGGCGCTCCAGATACCCCTCCTGCACCAGACGATCCACGTTCACCGACACAAGGTTCGCCTTGATCTTGCGGATCTCCACGATATCCCGGGCGGTGGTACAGTCCGGGTTGTTGGCCAGAAACATCAGGATATCAAAGGCGGTCTGGGGCAGCTTGAGTTCCTGACACAGCGGCTTGCACATGGCGTTGTAGGCCTGCGCAGTCTTGAAGCTGATCTCTATGGTAGGGTTCATGCGGCGCTCCTTTTGTTCTTATATAGACAGTTCATTTTTGAAGTATTATAGTACAGATGAAGGGAGATGTCAATAGAAAAAAGGGTCCTGAAAAGCCTACGGCTTTTCAGGACCCAAAAATCGAACTAGTATTTCAGAACACCGCCACGGCGACCAGACGCACTAGCAGGGCGCACAGCCATGCCACGGCGCACTGGTTCACCACCATGATGACCGCCCACTTGTTGCCCAGCTCCCGCTTGACCGAGGCCACCGCCGCGATGCAGGGGGTGTACAGCAGGCAGAACACCAGCAGGGGCGCAGCCTGCGCCGGGGTAAGGGCTGCGGTCAGGGCAGCCGTAGAGCCGAAGAGGATGAGCAGCGAGGACACCACGCTCTCCTTTGCCATAAAGCCGGTGATGAGGGCGGTGGAGATGCGCCAGTCCGCAAAGCCCAGCGGGGCAAACAGCGGGGCGATATCGCCCGCGATGCGTGCCAGAATGCTGGCCTGCGGGTCGGCGGTCAGCCGCAGCTGCAAATCAAAGTTCTGCAAGAACCAGATGACGATGGTGGCGGCAAAGATGACCGTAAAGGCCTTCTGCAAGAAGTCCCGCGCCTTTTCCCACAGCAGCTGCGCCACGTTTTTCAGGCCGGGCAGGCGGTAGTTGGGCAGCTCCATGACAAAGGGCACGGCTTCGCCCTTGAACACAGTGCTCTTGAGCAGCAGCGCCGCCAGCACGCCCACCAGAATGCCGGTGAAGTACAGCAGCACCATCACAAGGCCCGCATACTGCGGGAAGAACGCCGCCGCAAACAGGCTGTAGATGGGCAGCTTTGCCGAGCAGCTCATGAACGGGGTGAGCAGGATGGTCATTTTGCGGTCGCGCTCCGAGGGCAGGGTGCGGCTGGCCATGACGCCGGGGACGGTGCAGCCGAAGCCGATGAGCATCGGCACGATGCTGCGCCCCGAGAGGCCGATGCGCCGGAGAAGCTTATCCATCACGAATGCCACGCGGGCCATGTATCCGGTATCCTCCAGCAGAGAGAGGAAGAAGAACAGGGTCACGATGATGGGCAGGAAGCTCAACACACTGCCCACACCGGTGAAGATGCCGTCGATGACCAGCGAGTGGACGGCTGCGTTGACGTTCCACGCCGTGAGGGTGGAGTCCATCGCGGCGGTCAAGGCATCAATGCCCACTTCCAGCAGGTTCTGGAGCGCCAGACCGATGACGCCGAAGGTGAGGTAGAACACCAGCGCCATGATGCCCACAAAGGCCGGGATGGCGGTATAGCGGCCCGTGAGGAACCGGTCGATCCGGGCCGAGCGGAGCTGCTCCTTGCTCTGGCGGGGCTTCACGACGGTCTGCTCCACCAGCTGGTGGATGAAGTGGAACCGCATATCCGCGATGGCGGCGGCGCGGTCCAGACCCCGCTCCTGCTCCATCTGGACGATGATGTGCTCGATCATCTCTTTTTCGTTCTGGTCCAGCTTCAGGGCTTCCTCAATGCGGTGGTCGCCCTCCACCAGCTTGGTGGCGGCAAACCGCACCGGAATGCCCGCCGCCTTAGCGTGGTCCTCGATCAGGTGGATGATGCCGTGGATGCAGCGGTGGACTGCGCCGCCGTGATCCTCCTCGCTGCAGAAATCCATCCGGCCCGGCCGCTCCTGATACTTTGCGACATGGAGCGCATGATCCACCAGCTCGTCCACGCCCTCGTTCTTTGCCGCAGAGATGGGCACGACCGGGATGCCCAGCATGGCCTCCATCTTATTGATGCGGACGGTGCCACCGTTGCCGCGCATCTCGTCCATCATGTTCAGCGCCAGCACCATCGGCGTATCCAGCTCCATGAGCTGCATGGTGAGGTACAGATTCCTCTCGATGTTGGTGGCGTCCACGATATTGATGATGCCCGTGGGCTTCTCGCCGATGATGAACTGCCGGGTCACGATCTCCTCGCTGGTATAGGGCGACATGGAGTAGATGCCGGGCAGGTCTGTGACCTCCGTATTCGGGTTATTCCGGATCGCACCGCTCTTGCGGTCCACCGTCACACCCGGGAAGTTGCCCACATGCTGGTTGGAGCCGGTGAGCTGGTTGAACAGGGTGGTCTTGCCGCAGTTCTGGTTGCCCGCCAGCGCAAAGGTCAGGGTCTTATCCTCCGGCAGGGGATGCTCGCCCTCCTTGGTGTGGTACTTGCCGCCCTCGCCAAGACCCGGGTGCTCCACCATCTTTCCGTCTACCGGTGCCTGCACCGCCGGGGTCTTTTCGGTGGGGGTCACGGTGATCTGTGCCGCGTCGTCCAGACGCAGGGTCAGCTCATAGCCGTGGATGCGCAGCTCCATGGGGTCGCCCATGGGCGCCAGCTTTACCAGCGTGACCTCTGCCCCGGGGATCAGACCCATATCCAGAAAATGCTGCCGCAGTGCGCCCGCACCGCCCACAGCATCTACTATGGCGCTTTTGCCGATCTGTAACTCTTTTAACGTCATATCCGTCTGCCTTCTTTTATATGTACTGTTCTTATGTGTTAGTCTGTGTTAACAAATGTAGTATAGGCTAACTGACAGCGGATGTCAATAGAAAATATGGGGAAGTTTACCCCTTCCGTCTGCTCACTGCGTTCGCAGCCACCTTCCCCAAGGGGACGGCTTAACTCCCCCAGTCATCGCCTGTGGCGATGACAGCCCCCTCTAAGATGGGGCCTTTGGCATAGCGGCAAAGTTCCCGGCTAAAGTGCAAAGCTTTCGGGTGCGCCAGAGGCTCCCTCTCCGAGGGAGCTGGCAAAACCGTCAGGTTTTGACTGAGGGAGTTATTTCTTATCTTCTCCGTTTCATCTGACGGCGGCGCTGGTTAAGGGTCAGCCCGCCGCCGCAGCGCAGGGTGGCAAAGCCCAGCGCGCACAAAATCAGAATCAGGGCGCAGAGCAGCAGCAGGGTGGCTTTGATATCGGTGCGGAAATCCGACACATACTCCCGGTGGGTCACAAGGTCTACCTGTCCCACCTCGTAGCCGTCCAGATAGACGGTAGCGGTGCCCAGCTTCTGACCTTCCTTGACGGTAGCGGAGACGCTCTCGGGCAGGTCGAAGGAATAGCTTACCTTATCATCGCTGTGGCCGTAGCCGCTGACCGGGGCGGCGGCGTACAGCTCCACAGACGGCTCGGTGCGGCACTTGTTCAGGTCTACGGTGGTCAGCACGGTCTGGGTATCCACCAGCGGACGGTCTGCAAAGCTGGCAAACGCCCAGTCGAACAGGTCGTCGCACTCGGTAAACAGGTGATCCAGCGTATCGCAGCCAAGAATCACCAGCCCGTAGCTGTGGCCGTCCTGCTGGGCAAAGGCCACGATGCAGCGGCCTGCCAGCGTGGTAAAGCCGCCCTTGACCCACTGGACATACTCCCGGTAGTTGGCGCTCTCGCTGTTCATCAGGCTGTTGGAGCTGCTGATGGTGTGCTCTGCCTTGCGCAGATTGGTGGCAGGCAGCACGTAGCTGGCAGTGCCCGCCACCTGTGCAAAGGTCTGGTTCTCCGCGCAGGCGGCGGCGATCTTTGCCAGATCCTGCGCGGTGGACACGTTGCCGTAGTCAAACAGGCCGTGGGCACAGGTAAAGTTCGTGCCGGTGCAGCCCAGTTCTGCCGCCTTGGCGTTCATCTGCTGCACAAAGCCCACCACGCTGCCACCCACGTCCCACGCAATAACGCTGGCGGCGTCGTTGGCGCTGACGATAAGCATGGCGTTCAGCAGGTCGATGCGGCGCACGGTCTCGCCGATGCGCAGACCCATGGTGGTGCCGTTGGCGTTCTGGATATCCTTGAACTCCTGCGTCAGGTCGGTGGGCACGGTCACTTCACCGTTCAGGTCCTTGCCGCTTTCCACCAGCAGCAGGGCGGTCATCAGTTTGGTCAGGCTTGCCACATATTTCTGCTGGTCGGCGTTCTGACTCAGGATGGTCTTGCCGGTGTCCGCGTTGAACAGATACACCGACTCGGTCTCGGTAGCGGTCTGGACGGGCATGGGGTATGCCGCAAACCCCGGCAGCGCTGCCGAAAGAGCCACTGCCAATGTGAGCACCAGCGCCGCCAGCCGGCGGCAGAACGTGTTATGAAGCATGAGCGTACCCCCTATAATCAACTTCTTCAGCGATAAAGCATATCACAGATGCCGGTAAAAGAAAACCGGCTTTTTTTCAGGCAGCAGCCTGCTGCTGCGGACAGCCCGCAAAGGCCCAGTCCAGAATGGCCGCAGCTTCGGCGTAGATGTTTTTCCGGTCCGAGCCCAGAATGACCAGCCCGTAAATGGTATCCCCCTGCTGGGCGGCGGTCACATAGCAGCGCCCGGCTTTTGTGGTAAACCCGGTTTTCATGCCGTGAATGTAGGCACGGTAGCAGCTGTTTTCCGGGTCCAGCATCTTGTTGGTGGAGCGGATACTGCGCGCCGCGTGCAGGTTGGTGGTCGGGATCTCGTATTGCAGGGTATCGGCGATCTGCCGGTATATCTCGTACTGGGCACAGGCTATCGCGATCTTTCCCATATCCTGTGCGGTGGAAACATTTCCATCGTCGTACAAGCCGTGCGGGCAGGAGAACCGGGTGCTGGTGCATCCCAGCTGCGCCGCCCGGGCGTTCATCTGCTGCACAAAGGCCGGGATGCTGCCCGCCACGTCCCACGCGATGACGCTGGCGGCATCGTTGGCGCTGCACACCAGCAGCGCATACAGCAGGTCGATGCGGCGCAGCTGTTCGCCCGCCGCCAGCAGAAGGGTGCTGCCGTTCTGGCTGCGGATCTTTTGGAACTCCTCCGTCAGGTCGGCGGGCACGGTGATGGTCTCGTCAAGGTTCTTGCCGCTTTCCAGCAGCAGCAGGGCGGCCATCATCTTGGTCAGGCTTGCCACGCAGCGCTGCTGCCCGGAGTTCTGGTCCAGCAGCACCTCGCCGGTGACGGCGTTGATCAGGTAAACACTTTCCTGTGCATTGGCGGTCTGGATGGGCATTGCATATACCGCCCCGCCCGGCAAAGCCAGCGCCGCCACCAGTGCCAGCGTGAGCACCCATGCCGCCAGCCGGCGGCAGCTTTTTTGAAGATCCATGAACTTCTCCCTTGATGATAAAGCGTCAGCTTGCTATCGCAGTTTGCGTTTTCAATGCACGAACAACATCCGCAAACTGCATATCGCAAATATGCTATTTTACTCTTGCACTCATTTCCCGCCTTGCGATAGAATAGAAACGGCGAGACCCGTCTTTATAAAGAATACCATAAACCAGCCAAAAGAAAAAGGGTGAAAGGTGGTTTTTAACAATGTTCTTATCTTTTTGTGGAAAAAAGCCCCGGGATGAAGGCGCAGCTTTTGTAGCTCCCAGCGCCACCGTGCAGGGGGATGTGGTTTTAAAGCCCGGCTCCACCGTCTGGTACGGCGCGGTGCTGCGCGGCGATGACGGCACGCTGACCATCGGCAAAAACAGCAACGTGCAGGACAACGCGGTGCTGCACTGCGACATTGGCGGCTGCGTGACCCTTGGCGAAAACGTCACGGTAGGGCACTGCGCACTGGTGCACGGCTGCACCGTAGGGGACGGCAGTCTGATCGGGATGCACGCCACATTGCTGAACCACTGCGTGGTGGGCAAAAACTGCATCATCGGGGCAGGGGCGCTTGTGCCGGAGGGCATGGTCATCCCGGACAATTCGGTGGCGGTGGGCGTACCCGCCCGGGTCATCAAGCAGGTGAGCGCCGCGCAGGTGGAAGCCAACCTGCACAACGCCGCCCATTATGTGGAGCATGGCAGACTGCACGCGGAGCAGCTGAAAAACGGGTGAGAGCGCGGCGCTGCGCGGGGGAAGTTACTGCTTGCCGAGGGATGTTCTCTTTTGACACCAAAAGAG
>OHFR01001024.1_pt1 | contig 10094 bp, 7 predicted proteins | sample 1567531 | NCBI WGS metagenome assembly OHFR01 (sample SAMEA3879597, study PRJEB24766) | human gut metagenome | biome: human-associated habitat; feature: feces | place: USA | collected 1985/1987
TCGGCTTCGTTCCGTCCGACGTGAAGAAAGAAGCCGTGTCATTGACATTGGAATACGCATACGATGACTGGTGCATTGCCAGAATGGCGGAAGAACTTGGATATGAAGACATTGCGAAAGAATATTACCGCAGGGCGACGAACTATGTGAACGTGTTCGACGGCTCGACATCCTTCTTCAGGGGCAGGAACCGCGACGGCAGCCGCACCACGCCGTTCGACATTTTCTCCACCGGCAGGGACTATACCGAAGCCACTCCATGGCACTACAGATTCTTCGCTCCGCATGACGTGAACGGTCTCATCCAACTCTTCGGCGGCAGGGAACAGTTCATCAAGGCATTGGACGACCTGTTCACTCTCGAATCCGACGAACTCACGCTGGATGTCTCCGACGTTTCCGGCCTCAAAGGCCAATACGCCCACGGCAATGAGCCCAGCCACAATTTTGCATACCTCTACAGCTATGCCGGACAGCCGTGGAAGACACAGGAACTCACCCGCGAACTGCTGGACGAAATGTATGACGACACGCCGGACGGCATTATCGGCAATGAAGACTGCGGCCAAATGTCGGCATGGTATGTAATGTCCTCGCTCGGCTTCTACTCCGTGTGTCCGGGCACGGGCGAATATGTTCTCACCACCCCTCTCTTCGATGAGGCGGAAATGATTATGGCGAATGGTAAAGTGTTGACTATCAAGGCTAACAATCCGGCACGAAACAGATATATAAAATCAGTCACCCTTAACGGACGTCCTCTAAATACTGCATTCATCACTTACGCGCAGCTCCTCGAAGGCGGCGTCCTGGAATATGAATTGAGCAGAAAACCTGTCAAGAACATTGACCTCGAACTGCCGTATTCCCTCTCAACCGGCGAAGAAGCATCCGTGCCATATACCACCTCGGAATTCAGCCTCTTCATCGATTCTGTGGACTTCACCCTCGGCACGACCACCCGGGAAGCCGAAATCCGGTACACCCTCGACGGCTCGGAACCTGATTCGATGTCAATGCTTTACGATGGCGCGATCCGACTCGATGCCAGCACCGTCGTCAGCGCCAGGACCTTCCGCGAAGGCTTCCGCCCGAGCAGAACTGTCAGGTTCAATGCCGAAAAGGCGGAGTTCATCCCGGGAGTTCAGAAGTCCGGACTTGCACAGGGAGTCCGCTACCGTTTCCATGACGGAAGATTCGCATCCGTGGCCGAAATGTGCATGTCCAAAGTGACCCGCACCGGAACCATGCCGGAACCTTCCATCAATGACGCAGGCGTTGAGGACTACTTCGGATATGAATTTGAAGGTTACATCGACGTCCCTGAAAAGGCCGTATGGGAATTTGTCACCAAGAGCGACGACGGAAGCGTCCTCTACATCGACGGCAGGAAGGTCGTGGACAATGACGGCTCGCACGCTGCAGTGGCGGCTACCGGACGCATTGCATTGGACAAAGGACTCCACAAATTTACATTGCTTTACTTCGAAGACTATGAAGGTCAGGAGCTTACATGGGGTTGGAAACGCTCCGGCGAAACGGATTTCCGCCCGATTGACCGCACCTCTCTTTACTATGAATAATTTTTAAGACACAATGATATCCATAAAGAAATTCATATCCTCCATCTGCCTCACGGCAATGACATTGACAGCCTCGGCGCAGGCACCGGTACTTATCCATTCCCACAATGACTACACACGCAATGTCCCTTTCTGGCAGGCATACGCGCAGAATGTGTACTCCATTGAGGCTGACGTGTTCCTGAAAGACGGAACCCTGCTCGTGGGACATGAGATGGAAGACCTCTCGCAGGACATGACATTCGAAGCATTGTACTACACACCTGCCGTGACGATGTTCGACCGCAACGGCGGCAAGCCTTACGCGAACGGACAGCCGCTTCAGCTCATGGTGGAACTCAAATCCGAGACAGCTCCGGCGATGGAGGCATTGATTGCCCTTCTTTCCCGCCGTCCTGACGTCTTCGACCCGTCCGTGAATCCTGCGGCAATAAGAATCACGATTACAGGCAATGTCCCTGCACTGGAAGATTTCTGCAAATATCCTGAATACATCAGTTTCGACGGCATCATTGACGCGGATTATACTCCGGAACAGCTTGCGCGCGTGTCCGTAATCAGCACGAACTTCGGCGCCTACTCCATCTGGAACGGCAAGGGCAGCCTCATCATCAAGGACGCCGAGGTCATCCGCTCATTGATAGACAAGGTGCACAAGATGGGCAAGCCTATCCGATTCTGGAACGCTCCGGAAGGCACGACCCCATACTACACCTTCTACAATATGGGCATTGACTATTTCAATACCGACCATCCGGAGGTTTGCGCAGCCTATTTCGCTGATTTCCACAACAAGAACTTCCAGATAGGAGAGTTCGAGGAAAGCGACGGCGGCGTGACCGGCACCAAGAAACTCGACAAGACCACCAGAAACTTCAAAGGCTTCCGCAATGATGCCCTCCGTCTGGAAAAAGGTATCGAGGTCTATGAGCCGACTTACCTGAACGACGGCAAGGCCAAGAAAATCAAGAACGTGATTTTCCTGATGGGTGACGGTATGGGCCTGAACCAGATTACCGCTGGCGCATACGCGAATAAGAAAGCACTTACATTGTTCAATTTCAGGAATATAGGCCTTATCTACAACAATGCTCTCGATGAGTTTACCACTGACTCTGCTGCCGGCGGAAGTGCATTGGCGACAGGCGAGAAACACTACAACAGGCATATTTCAATGAGCGTGGACGGGGTCCCTTATCCTTCGCTTTCTGAATATTTCCATGACATGGGCAAGAAAGTGGGCGTGGTTACGCTCGGAAATGCCGTGGATGCCACACCTACCGCATTCTATGCTCACTACACGGAGCGTGACAGCGCGGATGTGCTTACTGCCCAGCTGATTGACGGTCCGCTTGACCTTCTCTGCGGAAGCGGCATCGAGCAGTTTACCATCCGTCATGACGGCAGGAACCTCATTTCGGAACTGAAACAGGACGGCTATAACTTCATTACTGACACATACAAGATCAACGATCAGAAAGGCAAGGTCATATGCATCGACGAGAAGATGGGCGATGCTGCCGAGGAGAAAAACTTCTCCCTGCTCGCCGATGCGACCAATGCCGCAATCCAGAAACTTCAGGAGGATAATGCGAAAAACGGATTCTTCCTCTTCATCGAGGGCGCGAAAATCGACTATGCAGGTCACTCCAAGTGCCTTCCTGGCTCCATTATCGAAATGCTGAGTTTCGATATGGCCGTACGTGAGGCCGTCAAGTTCGCAGACAAGAACGGGGAAACATTGGTCGTAGTTACCGCTGACCATGAAACCGGCGGTCTTATGATTGTCGACGGCAACGAGCACACCGGCCGCGTGGTGGGTATCTACAATTCCGACGACCACATGCCGGTAATGCTTCCTGTGTTCGCGTATGGTCCTGGTTCACAGAATTTTATCGGCGTGTACGAGAACTACGAAATCGCCCGCAGAATCAAGTCGCTCACAAGAAAATAGCATCAGATGAAAAAGATAATTTCAGCTGCCGCAATGCTTCTTCTTTCCTGTGCCTCCATTCTGGCGCAGGACTTGAAGTCCGGTCCATACAAGCTGCCGTATAAGAATACTTATGTGAAGAGCATCTTCGTATCGGAAAATGAGTTTAGGACAGCCAAACCTGTGACTATCAAGCCGGGAACCTTCGCAGATGCACAGAAAATCCTGCCGTCTCCGAAATGGGCGGGACACCAGGATGCCATCGACATGTATTGGCATGCCTGGGAAATTGCTGTCGGCAATATCATGCAGCCGAAACCGAATTCCGGATTCGTGTCACCATATCTGGATGTCGCTTACAACGGCAACATCTTCATGTGGGATACATCGTTCATGATGATGTTCGCCCGCTACGGATACAGGTTCTTCCCGTTCCAGAATTCTCTGGACAATTTCTATGCGAAACAGCACCCTGACGGCTTCATCTGCAGGGAGATACGTGCTGACGGGTCGGATTGTTTCGAACGTTACGACCCTACCTCGACAGGCCCGGACCTGCTTCCATGGGTGGAACTTGCATACTACAGGCAGTTCGGCGACATTGACCGTCTGCACAAGATTTTTCCGGCGCTTTGCGCTTATGCGAAATGGTGGAAATTGAACCGGACTTGGATGAACGGCACATATTGGTCCAGCGGCTGGGGAACCGGCATGGACAATATGCCGCGTGTGAAGGACGAGTACAACCAGATTTTCTCGAACGGCAAGATGATATGGCTGGACACCAACCTCCAGCAGATTCTTGTGGACGAGAGCCTTCTCCAGATAGGTTTCTATATCGAAAGATGGCAGGAAATCGAGGACCTCGAAGATGAAATGAAATTCCTCCGCACTTATGTCAATGACAATCTGTGGGATGAAGAAACCGGGTTCCTATATGACCAGTACGATGACGGAAGCCTCTGCCCGACCAAGGGCGTGGGCGCTTTCTGGGCACTTCAGGCAGATGTCCTTCCTAAAGAAAGACTCGACAGGATGGTGGCGCATCTCGCTGATACGACGGAGTTCAATCGCCCTCACAGGGTGCCGTCCCTCTCTGCCGACCACAGGAAATACAATCCTCTCGGACGTTATTGGCAGGGCGGAATCTGGCCTGGAACCAACTATATGATCATCGACGGCCTGTGGAAACACGGCTACTATGAAATGGCGGACGAAATAGCTGACAACCATTACAATTCCGTGCTGAAAGTATGGAAGGATACCGGCACATTCTGGGAGTATTACGCTCCGGAAAAGATAGAGCCTGGCTTCATGGCGAGAAAGAATTTCGTGGGCTGGACAGGACTTCCGCCGATCGCCGTTTTCATAGAATACATACTCGGCATCAAGTCCGACTATTCGGAAAACCGCATCGACTGGAATGTCAGGCAGCTGGAGGAACACGGCATTGACAGATATCCTTTCGGACCTGACGGAACAGTCTCATTGACAGTGAAAAAGCGCGCTTCTGCGGATGAAAGACCTGTGATTCTCGTGAAGACCGACAAGCCTTTCGAACTTGTTGTGCGCTGGGGCGGGGAAGTCCGCACCGTCAATGTGGAAAAAAGTGGAACCATAACATTGAAATAATACTAAAACCCTTTTTATGAACAGAAAGTTCTTGGCAGCCCTTACGCTCGGCTGCATAGGCGTGATGGCTTGTGCACAGCCGAAGGAGCTGAAATTTCACGAGGACGGAAACTTCCGTATCGTACAATTCACAGATACTCATCTGGACCCGAGCACACCTGAAAGACATGCGCAGGCGGAAAAGACATTTCCGAGAATCAGCCGCATTGTCCGTACGCAAAAGCCTGACCTTATCGTATTTACGGGCGACGTCGTTACCGGACCTCCTGCAGAAAAGATGTGGAAACGTCTGACCGATTCTCTGGACGTTTACGGCGTGCCTTACGTGGTGGTGTTCGGAAACCATGACTCCGAGCAGAACCTGACACGTCCTCAGCTTGCAGATTGCGTGCTCGCTTCGAAATATTCCCTCAATACGAAGAATAAGGACAAAGAGCTGGCTGACATGGAGATAGCCATCAAGGGCAGGGACAAGAAGCCGGGTGCGGCCCTGTATTTCCTGGATTCCCACAGCAATTCTCCGCGCGAGGACATTGACGGATATGCGTGGTTCTACGACAGCCAGGTCCGGTGGATGAGGCGCAAGAATGCCGCGATGACGGATTCGAACGGCGGAGTTCCCGTGCCGGCGCTGGCATTTTTCCATATCTGTCTTCCTGAGTATATCGACGCATGGAAGAACAGGCGGAATCCTCATATCGGCCGTGCTGCGGAAGGGGAGTGCCCAGGTGCCATCAATACCGGCATGTTCGCTGCGATGGTCGAGGGCAGAAGCGTGATGGGAACATTTGTCGGACATGACCATGATATCGACTATATCGTCGTGGACAAGGGAATTGCGCTTGGCTACGGACGCTATTCCGGTGACAATACCACATATAACAACCTCAGGCCGGGCGCCCGTATCATCGACCTGACCGAGGGCAGCAGGTCTTACGTTACCTGGATTCTGGAGGATGACGGACGTGTAGTCGACAAGGTGGAATTCTCCGACAACAAAATTACCAAGCGTAAATAATGATTTAAATTGGAAATTCATGAACATTGCGATAGATTTGGGCGGCACCAGTGTACGTGTCGCGCTAGTGGACGGGAGCAAGATAGTCAGTCTCATTTCAGAGCCTTGCCGTGCGGATAGGCCTGAAAATGAGGTGCTTGACCATATATGTTCACTGATAGACAGACTTTTCTCAACGGAGGTTAAAGCAATAGGTGTTGGTGTTCCGTCCGTGGTGGATGCCGAAAAGGGCATCGTTTACGATGTAGTCGGCATTCCATCATGGAAGGAAGTCCATCTGAAAGAAGTCCTGGAAGAAAAATATCACGTTCCGGCTTATATAAACAATGACTGTAACTGTTTTGCCCTCGGCGTCTCGACTTATGGAGAGGCGCGCGGCTATTCATCAGCGGTCTGCGTGACGTTGGGTACCGGTGTCGGCAGTAGCCTGGTAGTCAATGGTTCCATCTATAACGGACACAACACCGGTGCCGGCGAAATCGGCTGCATACAGTACCTCGACAAGGATTACGAGTACTATTGCAGCAGCCGCTTCTTCACAGGCAAGGGTACCACAGGCAAGGACGCCGCCGAAAAGGCTCTGGCCAATGATTCCGGGGCAATGTCCCTCTGGGATGAGTTCGGGCACAATATAGGCCAGCTGGTAATGATGATCGTCTATGCCTACGACCCTGAAATAATCGTCTTCGGAGGAAGCATCTCCACTGCATGGAGGCTTTTCGAAAAGTCAATGCGTGCGGAACTTGGAAAATGCATTTATCCGAAAAGCATTGAAAGACTGAAGATCTGCCCTGCCGGCAGGTTGGAAATGAATATTCTTGGAGCTTCTTCATTATGCGATGCGCCTTCATTCTGATTGCTGCGGCCCTGATGCTGTCAGCATGTTGCGGACGGAACTCTCCTGCAGAAGTAGCCGTGATTCCACAGCCTCAGGTCGTGGAAACCGGAATGTCCACTGTCGTTTTGCGTGCAGGCGAATATGACGTGGTGCGCTCTCTGGACAGCACAATGCGTGCATCTTCTTATTCTTTGGACATTGATAAAAAAGGAGTCCGTATATGTGCAGGTGATGAGGCCGGACTTTTCTATGCTGAACAGACATTGCGTCAGCTGGTTCCGGCGGATTCGGCGGAGGTGACATTGAACCGTACTCATATCGAGGATTGGCCGGAATTCGGGTACCGGGGCATGATGCTGGACGTGGCGCGCCATTTCTTCAGCGTGGAAGACGTGAAGACCGTGCTGGATATCATGGCATTGCACAAGCTGAATTATTTCCACTGGCATCTGACCGACGACCAGGGCTGGCGCCTGGAAATCAATGCTTATCCGCAGCTTACGAAGGTCGGGTCAATGCGTCGCCGCACCATCATCGCAAGGATCCCAATGGGGAATACGATGAAAACACTCCGTTCGACGAGACACCGTATGGCGGTTACTATACTCAGGACCAAGTGCGTGAAATCGTGGAATATGCGGCGCAGCGCCACATTACGGTGGTTCCGGAAATCGAGTTCCCGGGTCATGCCGTGGCAGCCTTGGCTTCCTATCCTTGGCTGAGCTGTACAGGGGAGCAGTACCGTGTGCGTGAGACCTGGGATATTGATGACAGGGTTTACTGCATCGGAAAGGAGAGTACGTTCCGGTTCATGGAAAATGTCCTGTCAGAAGTCATTGACCTTTTCCCTTCACCTTATATACATATAGGTGGCGACGAGTGTCCCGACAAGATGTGGCAGAAGTGCCCTTCATGCGCGAATAGGATGAAGGCCGAGGGGCTGGAGACTTACAGGCAGCTACAGGGATATGGCGTGAAGAGACTGGAGAAATTCCTTTCGGAGCATGGCCGCAGTATCATCGGCTGGGATGAAATCCTGGAAGCCGGTGTGGAATCTTCCGCCATCGTGATGTCCTGGAGAGGGGCGCAGAGCGGCATCAAGGCTGCACAGTCCGGCAATCATGTGATAATGTCGCCTACGGATTACTCTTATTTCGATTATTATCAGTTCGATTCTACTGTAGTTCAGCCACTTGCGTGGGGTGGTTACATTCCGTTGGAAAAAGTCTACAGCTTCGATCCGTATGCCGGACTTGAAACTGAACAGCGGAAGCTCGTCCTGGGAATCCAGGCGAACCTATGGTCGGAATATATCCCGTCGCTTTCGCAATTGGAGTACATGATGCTTCCTCGACTGGCAGCCCTTTCCGAGACTGCATGGTCTCCTTCGAAAAAGAATATTAATCGTTTCTTAACTGATTGTAAACGTTTTGAACGACTGTACGGGTCATTGGGCTACAATTACGCGAAGTCTGCGGAAAATGAGGACTGATATTCGCAAAATGCCGAAGTGACCGCTAACCAAAGATGTATTTTTGTCTCATTAATTAATACAATAGTTCGTTTTCCAGTTGAAATCCAAATAAAAATGGATCTCGATTTATTAGTTAAACATTTATATTCTTTATAATCAATACCTTAACGATATATATATATTTTCATCTTCCTTTGATATGAGTGCGTGATATCCCAACGACCTCTTGCGGAGGTCGAGATTCAGAACCCGTAAAATATCCTTCGGTAAACAAACTTTCCACAGCGGTCATCCGGTGTGGTGCCGCAAGTTCCTGTATCAGTTCACAAAGGCAGGAGGAGCAAACTAATTTAAGCGGACTTCAAAGCCGCACGAACTATTCAGTATTCTCTCCTGGAAAGCTTGTTTACCAGTAAGGATAAATCTCTATGCCATAGCATTGACATAAGGCTCATGGTGTTTAAGTACGAAGTATATACGGTTGACCAGTTTACGTGCTACCTTCACAATTGCTTTGCTCGGAACCATACGCTTGCAGTTATTCAAGTAGCATAACTGCATTGCTTCATCCTTGCGGATGGCTACCCAAGCAGCTTCAATGATGTTGCTGCGCAGTATAGCATGCTTGCGAAGAGTGATGTCCCCGACACCTTCATGCTCACCGCTTGAGTGGCACATCGGGATCATACCGACGTAAGCCGCAAGTTGCTCGGCATTGGCAAAGCGCGTTACGTCCACGATCTCCGCCATCAGGGCAAGACCGGTGGTCTGGCCTATGCCGGGAACCGTCATAAGGAGCCGTAGTGTATCCTCGAACTTCTCGCTGTGCGACAGTTTGCGCAATGCCCTCGTTATCTCCAACTTTTGTCTGCGCAGGTCCTCGAGTTGGCGTATCTGCAGATCCAGAGTCTGACGACCGCTCGTTGTCTTCATCTGAACATCCTTGAGCCAGGCGATGAACCACTTTGACCAGTTCGAGTGCGGCTCAAGGTATTCCTTTGGGATATCTATGCCGAGATATCGGAGCTGGGACTTAATCCGGTTCTTCTGCCGTGTCGTATCCTTCGTAATCGAGTTCCTCAATCTTATCAAAGAGCGTATCTCCAGAGCTTCAGCATCCGGGGTGTATATGCCCCTCAGTTGCTTTGCTCTCAGGCAAACAGCAAGCTTCTTGCTGTCTACCGCATCTGTCTTGCGCAGCTTCTCGCTGCTCATGGTCGGCACGTCAGAAGGGTTCACCACAATGTTGTGTATTCCCAATTCCGTCAATCTGTCGTGTATCCAGAACCCGCAGAAGCCCGCTTCATATACGGAGTAGTACTCCGCGTCCGGATAGCTCATTGTCAAGGTCTTGTGCAGTGCTTCCGGACTTGCATCCTGGCTGTACTTCTTCAAGACTGACGTCTCCGACAATATTGTCACCGACCAACTCTTCAAATGGACATCCAATCCTATGTAGATGTTTTGTCCTTTGAAACTAATTTTGTTTCTTTGTTCCATAAAGCTGTGATTTAGAGGTTTTCATTTTGTTTGCACTTTAAATGTAACCAAAAAATCGACAGCTTTTTTATTCAAACTCATGAAAAACTTCCGGGGGTCTGCCTTAGCGGCAGGGG
>OHFR01001026.1_pt1 | contig 10074 bp, 7 predicted proteins | sample 1567531 | NCBI WGS metagenome assembly OHFR01 (sample SAMEA3879597, study PRJEB24766) | human gut metagenome | biome: human-associated habitat; feature: feces | place: USA | collected 1985/1987
TGACAGTTCCATGGTCTTTGTATTTCTTTAAAATAAAGTTTGTCTTTGTACTCAGTACCTGATCAAGTGCTGAAAGCTTATCGGATACGAACTGGGAAATCTCACGCAGTGTCTTTCCCTCCAAAGTTACCATCAGATCAAATCCACCAGAAATCAGATAAACGGAATTTACTTCCGGATAGTTATAGATTCGCTCAGCCACCTTGTCAAATCCCATACCTCTCTGTGGAGTAACACGCACCTCGATCAGTGCAGATACTTTTTCCACCCCGGCTTTATCCCAGTTGATCAATGTATGATATCCACAGATAATGCCTTCCTTTTCCATGCTTTCCAGTTCATTCATAACTGTCGCTTCATCCACACCAAGGATGATTGCCAGCTCATTTAAATCAATACGGCTGTTTTTCTCTATAAATGTCAAAATTTTTTCTCTCATGATATTCTCCTAAAATGATTAAACTTATTATCTTAAATCAATTACAGCTTCATCAGTTCGTCTGTCTGTGTTGTCTCAAGGAATCTGCGCTCATCTCCATTGATCAGCACCCTGTCATTGCTGTCGGTTGCCTTTCCGATGATGACCGCCTCTCCACCGGCCTGTCGAATCGCATGCACGATCGCATTTCCATCCTTTGCCGCCATAAGTACGCTTCCACCGGAAACCATCTTATACGGATTCAGATTGAAAAATTCACAGATTTCCACAGTTTCCTGACGAAGAGGAATTTTTTTTAATTCAATTTCAAGTCCGACGCCGGAGCTTTGTCCTAACTCCCAGAGTGCACCAAATACGCCGCCTTCTGAGATGTCATGCATCGCTGCAACGCCAGACTGTGCGGCGACTGCGGCCTCCGAACGTATGGACAGATAGTCCACAAATTTCTTTGCCTGATCAATGAAAGGCTGCGCATAACGCTCCAAAAGTTCTTTTTCCTTCTCGATTGCAAGTATCGCCGTTCCTTCCAGTCCCACGGCTTTCGTTACCAGCAGGTCCATTCCCGGTTCCACCTGTCCCGGCCGGATAATCTGTGTATCGGCCGTTCCGGTCGCTGTAATCGAAATGACCGGTTCCGTCACGCTTCGGGTCACTTCGGTATGTCCACCGAGAATCGGGATTTCCTCTTTATCACATACAGCCTGTATCGCTGCAAGTTCCCGCCGCAGATCATTTTCGCTGCAGGATGTCGGCAAAAGCAGAGTCATCGTAATGCCCAGAGGTTTTGCTCCACTGCATGCCAGATTGTTCAGTGCATTATAGACACTGAGCATACCTCGCAGACTTTCTCCACAACATCTGGCTCCAATTGCCTGAACCACCATTGCTTCTTTTGCCTGCACCGCTGCATAATCGCCTCCCACCATAGGAGGCACAAAAGATTTACCATTATGTAGTTGTTTCAGCACAGAACGTTTCAAGGCTGATTCTGACAATTTTCCTGCTTTCATATTCGCTCCACTTATAGACTACAAGGCTGCCCCATTTGCAGGAAGCAGCCTGATGTTCAAATTAATTTGATGATTCCTTGTTTGCTTTCGCATCATCGGAAGATGTTTTATTGTCAGACGATGTCTGATTGTCCTTTTTATCGTCCTTCTTGTCATCTTTCTTATCATCCTTCTTATCGGATGTATTTGAATCATTCTTTTTATCATCTGTTTTGTCTGATGTATCATTCTTGTCGGATGTATCGTTATCCTTGTCGTTATCCTTATCTTCGTCTTCTTCCTTTTGTGCATCTGCATTAGACTTCAGACCGGATACCGCACCTCGCACCGTTGCCTCATCTCCTGTAGCAACTGCATTCTTTAACGCAGTAAGTGATTCTGCAGTGGCATCCTTTGTTCCAATGGTAATAATCTTTGGAGAAGCCTGATAATTACTCTTGTTGAACAAATCTCTGCTCTGCTGTACGCCGTCAGCTTTAACAATTTTCCAAAGCTGTGCAATACATCCGGTATGTGGTGTCTGATCGACACTCCAGTATCCGATTGCTTTGCTCGAATCAAGATTAAATTTAACCTCCGGATCTACGGTAGAAACGGTCTTGCTCTCAAACGAAATCTCACGGTTAGAAGGACGTGTTTCCTTGCCATATACATTAAAATGTATCACACCACCACTACAGTATCCCTCAATATAAACCGGCGAATCCAGATTATTTTTAAAACGGAGATCCTTATAATTGCCTGCAATTGCTGCATCCATAGATGGCTGCACATAATGTACCATCATGGAGTGGTTATAACGCATGGTAATCTCAAGTTCGGCGCGTATTACCGCATTATATAATGTAGTAGCCACCTGGCAGATTCCTCCACCAAAAGACTCTACCGTTGTACCATTCTGATAAGCGCCTGCAAGTTCATATCCGTTTTCCTGTGTAAAAGGACTTACCGTAGAGCAAAGTTCAAACTCATCTCCCGGATAAAGGATTGTGCCGTCTACCTTACTGCAACCTGTTGTTACATTCTTGGCACGTCCCGGACTCGAGCTGCTGAAATCCGTCGAATAACTTCCAAGTAAATCCTTTACTTCTGCAAGTTCATCTTCTGTTCCACGAGGCTCTACAACTTCTGTGACAAGTGCAATCTCGTTGTCACTTCCATCCCAGCCATCTGCAAGGAAATCATTAATGGCATATACGGAATTTACAATATCAACTTCCACGCCTTCCTTACCCGGAACATATACAAACTTACCATTCTCACGTTTTAATCCGTTGTCTACAGCTTCCACACTCAGTTTCCCGGAATTGCTGTACAACTTCTGTGCTGTCTCCTGCTTATCCACACTTAAATGCATATCCAGCACAAGTTTATTTTTCTTCAAATCCTGTGTCGTCTTATAACGATTGATCAGACTTCCCGCACGACCTACTGCGAGCGCTTCGGTAACGGCGGTGTCAACATCGGCCGTAACGCCCATGTCAGCAGCGGTCATTTCGATGGAACCGGATTTACCCTTCAATGTAAATGTAGTGTCCATGAGACTATCTACATAGGAAGAAACGGCTGTCTTAGCTTCGTCCTCCGTCATTCCACCTACATCAACATTGCCGATGCACACACCGTCCTCTATTGCAATTTCATCCTGCGCCTGAACCGTCTGTGCATTTCCAAAACTGCATAACAAACCAAATAAAGTTCCAAAAAAGATAATTTTCCCTGTCTTCTTCATATTCTTTCCTTAACTATATTTCCACCATACTTTGTCTGACTACATATTTTATCACAAACCCTCACATTTTCAAGCCTAAGTTCGTGTCATTCATTATGCTTCCTACATTATAAATGCAGACACAACAGAAGTGACAACCATTGCTGCGATCAATACCAGTGCTACGATTGCAATTATACGATTTTTCTTCTTCATCCTATTCACCTCTTCGTAATTATAAGTTATAATCAATACAACCAGAAAACTTACAAGAAAGGAATTCTTTATGTTTATTTTTTTAGCTGTATTTATCATTTTTGTTTTAATATTAAATTTTGCGATTCATAAAAATAACCATTCACAGGAAAATGTTCAGGAACAATTCTGGAAAAACGAACGACAGGCTAATTTTACACGCCGCAAAGACATTCACAATCTCAACTATCTTACCATACCAATCGAAAAAATACCACAAAACCTTCACACAGATGCGGAAAAGACGCTGGTTCGCCTTTCTTCTGATAAGATGCTTAACCTGTCCGGTATTACCAATACTGAACTGAAACTGGAATATGGAGCTGCCAATCTCGATGAGCTTTCCTCTTACGACGCCAACTTTACGGAGTTTGTAAGTGCCGTAAATACCTACGCGCAAGAACTTCTTGCAGCTGACCAGAAAGATACTGCAAAAGACCTTCTGGAACTTGCCGTATCCTTCCATGCTGATGCAATCAGTATCTACACAACACTTGCAGATTTATACAAAGAAGATGGGCAGACGGGGCACATTCAGGATCTTATCTCTTCTGCGGAGGAAATCAATACTCTCGCCCGCAATATCATCATAGAAAATTTAAAAACTTATCTTCCATAAGTAACATAATACTTATCCTGCAGACGGGATGCCTCACTTCTTGTCAGGGTATCCCATACGATTTCATCTGTAATCTGGTATTTTTCACGTAACTGTTTCAAACGCTCAATCTGATGGGCCGTAGCAGGTGTCTGGCGCTTTGCTTTATATGTCAGAAGTTTCGGCACAAAAAGTTCCTTCTTTTCGGGCAATGCACAATTCATAAGGCATTCATATATTTTCTGTGTTTCGACTGCATCATCCAATGCACGATGTGCATGTTCCCTCTCTATTTGAAAATAATTGCAGAGATCTTCCAGCTTCTTCGACTGTTCCCCCGGAAGCAATGCCCGGGCTATACGAAGAGTATCACAAGCAGACATTTGTAAAGGTGCTTTGCGGTTGACAGCCCACTGTTTGAGAAAACTGTAATCAAACGATATATTGTGACCTACGATCACATCATCACCAATAAACGAAAGCAGTGTCTGTATCGCCTGATCTTCTCCCATTCCATTTTCCATCATTTCATTCGTGATACCGGTCAGTTTACTGACCCGATCCGGAATCGGCCGCGCAGATTTCACAAGTGTACCATAAGTATCGATCACCTTTCGTCCACGTACCTTTACCGCTCCGATTTCAATAATTTTATCCTGTTTCGGTGTCAGTCCCGTCATCTCTAAATCGACAACTGTATAATCCTCTGTTACCGCCTGTCTGCCTTCTATCATATGCCTTTAATCTCCCTGCTATTCTTTTCCGTGCAATTTTCAAAGAATGCCTTTATCTTACTACAAAACAAAACAGAGGGCAATCATCTGCCCTCTGCTTCCTTCTCTCTAAAAAATTTCTATTACTCTGCTCAATAACACGTTAAATCCTGATATCCAAAGTAAAATGGCCCCCACGACATATACCACCGTCTTGGAATCAAACCCCAAATGATATCCTGTGTACATTCCTCCGATTACAAATGCAATCGTAACTATGAGCGTCATGATTAAAAGCAATGTTGCATTCGTTCCTAAAAAGCCAAATGCAATGCCGACCAAAATCGTATATATTCCGGTTCTGGTCACCATCAGAACAAAACGTTTAATCCCCAGGTCGTTCTCGAGATGTTCCTCGATCCGTTCATTGCGAACAGCTTTGGTCATCAGTCGAATCCCAACTGCAAAGAAAATCAGCATTGCTATGATTTCGCCCAGCATCTTTTCATTTGCCACCGCATATTTCCTGCAAAACAAATCGGAAAGGAAATATCCCAGGAATAACTCGATCAGCTGCCCGATAGCAACCACAGTACATATCGCGAATAAATGCTTTTTATTTATTTTTTTCACGAGCGAGCCCTGGCATTCCATTCCTGCAAAGATATCTAATGAAATTCCGGCCACAATCAGCAAATTTTCTAACCAGTTCATCCTAGTGTTCCTCCAATGATCTGTTTTTATTTGGCATCATCTGCCTTGATTGAGTCAAGTTTGTAAATAAACTTCACACTTCCGTTTACACCGTCTGCTACAGAAGTAAATGTCTGATAATCTTCTCCTGCATCAATAACAGCCTGTAAACGATCGGTAAGTGGTTTAATATCACCTTCGTAACTGTTTACAATCTTGGAAATTCCGTCTTCATCAAACTCAACAATTCCATCTGCAAGTTTATGAGAACCATCATGTAACTCATCCACACCATCTACAATCTTTACAGTAGCATCGTTTAAAGCTTTGATACCAGCTGTCAGAGTCGGAACCTGATCTGCCAGTGTCTGTGTTCCTTTGCTCAATGCCTTTGCTCCGCTAACAAGGCTGTATCCGTTCTTCTGTACTGCCTCGATCTGCTTTGCAACGGTAGCCTTGGCACTCTCTGCTCCGGTAACTGCTGCCTGACCTGCTGCCTGTGAAGCAGCACTCTCACATGCACCTGCGAGCTGTTCTGCCATTGTCTTTAAACTCTGCTCTACGCCCGCTTTGATCTGTGCATTGTCTCTTCCTGCTTTTAACTGTGCCTGGATCGTACTTTCTGTCTTTGCAAAAAGCGTATCTTTTGCACCTGACTTTGCGTAAAGAAGTTCTGCAAGCTGCGCACTTGTCATTCCATTTGTAACTGCATACATTGCAGTTGAAGTCGGATCGTTTGCCTGTGCACCCTTTACATAATTTGTCTTGATTGCCTCAGCAACCTGATCTGCTGTCAGTTTGCTGGTCGCCGGCTGTCCTGCTGCTTGAAGAAGTACCTGTCTTACAACTTCATTGTATACGGTTGTTGCTGCGTTTGCATTGTATGCGCCATCATATAAGGAAGTATATAATGCACCGTCAGCAGTGGAACCATCTTTACTCTTTGTATAACGTAATGAATTATAAATCTGGTCGGTAACTTCTTTTGTCTTGTCATTCTTAAATTCTGCTGCTACTGCGTCGGATGCCGTCTTCTGTGCTGCTGCTTTTTCCTTGTCGCTCATCTTGGTGTTCAGTGCTTTATCTAACGTCTGAATACCCTGGTTAATGGTAGCTGCGCTGCTGTTTAATGTGTTGACGCCGGAAGCAAGGTCTCCACTCTTGGAATACAACTCACTCATACCGCTCGCATAATCTGCAAGACTGCTCTGTAAAGTATCGATTCCCTTTGCCAGATCAGAAGAACCGTCTTTTAACTTGGTACTTGCATCGGATAACTCATCTATCATATCATCTAAGGAAGAGCTGTCTCCCTTTTCCATAGATACCATACTGCCTGCATTCATAACGATGGTCATTGCCGTATCTAATTTGAAGTCCTTAACATCTGCAGTAACTTCAAAATCTTCTGGAAGTTCCAGATTATCTACGAAATCAGAATCTTTTACATTCAGACTTTCTTTAATTCCAGGAAGTGCATATCCGATGATGATGTTGTTATCACCATTGCTCTGTACTTTACCATTCTTTACTTCCACATTGGTAAAACTGTCATCGAGAACCATTGCTGTCACTGCTGCAAACGGAACTTTTACTTCTACTTCCTTACCATTTATGTTCTCTTTGTAAGAAGAATTGTTTGTATAATCAAAATGGATGGTAACTTTACCGGACTTTCCAGCCAGATCCTTTGGATCAATCTCATTTCCATCCAGATAGTAAGTTACTTTCTGGCTGACCGGAGCTTCCTCATCGGAAGTTCCCTGATAATAAATATCGTTGCCACCTGCTTTCCAGGTAAGTTTATCTCCGTCCTGGGTGAACTCTTCATCACCCTTTACATTTTTGATATCTTTTAAGTTTGACTGATCCTCTAATGTATCTGCTTTGTCTTTGTTTGTAAGATGATCGCTTACAATTGTGTTATATACTTTACCGCTTGCATCAGAAATCAGGTAAACGCTCTCGTCTTTTCCGATTTCCTTGTCGTTTGCTTTAATGGAAACCAGATCTTCAATATCACTGGCATCCACTTTATTATCACTGCCTGTTTCTGCAGTTGTCTCTACAGTTGCATCTTCTTTCTGGTCTGCCTGTACTGCAACTGCTGTCATGCTGCTTCCAAGCAGTGCAACGGTAAGAACACCTGCTACAATTTTGATTGCATATCTATTTCTAAATTTCTTTTTTAATTCTGGTAACTTCATAATGAATCAACCTCCTATTTATTCTTGTTACGGAAACCAGCGCTTGTTGCACAAATCACACGGTCAAATACCATCAACATGGATGGAAGTATAAGGATAACAACGATCATACTGATGATTGCGCCTCGTGCCATCAACATACACAAAGAACCGATCATATCAATATTTGAATACATTCCTACGCCGAACGTTGCTGCGAAGAAGCTCAATGCACTGACGATAATGGACTGAATTGATTTGCTCAGTGCATCTGTGATTGCCTCTTTCTTCTCCATTCCACGGAAACGGTTCTTCTTATACTTATTTGTCATAAGGATTGCATAGTCGACCGTTGCTCCCAGCTGAATAGTTCCGATAACAATCGAAGCAATAAACGGTAATACCGTTCCGGTGTATGCCGGAATACCCATATTGATAAAAATTGCAAACTCAATGACACATACCAAAATGATTGGCAGTGTAATGGACTTAAATACAATCGCAATGATCAGGAAAATTGCTCCTATGGAAATAATACTTACGTTCTTGAAATCCACATCCGTGATTTCAATCAAATCCTTCGTACATGGGGCTTCTCCTATAAGCATCGCTGTGTCATCGTATTTCTTAACGATCTTATTGATCTCGTCACACTGTTTATTTACTTCATCTGTCGCGGCAGCATATTCGGAAACGATGACCATCATCTGGTAATTGCCACTCTTGAAAACTTCCTTGATATCATCCGGAATCATCTCTTCCGGAATATCCGGTCCCATAATAGAATCAAGAGAAGCTGCAAGCTTAACACCATCTACCTTCTTGATATCATCGATCATATTCATACTGTCTTTCTTTGACAGATCACTTTTTGCCAGTACCATATGTGTTGCCCCCATATGATACTGTTCGGTCAGCTTGTCATTACCAACTTTACTGCTGAATGTCTCCGGCAATGTTCCGGTCAGGTCGTAGTACACATCTGTATGTGTGTAACCGTAGATTGCAGGAACTAAAACTACAAGGAATGCAATTACAAATACGATGTAATGGTTTGTGATCCATCCTGCAATTCTGCTCATATCCGGAAGAATCACTCTGTGTTTTGTCTTCTCAATTGCTTTGTCACATACAAGAATCAGTGATGGAAGAATTGTTACACAACCGATTACACCGAATACAACACCCTTTGCCATAACAATACCAAGGTCAAGTCCTAATGTGAAACTCATAAAGCACAGTGCAAGGAAACCAGCTACTGTTGTAATAGAACTACTTACAACAGATGTAATGGTATTAGAAATTGCATGTGCCATGGCACGGTTTTTGTCACCATCAAATCGTTCCTGCTGTTCCTGATAACTGTGCCACAGGAAAATCGAGTAGTCCATGGTAACACCAAGCTGCAGGACCGCTGCCAATGCCTTCGTTATGTACGAGATTTCTCCCATAATCACGTTCGAACCGAGGTTATATATGATTGCCATTCCGATACTGATCAAAAACAGGAATGGAACCAATGCGGAATCCATAGTCAGCGACAAAACGATCAGTGAAAGAATAACGGCAATCAATACATAGATCACACTTTCGTTTTCTGCCAGCTTACGGATATCATTGTTGACGGATGCCATACCACTGACAAAGCACTGTTTGCCAACCAGATCATTGATTTCCTGAATGGCATCCATTGTTCCATCCGATGACATGGACTCATCAAACAGCACCGCCATCAACTGACTGTCTGCGTCTTTGTTATTAAAGAAATTGTAGATGTCATCCGGTAATGCTTCACGCGGAATACTGAAATCCATTACAGATCCATACCAGATAACATTTTTTACATGCGGCACATCCTTAATTTCATCTGCAATTTTTTGCAGATCTTTGTCATCCATACCCTCAACGACTACGAACGAAAAAGCACCTGTTCCAAACTCATCCAAAAGAATGTCCTGTCCTTTCATTGTCTCGATCTCCCCCGGGAGATAAGAAAGGATATCATAGTTAATTCTGGTCTTTAAGTAACCGATTGCTGATGGAATCAGTAACAGGAAAGCCAGAATCAGAATCAGGAACCGACATTTAACGACTCCTTTTCCAAATTTAATCATAATGCTCACCATCCTATATATTTTTCATCGCATTTATCATATGAAAAAAGATTGAATATGAAAATATTCAATCTTTTTGTCCTGTATCAATGTAATATACATTTGTGTGCATTTGTATATTCTGTTATACATTCATGTGAAATTGTATGTATCTTATAATTCTTTAATAATATCCATCATCGAGCGTGTGATCATATACTGATAGGCCTCTGCCATCTCTTTCGGTGGCAGAACCATATTCTGATTGATCCAGGTCTCTGCCACAAAACAAAGTGACTCTGCATAATACGTGGAAATAATCTCCGGAGTCAGCCATTTATGTTTGGATTCCTTTCCCGTCATCTGCTCATTGATA
>OHFR01001032.1_pt1 | contig 10023 bp, 8 predicted proteins | sample 1567531 | NCBI WGS metagenome assembly OHFR01 (sample SAMEA3879597, study PRJEB24766) | human gut metagenome | biome: human-associated habitat; feature: feces | place: USA | collected 1985/1987
TGATGAGCGTGGAGCCCGGCTTCGGCGGGCAGAAGTTCATGCCCTCGGCGCTGGAAAAGCTGCGCTGGCTCAAGGAAGAGCGGGCAAAGCGGAGCGCCCGCTACCTGCTGGAAGTGGATGGCGGCGTGGATGACACCACCGCCCCCCTGTGTGTGGAGGCGGGTGCCGATATTCTGGTGGCGGGCAGTGCCGTGTTCGGCGCAGCCAATCCGGCTGCGGTAGTGCGCCGTCTGGCCGCCCTGTGAGAGGTGCCTTACCATGGATGAACGTTTGATCCAGCAGCAGGAGCAGGAGCTTGCAAAGACGGGACGGTACTATCTGCACGTCTGCTTTATGACCATCCCGCTGCTCTGCATGGCCTGCTTCCTGTACGGTCTGCGGCCCCTGCTGCTCTGCGGCGCGGCGCTGCTCACCGGCAATCTGTGTGACCGTCTGGTCTCCCTGCTGCGCCGCCGCGTGTATCGGGCCGGGGATTTCTCCAACGAGAGCTTTGCCCTCATCATCGCCCTGCTCATGCCCGCCACGGTGGACTGGTATGTGGTCATTATGGCGGTGCTGGCCGGTGTCCTCATCGGCAAGGAGGTGTTTGGCGGCTACGGCAGCTATCCCTTCAACCCCGCTGCTGTGGGCTACGCCGTGGCGGCGGTGTCCTGGCCGGAGCAGGTGTTCCGCTACCCCCAGCCCTATATCAACATCCCCCTGTGGGATGCCACCGGCGTGCCGGTGTCCAGCACCATCTCGGATACCCTGCGCAGCGGCGGCAGCCTGAACATCGGCGCAATTTCGCTGGTGCTGGGCGAGTATGCCGCCCCCATGGGCACCGGTGCTGCCCTCATCCTTCTGGCCTGCGGGCTTTTCCTCTGGCTGCAGAAGGATGTCCGTCTGAGCGCTTCTGTCAGCTTTGTGGTCACCTGTGCCCTCATCGCCTTCCTCTTCCCCCGTCAGGTGGGAGTAAACGGCGTGGACATCGCCCTGCGCCTGCAGTGCGTGCGGGACGAGCTGCTGACCGGTGCCATGCTGTTCAGCGCGGTGTTCCTGCTCAACGAGCCCTATACCTGCGCCCATCACCGTCTGGGCCGCATCCTGTACGGTGTGCTGGTGGGTGCGATCACCATGGGCTTCCGGTATTATGGCGTGTATGAGACGGGTGTCTGCTTTGCCCTGCTCACGGTCAACAGCATTTCCGGCTGGATGGACCGCGCCGAGAGCCGCCTGTATCAGCTGATGCACCGCCCTGCGGCCGGAAAGGAGGGGGCTGAATGAAACGTTCCATTGCAGAACTGATCACCCGCGATCCGGAGAAGTTCGCCCACCATGACCGGGTGTTCAAAAATAACCCCGTTGTTATGCAGGGCATGGGTCTGGCTCCGCTGGTGGTGCTTGCCACCACAGGCAAAAATGCTTTGATGCTGGCCGTGGCTGTGGCCCTGCTGCTCACGCCTTCCCGGATGCTGGCCTGCCTGGTCAGCCGCCTGTTCCCCCTGCGGGACGAGCAGCCCGCCCCGGAAGAGCTGGAGAAAAAGCTGCTGCCCCGGGCGCTGGTGTACAGCGGCAGTGCGGCGGTGGTCTACCTTGCCGCTTATCCCATCCTGAACGCTGTGTTCGGCACCGACCTGCTGATGCTGGGCATCTACCTGCCCATGCTGGTGGTGGAGCCTCTGCTGACCTACCGCTTTGGCCGTGTGCAGGAAACCATGCGCAAGGCTGTCTCCAAGGGTCTGCGCATCACGGTGGGCTACGCGCTCATCCTGTTCATCGTGGGCTGCCTGCGGGAGTGGCTGGCGCTGGGCAGTGTGTTTGGGATCCAGCTCAGCCGCTCTGTCCTGCCCATGGCATCCATGCCGGCAGGCGGTTTCATCGTGCTGGGCGTGGTGTGTGCCGTCTGGCGCGCGCTGGCCCGCAAACACAAGGAATACCTGAAAACTGAGGCGCGCGGCACTCTGGCTGCGCACCCCCGGAAGGAGGTGCAGGATCAGTGAGTGCTGTGATGAATACCATCGGTGTGGCCTTTGCCTACGCCGTGCTGGCCCTGTTTGCCCAGAACGCCATCTTTACCCGTGGTCTGGGCGTGTCGCGCCTGATCCAGCTGGTGGGTGACGAGCGCACCAGCAGTTGGTGGTTTGCCCTGCTGCTCTGTGTTACCCAGACGCTGGTGGCCCCGCTGGCGTATTTTGCGGGCAGCCAGATCGTGGATCTGCCCTACCGTGCCCAGCTCCGCCCGCTGCTCTACCTGGCCTGTGTGGCGGTGGTCTGCATCTTTGAGCACGCCATCCTGCGGGCGGTCAAGGGCCCCCGCAGCGGCCTGCTCATCCGCATCCTGCCCATTGCCGCCGTGAACAGCGGCGTGCTGGGCACCGTGCTGGTGGAGCGCACCCAGAGCTTTACGCTGGCGCAGTCCATCGGCTTTGGCCTGGGCAGCGGCCTGGGCTACCTGCTGGCTGTGATGCTGGTGACCGAGGCGGGCAACCGCCTGCGCAGCAAGGCCATCCCCGAAGCATTCCGCGGCCTGCCCATCACCCTGATCTATATCGGTGTGCTGGCGCTGGCCATCTACGGCTTTACCGGCCATTCCGTGATCCTGTAAGTTGACCCCAAGGAGGGTGGTTGATTATGGCAAGATATCCCAAACGCCAGAAGGTCAAGCGCTACCGGCGCAGCTTTTACACCCGTGAGATGCGGCTGAAAAAGGGCATTGGCATTGCGGTGCTGGTGGTGGCCGTGCTGGCAGCGGCCTGGGTGGCCGCGCCCCATGTGCTGGACTGGGCCACCCACACCTGGTATACCGTGGTGCGGGATCGTGACCTCTCCGCATCCAGTGCTGTCAGCGAGAGTGCATCCTCCGGGACGCAGAGCACCGCTGCCAGCGAACCGGCAGCTTCCTCGGTGCCGGAAAAGGAGCCGGAGCCCGAGGTCAAGGGCACTGATATTGTGACGGGCCTGTGGGCAGAGGTGGATGTGACCACCCTGACCGACGAGGCCGCCATCCGCTCCGCCGCCCGGCAGCTCAAGGCACAGGGCATGACCTATGCCATCCTGACCCTGAAGGACACCGCCGGGCAGGTGTATTACGCCTCCCAGACGGCGGTGGGTGCCGCCAATGCAGCCCCCACGCAGGTCGAGCTGACGAGTGTGGCATCCATCTTCAAGGAGGAGGGGCTGGTGCCGGTGGCTGCGCTGACTGCCTTCCGTGACCCTGCCGGTGCCCGGGCCGACCACGCTCTGGCCATCCGGTATCAGGGGCAGGAGTACCTCTGGCTGGACAACAAGGCTTCCGCCGGAGGCAACCCCTGGCTGAACCCCTACGCTGCGGAGACCGTGCAGTATATCGGCGATCTGATCGCCGAGGTGCACGCCGCCGGGTTTGATCAGGTGCTGCTGGAAAATGTCCAGTTCCCCTCGTCCACCAGCGCCAAACAGGATTATGGTGCCACCAACGGTGTGGACCGTGCCGGGCAGCTGACTGCGGATATCGCCGCCTGGCAGGCCCGCTTCGGAGATACGGTGACGCTCTGGTATGGTTATTCGCTGGCCGAGGTGACCGGCTCCTCCAGCCAGCTGGGAGCCCCTGCGGCTCAGCTGGGCGTGAAGAACCTGCTGGTGAAGATCCCGTCCTCCTCTACGCTGGATGCAGCGGCCCGGGAGGAGCTGACCCTCTCCCTGACCGAGGCAGGTGTGGAGCATGTGGTCATCCGGGACGATGCCGCCAGCTATTTTGAGTGATCCCTGCGTTTTTGTGAGAGGGAGGGAAGTATTATGAACAAAACACCCTGTTTTTCCCCGGCGCACATCCTGCTGCCGTCGGAACAGATCCCGGTGGGGCAGTGGGGCTGTGTGGCCTGCGATCAGTTCACCAGTGACCGCTCCTATTGGGAAAAGGCTGCGCAGGCCGCCGCAGGCGGCCCCAGCACACTGGACCTGATCCTGCCGGAGGTCTATCTGGAAGAGGATGACGTGGATGCAAGAATCAGCGCCATCCATGCGGCCATGGACGATTACACCCGGAACGTGCTGACCCGCGCGGTGGACGGCTTCATTTATGTGGAGCGCACCGAGCAGAGCGGCCGGGTGCGGCAGGGCCTTGTGGGCAGGATCGACCTGGAGGCATACAGCTATGCCGAGGGCGCGGTGCCTGCCATCCGCCCCAGTGAGCACACCGTGGAAAGCCGCATCCCGCCCCGCATGGCGGTGCGCCGGGGGGCAAGGCTGGAAACGCCCCATATTATGATGCTGGCCGATGACCCCGGCTGCACCCTCATCGAGCCCATCGGCGAGAAGAAGGAGCAGCTGCGCAAGGTCTACGAGGGCGACCTGATGCTGAACGGCGGCCACATTGCCGGCTGGGCAGTGGAAGATCCCGCCCTGCTGGCACAGATCGACAGCGCCCTGGATGCTCTGGGCAGCCAGGAGGCCTTTGATGCCCGGTATCCCCAGGCAAAGGGCGGCGCGCCCCTGACGCTGGCCGTGGGCGATGGCAACCATTCGCTGGCTTCCGCCAAGGCCTGCTGGGAGGAGCTGAAAAAGACCCTGACCCCGGAGCAGCAGCTGACCCACCCGGCCCGCTGGTGCCTGGCTGAGGTCTGCAATGTCCACTCTCCGGCCATTGAGATCGAGCCCATCCACCGTGTCCTTTTCAATGTGGACTGCGGTGCCGTGCTGCTGGCCCTCATCGCGTGGAGCGATTCCCACGCGGCAGGCATCTGCTTCGGCGATGCAAAACAGCAGTCCTTTACGCTGGCAGGCCCCCATGTGGCCAATGTGCTCAGCTTTGAACATCCCGTTGCCCCGCTGACCGTGGGCACCATTGACGCATTCATTGAGTATTTCATGGCCCGCCACATCGAGGCCCGGGTGGATTATGTCCACGATGAGCCCGCTGTCCGCGCCCTGTGCAGGCAGGGGGGTGTGGCTTTCCTGATGCCGCCCTTTGAGAAGAGCGATCTGTTCAAGGGCATTGTTATGGGCGGTGTGCTGCCCCGCAAGACCTTCAGCATGGGGCATGCAGAGGAAAAGCGCTATTATATGGAATGCAGAAACATTTTAGGTGAAGAATGACATTTAACGAACTGAATCTTTCCGCGCCTGTGCTGCGTGCTGTGGCACAGGCGGGCTATGAATCCCCCTCGCCCATTCAGGCAGCGGCCATTCCGCCGGTGCTGGCCGGGAGGGACTTGATGGGCTGCGCCCAGACGGGTACCGGCAAGACGGCTGCCTTTGCGCTGCCCATGCTCGACCGCCTGACTGCCAGCGCGCCCCGCAAAAAGGGTGCCATCCGCGCCCTGATCCTGACCCCTACCCGGGAGCTGGCTTTGCAGATCGGCGAGAGCTTTGAGGCCTACGGCAAGTATCTGACCCTGCGCAGCACCGTCATCTTTGGCGGTGTGGGTCAGGCTCCGCAGGTCGCAGCCCTGAAAAAGGGCGTGGACATCCTCATTGCCTGCCCGGGCCGCTTGAACGACCTGGTGGGGCAGGGGCTGCTGGACCTCTCCAACATTGAGATCTTTGTTCTGGACGAAGCCGACCGGATGCTGGATATGGGCTTTGTCCACGACGTGAAAAAGGTGATCGCCAAGCTGCCCAGGCAGCGCCAGAACCTGATGTTCAGCGCCACCATGCCCAAGGAGATCGAGCAGCTGGCCGCAGGCATCCTGCACGACCCGGCCTTTGTCAAGGTAGACCCGGTGTCCAGCACGGTGGACCGCATCCAGCAGAGCCTGTATTTTGTGGAGAAGGGCAACAAGAAGTTCCTGCTGCCCTGGCTCATCAAAAACCTGAAGCCTGAGGTGGTGAACGCGCTGGTGTTCAGCCGCACCAAGCACGGGGCCGATAAAATTGCAAAAGACCTGAACAAGCAGGGCATCCCCGCCGCCGCCATCCACGGCAACAAGAGCCAGACCGCCCGTGTGACGGCGCTGGAGGATTTCAAGGCGGGCAAGACCCGGGTGCTGGTGGCGACCGATATCGCCGCCCGCGGCATTGACATCAGCGAGCTGTCCCATGTGTTCAACTACGACCTGCCCGAGGTGCCCGAGACCTACGTCCACCGCATTGGCCGCACGGCCCGTGCCGGTGCCGACGGCACTGCCGTCAGCTTCTGCGCCCCGGAGGAAAAGGAATATCTGGCCGGGATCGAAAAGCTGAACCGCCGCCAGATCCCGGTTGTCTCCGGCCATCCCTGGGACGGCGTGCCTGCCCCTGTCAAGGCTGCGCCCCCGGTGCGGGGCAAAAAGCCCAAGGCGGAAGCAGAGCAGCCGGAAAAGCCTGTGAAGGCAGAGCAGCCTGCCAAAGCAGAAAAGGCAGCCAAGGCCGAAAAGCCCGCTGCCCCCAAGAAGGAAAAAGCGGCTGTAAAACAGCCCAGCCCCAAGAATACCGAACCGAAAGAAGGAACATCCATGGAGGAAAACCAGAAGCGCACTTCCGGCGGTCGCAATGAGAACCGCCGCTCCAATAACAGCCGCACCCGCCGCGAGGGCAATGCCCCGCAGCCGGCCAACCGCGGCAGCAATGCCCAGCCCAAATTCGACCCCCACTTTGTGAGCGCCCCGGAGGCTACCCCCCTGCGCCCGGTCAAAAAGGCTCCGGCTGCGCAGCCTGCCGCAAAGCAGACTGCTCCGGCCCAGAACGGCCAGCGTCAGCGCGGCGGTCAGCCTGCCCGTGCCGAGCAGCGCACCGACCGCAATGATCCGCGCACCGAGCAGCGGGCAGAACGGAACAGCCGCAATGCCCGCCCGGCCCAGAACGGCCAGAGCCAGCAGGGCAGCCGCAATAACCGCAATGAAGTGCAGAGCAGCCGCCCGGCCCGCCCCGCCAAGAGCGAAGCACCCCGCGGCCGCAGCCGGAACGCTGCCCCCGCACGGGACGAGGACCCGGGCCTGATGCTGATCAGCCGCCGCCCGCCCCAGCAGAAGTTCACCAACTTTGAAGAGTATATGACCGCCCACGGCGGTGCCACCGCACCCATTGAGGATCACACCGATGAAACCTGAGCCGTTTGCCCCCTGGCAGTGCCCGCTCTGCGGCGAACCCCTGACCGGGGACACTGCTCTGAAATGCGGCAGGAACCACAGCTTTGACCGGGCGAAAGAGGGGTACTGGCACCTGCTGCCGGTGCAGAGTATGCGCACCAAGGCCCCGGGCGACAGCAAAGAGATGGTCGCCGCCCGCCGTGCCTTCCTGAACGCCGGGTATTACGGCATCTTCGGCCGGGCGCTGGGGGAACTGTGCCTTGCGTACGGCGCTTCCGCCGGGGCAGATGCACCGCTCCACCTGCTGGATGCGGGCTGCGGCGAGGGCTGGTACGACCGCTGCATTGCACAGGCCTTTGCACAGGCGGGCAGGCCGGTGCAGCTGGCGGGCTTTGATATCGCAAAGCCTGCGGTGCGTCTGGCCGCAAAGGCACTGCCTGCCGCAAAATACGCGGTGGCATCCAGCTTTGCCCAGCCTGTCCGCACCGGATGGGCCGACCTGCTGCTCAACTGCTTCTCGCCCTTTGCGCAGGAAGAGTTCCGGCGCGTGCTGCGCCCGGGCGGACGGATGATCTATGTCGTGCCCGGTGCAGAGCACCTCTACCAGATGAAGGCTGTCCTTTACGACACGCCCTACAAGAACCCGGTGCAGGAGGTGGCCTATGAGGGCTTCCGCCCCATTGGGGAGCGGGAAGTCTCGGGCAGCATCACGGTGCCTGCCGGGCAGCTGGAGGCGCTGTTCGCCATGACCCCCTATTACTGGAAAACGCCACGGGATGGCGCGGCCCGCCTGGCCGCCCTGCCCGAGCTGACCACGGACATCGCGTTCCGCTTCCTTGTGTTTGAAAAAGAGTGATCGAAAAGCCCCCGGCCTGTGAGGATACAGGCCGGGGGCTTTTTGTATGCAGAAAACAGGGTCACATTGCGATCCAGCCCAGTGCGTTGGCGACCGAACTGGCCAGGATGATGGCCGCGAAGATGGGGCAGAGATACCGGAGCATAAAGTTGAACACCGGTTTGCGGCGGAAGGGCTGACCTTCCCGTGTGACCTCTTCCTCGATCTTTTCCACACCGACGATCCGGGAGACCAGCAGGCAGGTGGCAATGGCCGCAATGGGCATCATCACCGAGTTGGTCAGGAAGTCGAAGAAATCGAGGAACTGCATCCCGAACACGGTCACGCTGGCAAGGGGGCCGTAGCCCAGCGCGGAAAGGCTGCCCAGTGTGATCATAATGCAGCCGATGAGGATGGTGGAGCGGGTGCGGTCCCAGCCCAGCTCGTCCTCAAAGGTAGAAACGGCACTCTCGGTCAGGGCAATGGAGCTGGTGAGGGCCGCGAACAGCACCAGCACAAAGAAGAGCACGCCTACGGCAGTGCCCATGCCCATGCTGGCAAAGACCTTGGGGATGGTAATGAACATCAGGGCCGGGCCCGCCTGCAGGGTGTCAGGGTCGCCGCCCGAAAAAGCGAACACGGCGGGAATGATCATCAGGCCCGCCATGATGGCAATGGCGGTGTCGAAGATCTCCACGTTTTCCGTGGACTGCTCAATGGACACGTTCTTTTTCATGTAGGAGCCAAAGGTCACCAGGATGCCCATGGCAATGGAGAGGGAGTAGAACATCTGCCCCATGGCGGAAACCACGGTCATCCACGAGAAATTGGCCGGGTTGGGCACCAGAAAATACTTTACACCTGCCAGTGCGCCGGGCCGTGTGACCGAGTAGACAGCAATGACTACCGAGAGCACCACCAGCACCGGCATCATCACCTTGGAAACGCGTTCAATGCCGTTTCGCACACCGGCGTAGATGATGGCGACCGTAATAAGGCAGAAAACGGCAAAACAGAGCTCTGTGGAAACTCCGTTTGAGATGAAGCCGGAAAAATAGCCGTCCTCTGCGAGCAGGGTACTGTTGCCCTTCACGTATTCGATCAGATATTTGATGACCCATCCTCCGATGACAGAGTAGTATGGAACGATCAGAATCGGGATAATGGCGTTGATCCAGCCTCCGGCGGAAAGCCATTTCGATTTGCCGAACGACTGGAAAGCGCCGACCGGGCTTTTTCGTGTCATGCGTCCGATGGCGGACTCGGCAACGATCATGGAGTAGCCGAAGGTGAGCGCCAGCAGGATATAAATGAGGAGGAAAATTCCTCCGCCGTATTTTGCTGCGAGGTAGGGAAAACGCCAGATATTTCCAAGTCCGACGGAAGCGCCTGCTGCAGCCAGCACGTAACCGATTTTGCCGGAAAACGAGCTGCGGGATTTGTTGTGTTTGTTCATAGAGTTCCTTCCTTTTGTGTGTTACAAAAATTTTGGGTTTATGGTCAGTTCTTGAAGACTTTTTATGCTGACACCATAAAGAAGATTGTAACATTATTGGGAAGGAAAGTCACTACTAAATTTTTTATTTTTTGCTGTCCGGCAGGGATTCCCCGACCAGTTCCGCCATCAGCTCCGGTACAGTGGTCATGTGATCGAGACGCCATGCGTTTTCTCCGCAGAAAAGAAGAGCGTTGTCGGTATCGCCATCGGCAGCGCGGGCCAGGGCTGTGGTAATACAGTAGGGAATGGAGGCTTTGTCGCATTTTTTGAGGCACTGGTAGCAGTGTGAGATTTTTTCCCGTTCCTGTTCGCGTTCCGTCAGAAACGGATTGCGGATTGCGCGGCCCGGCATGCCGACCGGACTGTGCATGATCGTGATATCTTCTTTTTTTGCATTCAGGTATGCCTGTTTGTAGCGGGGATCGGCATCGCATTCTTCCGTGACAACGAAACGGGTAGCCATCTGGACGCCTGCGCAGCCAAGCGACAGATAGTGAAGGATATCCTCATGGGTGTAGACGCCTCCGGCAAAGACGACGGGGATGGTACAGGCATATTTTTCTTCGTAGCCATGTACAATCTGCAGAATTTCCCGGATTTCGTCATCGTAGCCGCGCCGTGCTGTTTCTTCCACGGTTTCGGCGGAGTAGCCGAGATGGCCTCCGGCTGCAGGACCTTCGATGACAACGAGATCAGGAACGCGGTGATAGTGATTGTCCCAAAGCTTC
>OHFR01001063.1_pt1 | contig 9819 bp, 7 predicted proteins | sample 1567531 | NCBI WGS metagenome assembly OHFR01 (sample SAMEA3879597, study PRJEB24766) | human gut metagenome | biome: human-associated habitat; feature: feces | place: USA | collected 1985/1987
GGAAGGACCCGGAGGTAGACGCGCCGCTGGTAAGAGCGCAGTACCGCATCCGGGGCGAAAGAGAAAATGCCGAGGTAGTCGAGAAGATGTATTTTGACCGGCTGCTGGATTTCGTCTATGTGGAGCTTATGAAGGGGTTGCAGAAGGGCTTTGTGCCGAAACGCTGTGCCAACTGCGGACGCTGGTTCTTGCAGATGCCGGGTATGACCTACGCCTATTGCGGCGAACCGGCGCCGGGGCAGAACGGCAAGACCTGCCGGGAGATCGGAGCCACCAGCAGCTTCCGCAGCAAGGTGCAGAACAACGATGTTTGGAAGGCTCATCAGCGGGCCTACAAAAAATATTTTGCCCGTACCCGAAAGGGGACGATAAGCAAGGGCGTGTTTGAAGTGTGGTCCCGGAAAATGGAGACGCTGCGGGACGATGCGCTGAAGGAATATGGCAGAGCGAAGAGCGAAGAGGAACGTCAGCGCATTGTGGATGAGGTCACGCAAAAACTGAATAAGCTGTGAGCGAAAAAACAGGAGGGAGCTGCGTCCGCAAATGCGGATACAGTCCCCTCCTGCGCCGCAGTGCCGAAGCACTGCGTAGTCCCATTACGGAGTCCGGAGCAGTGGAGCACTTCGCAGACTGCTCTGGATCATACTGACAACGGCTTGTGCTTGATTTGCAATGCAAATCTTGACTTTCCATCCAACAATCCGTACTCTTAAATCGTATCAAGTTACCATGACGGATAAGCAGAAGGAGCTGTTTTCTCGGTACACGGACGCTGTTCGTGAATATCAGACCATGGCAGAGTGCCTGCTGTTCCAGAATAGCTTTAAGCTGGGCACCAGGATTATACTTGAAATTATGGAAGAATAAATCAGCAACTAAATGAAGTCAATCAGCCGGGCGGTAGGATGCTGCTCGGCTGATTTATTACTTCAACTCGCTCCTGACTCTTAAGCTTAGTACAACTGTTGTGAGCGGTAGAAGCAAGTGTTTTATGATTATTTGGATTGTTTTCTCAGCGCCTCAATCGCATTACGGATATTAACTGCCGAAGTTTCCTTAGCCCACTCATCCCAGAAATCAATCGTCGCACTTCTTGGCTTCAGCTTTGGAGGCGCAATCCTAATTCTACTCGGAAGAAGACTGGCATCCCCCACAATCAATGCTTCACCAATATCCAAAATTGGGAGCATCTCTGCATAATCACCTAAGCTATCAGGAAGCAATCTCTTGACTACCGCCTGGTCATCAGCATTGGTCAAACGCATTGCAATAAAGTTGTTGCTCTGACTCAACACCGTTCGATTTACTTCTGACGGGCGTTGAGATATTACTACCAGTCCAACTCCGTATTTACGCCCTTCCTTTGAAATTCGCTCAAAAGTAACCAAGCTGGCATCATCAATACTTTTCTCTGTATGAGCAGGGATATACAAATGAGCCTCATCGCAGAAAATAGCTATTGGATGTCGCTCTCCAACTTGTGACCACTGCTGAACTGAGAAAACGACTCTCGCAATCAAGGAGAAGGAACCTCGGAGAAGTCTATAATTTTGACACCCTTTTTCCCATTTTGTGCTGGTAGCATCAGTTTACAGCAAAGTTCATCCATATAGTCATATTTTAACAGCGATTCCTCTCGGCTAAACATAAAGTTCAATCGTTTATCTTTTCGCTTTGTCTCTAATCTTTGGATGAAACGAGTAAGCTGACCGTTGTACGGCCCTTTTTTCTCTGCCCCCGCACGTGCTCCCGGTACCATTTCTTGATCTAACGCTGTCAGACAGTCGATCATTTTATCCAAGCTATAAGGAATGGGACTATCTAATGTAATGTTAGCTTCCATTTCTTCTAAGCCCATACCATGTAAAAAGTCTTTTTTATGCTTAATTACTTGGTTACTGAACATCATAGCCTGATTAGGTGCATTATTATCACTACGATCTAACATTAGAGACAACATTTCTTCATAAGTAAGTAGCCAATATGGAAGAAACAGAATACCTTCTGATATGGTATCATTAGGGCCCGCAACCTTTAAGTGTGTAAAGTTGTCTCCCTCCAATGTAGAGTACTCCCCATGAATATCAAAAAGAAGTGCATCTGCTGATTTTAGCTCAGCTACTTGCTCAAGTATTTTTGCTACACACCAAGATTTTCCGGAGCCAGTACTGCCAACAATTACAGCATGACGTTGAAATAGTTTATTACCATTAATCCATGCAGTCGCATCTTCATCAATAGAATAATTTCCGATCTGAAGACAAATTTGCTCTTGTCCTTCAGGAACAGAAGAGACCGCCTGCATAAATTGTTTCAATCTTTCGCCATTAATCAGGTAACATTCTGCATTAATGGTTGGAACTGTTGCCAAAGAGCGGCGAAAGACATTTTCTTTGAGACCTTCTTTATCTAAATGTGTTCCGATCAGCACTACTTTAATCACATTAAAGCTCAAATCTGGCGTTAGGTCTTCTGCAGAATCTGTAAATCCAGATTTTCGTATAATTTTAGATACCAATCCAATTAAGTGCTGACCCACTTTAGAGCTTTGAATAGTCACAAGGTGATTAACTTGTAGTCCTTTAAGCTTGTCATCATTCTCAACTTTGATAATTGCTGTGGATGTATCTACGCTTTCTACTGTTCCCAACAATTCATCTTGATTATATTCAAATATGCCCATTATACTACCTCCTCACCATATTTTTAGAAATTCTTTAAGAGACCAATATTGTCCATCATATGTCTCAGACCAACCATTGCTATAAACGGTAGTATGCTGATCATCTGCCCTTTCAAAGATTAAATGCTTTCGTATTTTAGCTTCTATAATATGTTTTCGGCACGCCTCCGTCATAGTACGAGCAAGAATAATAATTGGTTTTCCTGTTGCTATTTGCGCCAACAGTTTCGGTTGAATATGTTCGTCATTAAATCCATATCCAATACACAAATATGCTCCTGCCTGGATAAATGCCTTGTCCGCTTCAGCAATGATCGAACGATACGGTTCTTTATGGGTGCTGCTATATTTTTCTTTTCCTGGCGGTACAACAAGAGGATAAAACCCTTCCGGGATTTTTCTTGACATTGGTACAGAAATGATTTTATCATTTCTATCAACAAACCAATCCAGTGAACCATGAACTTTCCAAATATCAACAGTTCGTTCCCTGCACCGTGTGCGGCGCTGCTTAGTTGCCAAACTTGGAATTTCTAATTTCCGCAAAATAGAACCTTCGAATCCAGTAATAGATGTGGCATCAATGCCATCCGCAGCATATTCAGGAAGTCTGTCATAGTTTGTAGTAACAACAACTGCCTTATTTGGTGCAGGTGCGATTACCTTATTTAGCAATTCCACAAATTCTTTAGGCGGAGATAATTGGTTTGTGTCAAAGAATTCCGTATCATGGCGATTTATGGTTTCCCAAGTCACCGTCCTGATGTGTTCAATGGTTTCCGTCCTAAGTTGAACACTATCTATTGCCGCCTCAAGACCGCTTGCATCTATTGCTTGACATAAGTTTGCAAACTCTGGATCGTCTTTTACAACGGGGTCAGCCTCTATTGCTTCAGCCAGATTTCTCATGGAAGGTAGTCCGTACGGCATTGAAGCACCTGACCCTAATACAATTAGTGGACTGTTTTCCAAATAGCTTTGCGCCAAATTAACACAACCATCCCAGTCCATATATTCTACCTCCTTTCTCCTTAGCCTTTTCGATTTTTTCTTGAAAGTCTACGGTCCCTCATTTTGCTCCAAATGTTATGGAGTAGTTCTACCTCATGAGTTGTAAGTCCAAGCCCCTGATGTAGCAAAATTTCATCCGTATACTGAAGAATATCATCAATTTTCCCTTCACGCTGCAATGCATCCATCTTGTCCAAATCGAGTTTATCAGCTGCTATCATGGGTATACGCATTTTGCGCATCTCGCCTGGCTCAAAGGTCAAAACACCACCGCCATAGCTTCGGCCCAATGTTTCACTAAGCGCCAAAGTATATGTGTTTAAGAATGCTCCAACAACTGTTCTGCCATCAACCCCTTCATGGAACCGAACCTTGTGAAGTGTATCTGTCACAAGCGCATGTTTGTTATTCAGGACCATCTTGGGGTAAAGATTAGCTTGTCGTACTAAAAACGCCTCTGCACGCCATGTATAAGAAACATGGTACCATCTTGGCCTAATTCGGAATTTATAATTTTTATTATACTCTTGAGCTTCGCCCCACTGGATATACTTTCGTTGAAATTTTGGCAATTCATCAATCGGTAGGTCTGTGGGCTCAAAGAAATAGACTTTTTTGCCTGCTTTAACCAGATTTTCGTAGTCCTGTTCAGTCAACTCAAGACCTTTAATTTGATCCGTACGGCTAATAATGGGGACCACACTTTCCTGCAAATGAAATTTATCTACAATTTCTTGGTTTATTACAAAAAAAGCATTTTCGCCACTCACCAAACCGACATTCACATCATAAAGATCTGTTGCATTTGTAATCTTACTGGATTTGTTAAGTCGATTAAGAAGGTTCAGCTCTTCGTTTGAAAGATAGTATTTTACCCACTTATCTTTGCTGTGATCCAGTTTTTTCACTTCTGCAACTTCCAAACACGCTTGACCAGCAGAAATTAAAGACTCCAAACCATCTAACTCAACAACTCTAATGCCCTGTTTGCTCGATTTTCTTTCACCGAGAAGTAGAATGACTTCCTGCTGAATATCATCGAAAACCAGCTTTTTAAATGTTACGAGAGTCAGGCTTTCAAAGTAATTGCTTAAAAACAGTCTTGCTTCAGCAGCATAATCCACCTGAAACAGTTCAGCCGGAATTACCATACCTACTCGACCATCTGGTTTCAACGCTTTGCAAGCAAGCACAAGGAAAGGCAGCCAAATGTTCATAAGTCGATTCGGCTTGAAGCCATGTTTTTTCATCAGTTCAATCGCAACTTTCCGATACTCTTCTTCGAAATTTTGGTAACGAATGAAGGGCGGATTTCCTACGATGACATCAAACTCTTTTTCTCCATCAATACACTTCTGATAGTAGGTAAAAAAGTCGCTCTGGACTACATTAGGTCTGTACTGACTGGCTTTACTTGCTTCAACTTTATCCAGTTCAACACCAGTAACATTGCGTTTAATGGACTGATCTGATGCTCCCATTTCGTGCAGCCTATCTGCAATGGCGCTGATGAAACTTCCGTCTCCACAACTTGGTTCCAGAATTTCATCATTCTTCGTCCTGATTGCCCAAGTTGCAATAAACTCTGCTATCTTTTCAGGCGTATAATATCCGCCTCTCAATTTGTTGTATCCTTCGATTGGTTTCATTCTTCATCCCCGTTTTCCTGAGCTTCCACTTGATATAATGCATCAATCAAAGTATTCAACTCATCGTTTACTGCATTTATAGAGCGTTCAAACACAGTTTTCTCCGTAGCATTTCGTGCATGATTGGCCTGATTCTTTAGATTCATAATCGTACGTACATGTTCAACAATATTGTCATGCTTCTGCACATCTGACGGATTCCCATAGTCAATCCGATAAATTGGCAATGTCGCAATAAACTGTTTTCCATGTGAGTAGTAATCTCCACGGAAAGTACTGGCTTTACTTTTCACTAAAAGTTCTATCAGCCAATGATTTAGGATTGCCTGCACATAGAAAATTGATTCTTGAGCATTTTGTTTCATCTGCAGGCCATAGAACGGCCCATTTCCTCCACCAGTAAAAACAACCAGTTCATCATCGTAGACATAATTGGAGGACAGCGAGAGTACGGGCCAGACCAAGTGCTCACCAGACATAAATCTTCTCAAGCTTTGGCTGCGGCCAAATGCATACCAATTCAGCTCCGTTCGATTGGGCATATTACGCCTATCTAATGCTTGTTTATGACGCCTTAGGTACTCGAATGCGTGAGGGAACTGGTTCTCCATTTCCGCTATATCATAAAGCTTAGGCTTTCCGTCAACTTCTTTGTACGGGAAAATAATATAACTATTTGCTGTAATCTTCTCGTAGCTTGTCAGTTTGGCATCATAGACGCTTTTTCTTAAGATGCCTTTTTCAAGCTGAAACTCAGTTCCATTTTCTTCATGACTGTATACGAAATCTTCATCTTCCCGATCTACATGAATGATATAAATATTGTCAGCGCTTGTCTGTACTCCCACAAAAATATCAGCTAAATTCGCAAGAGGTTCGCAATTCTCATCGGCTCTGTGCAGCTGGCTAATAAGTGACTGCGGTAAAAAAGCCCAAGGCTGCCGAGACAAATAAGGGGCCGCATATGTAGCGCATTCCACAGTGTGCTTAAACAAGAACTGGTTTAGATTCTGCACAAATCCAATCTGAAATTCATCATTCGGCTGCTTTGACATAATCAAAATACAAGTATAAGTACTTCTGTTTTCAAAGACCTGATGTGTGCCGAAGTGCATAATTTTTTTAACATTTCTATGAGATGAGAGAAGTCCTCTTAGTTCAGCACCAGATTGGATGTTCATGAATTTATGGGGAACAATATAGCCTAAAACACCGGTATCTTTTAAAAGTGAAAGAGCTCTTTCAATAAACAAATAATACTTATCTAATGTCTCCGTAACTGCAGTTACATATCCAGAGTTATTGCTCTTGTAAAAAGCATATTCCTCCGGCGAGTAGTGAACCATGTTCTGCACTCGGATATAGGGAGGGTTGCCTATAATGGCATCAAACTTTCCTGCTGGAAACTCGTGGTTCCAATCAAACATCCGCAACTTGTTCATCAAATTTGGATTTTGATAAATTGTACGATTGTAACGAGCATAGCTTGTATCAACCAAACTGTTTCCAAGTTTGATATTCTCGTCCAAATTAGGCAAAATCCGGTTGTGCGTTCTTACGTGGTAGGCATCTAATTCTTCCGCCGAAGAATCCTCCAATACTTTTAACAGCAAACTGAATTTTGTCACTTCAATTGCCAGAGGATCAATATCTACACCAAAAATTAGATTCTTCAGAATATCTCTTTTTTGTTCATAAGAAAGAAAAAGGCTTTGTGTCCCAGGAAGTTGATACAGGCTACCATTTTGCAGAGATTCTTCCAATTTATTTTGGCGTAAATATTCAATGTGAAAATTCATCACATACTCAAATGCAGACAGCAAAAAGTTGCCAGATCCACAACAAATATCAGCAATGTGATAATTTGCCACTTCTTCTGGTGTCTTCCCCGCATATAAACTGCTCAAGGTTTCATTCACGATAATATCGGTAATATTTTTCGGAGTATTAACAGTTCCTTGAGCATCTACCACTTCGGGTTTCTTAACAGAGACAACTTGACCGTTGGCCTCAATTTCAAGGGTTTCAGCTAAGAATAGTTCATAGATCTGACCGATAATATAGGGATCTACAACTCCAAATTCATAAGAATTATTCGGATAATACAAGCTCTGGAAAATATCAATGATGACAGCATCAGAAATAATCAGCCGATCTTCATCCAGCATCTCAAATAATCCAGAATCATATTTTTGGTCAGCAACCGCAAACAGATCTTTTAACTCTTGATATGTCGTAATTCTCTTTAGTGATTCGTAATTTTCAAGATTTTTATCTTCACAAATACGCAAGAAAATAGATCGATTTAAAATTCTCTGGACAAAAATATTAAGGGTAACAGCATCGACATTGGGATTGTTCCTCACAACATCGCTACCTAATTGATTTCTCCATCCACGAATTTGATCCAGAAAATAAGCATCGAAAGGTTCTCTGCGCATTGCACCACGGACATTACCGAAGATTCGTTGGAAATCTCCGTTTAAGACCGATTCTTTCGAGAGCAACGAGTAAATCTCCTCAAACTTATCTTCATACTCTGTGTAATGATAGTGTGCAATAAGTGCGGTGCCAATTTCATCGCCTTCAACTGGGCGTACTGTACAATCATATATAAATAAATCTGTGAAATTAGTAAGGACAGATACTTTAAGGTTTCCGCTCCATCCATAGCGTCGTAACTGGAAAGACGGTGCTCGGTCAGCAGTGATGTTTACAGAAGGCTTTTTCGTCTCTAAAAAGAAAAGTATTTCTGTTCCGACTTTGAAGGAATAATCAGGCTTTTTGCTCCTATGTGCACCATTTTCTTCAACCAAAACAGTAGCTTCGTGAGTAACTTCTCGTAAATGCTGAGGCAATCCTGCTTCATTTAAAACATCCCACCCCAGCAGTTGAAAAAACGGGTTCACGAAATCTACTCTCACTTGGGTTTCGTTATATGTCGCTTGTTGATACTGGTCAAAATTACTGTTGTATATACTAACCAACGTTCTTAATTGATTCCGAGCTGCAACCAAGTTTGCATTAGGCATTGTCACGACCCTCTTTCTCAGGAACAAATTCCAAAATATCATCTACTCCGCAGTTCAATGCTAAGCATATTTTTTCAATGCTTTCTGTTGAGATATACTCGTCTCTTTTGAGGCGAGTGATAATATTGGCACTTACACCTGCCATATCTTTCAACTGAACATTGGAAATTTTTTTATCTATCATCAAATGAAAAAGCTTATCGTAACAAACTGCCATACCGCACCTCTCATAATCAAATATATTAATTGATTATATCACGAATCCGTGATTTTATCAAGCGTAAATGTAATTTTATATATGATATATGATAACGGTCATATAATTGCGTAATAAAAACCTTGTTATAAGTGGTTGCATACTTCACCGGCTCCCTGGCATCGCTGGTCGGGTGCCATGCGTAGGCCATCAGGGGTATCCCCTTGCTCGTCGAAAAAGATGTCAGGTGTTTTCTGATGTTTGGTAAGGCCTATTTTCATGAACACCTTCTGCTTTCCGAATTTTTCTTCGTCTCCTTTATAGGATGCATCAATGACTACTGGTGTTAAGGCTGCAAGTCCCTGGCCGTGTACGATGTTTTTCAGTCCGCTTGCTGGATGTTCCATTCCATGTGCGAGGGTTACTCCGGCTGTGTTGATTACCATACCGCCGATTGTACTTGCCATTGTGATATTTTCCCACTCTTTTTTGTTTCCAGTTCCGTTGTATACAGAAACAAGGTTATTCGCAATGAGTTCAATAGCGTATAAGCTCAGTGCATCTGTGAGTGGCTGTGCGATTTTGGATGTGTATGCTTCAATATTATGGCATAATGCGTCAAATGTAACGGATGCGAGTACTTTTTTCGGCATTGTCATCATACATTCCGGGTCTACGATGGACACTTTGGCTACGATGGCATTACAGCGGAGAGACTTTTTATCCCCGTTATCAGGATTGGTGAGAACAGCAAATCCATTTCCTTCTGAACCGGTACCGCAGGTTGTAGGGATGAGTACTAATGGCAGAGCATCATCGCTACGCAGGCGATTATAGATGTAATCGTTGATATCCCCATCATTTTTACTTAAAAATGCAATCGCTTTTGCACAGTCCATGATACTTCCACCACCGATGGCAACGACAACATCACAACCATTTGCCTTTGTAAAATCTGCGCCTTCCTGCGCTGTTGTTGTGAGTGGATTCTGGCTTACTTTGTCAAAAAGAGCTGTTTCTAAACCTGCTGCTTTTAAGCTGTCGTTTACCTTATCATAAAGTCCAGACTTTTTCGCACTGCTTTTTCCAGTAACAATCAATGCTTTTTTACCATTATACTCTGCATGGAAATGCGGCGGCATATGATCATTATAATACATGGTAACACGTATTCCGTAAAACAATGATATTTCTGGCACTGCTCTCACTCCTGTTCATTTTTGTAAATTTCAGTTTCTTATGCTTGTA
>OHFR01001065.1_pt1 | contig 9797 bp, 8 predicted proteins | sample 1567531 | NCBI WGS metagenome assembly OHFR01 (sample SAMEA3879597, study PRJEB24766) | human gut metagenome | biome: human-associated habitat; feature: feces | place: USA | collected 1985/1987
TTAATGCAACAGCAACATCGTTGAATTGCATATCGCAGAGATGCCGTTTTGATGTTGCGCTAATTTCTTGACTTGCGATAATAAGAATAATGGGATTGTTTTCTCTTTTTCAGAGAAGAGGGGGTACAGAGCCCTGCTATGCAAAAAGCCCACTTGCCCCTGCGATCGACCAGATAAAATCGCCCGCATTGTGGTCAAAGTGTCCTCAAACCGGACGGTTTGGGTGCCATCCTTGTAGTTGAACGTGATCAGCATCCGGTCATCGTACAGGAAAATGGCATTTACAAAAATTTCAATCAGTGCTTTCCTCTTTTTTTCTGCGAAATATCGAACTTTCTAAATTTCATCAGCCAGAACCGGATGAAATCCTCATTGAAGCTGGGCTTCTTCAATTTTTCATCTGCGATTTTTACAGTCAGCTCATCTTTCTGGATTTCCAGCGCTTCCAGACGCTCTTTCGTTGTCCGGGTGTACAAGCCGTCCTCGATTGCCTTCATCAGGTTGTCCAGCTTTTTGTTGACCTCTCGCAGTTGCTTTTCCAGCAGCGGGATCGTTGTGTTTTCCTGATTCTGGACATCCATAACCAATTGAACGATCTTGTCGATCACCGCATCGTCCTGAATCAGCTTCATGGTCTCCCGGACGACTAGATCTTCCAGCCATTCTTTCTGCACGGTCTTTTTGTTGCAGCCCTTGCGCCGCTTGACATTGGCGCATACTTATATTTTTTCAGCAAGTGCTTCACCATCTTACGCATACTCGCACGGGCAGTTTCTTTTTTCTGCAGGTCTATTACACTTGCATTACTGAATTTCTGCGTTTCCAGCCATCTCCATTGCAGCGTTCGATTGACACAGGTTGAGTTATCGGCAGATACAGCAAACACAACGGGCGGCTCTGGTAACAGAGCTGCCCGTTGTGTTCGTTTATGAAAAGGAGAACTTAGATCTCATACCACTTGATCTCGTTGGCATCCAGATGCAGAGCAAAGCTGCTGCCGTCTGTGGTGTAAACGGTGGTGTCCTGCGGCTCGTAGGTGTTGTTCACCACACAATACTTGCCGTTCTTGACGTAGGCGTGAACTTCTACATTATAATTGGAGCTGAACCATGTATGCAGTTCCTCCTCGCTGTGGGCACTCCACAGGATAGCGCGGTAAAGGGTGCGGCTGTTGGCAAAACTGTAAGGTACGCCGCTGATGTACACGGCGCGCCCCTTGCCGAAGTCGTGTGCCGCCATCTGCACTTCTTTGTTTCGCTGCACCAGCACCTCGGTGCCCTCAAGGGCGTAGATGTTCTTTTTGCCCTCGCCAAAGTCCACGGGTTGGTCGGCGTCCTGCAAGATAAAGTGGTCGGGGTGCTCCTCCCAGTTGTACTTGTCGTAGTTGAGGGTGAAGCCGTTTTCTTCCTCCACGCCCAGCACGCTGGCAAGCTGGAGAATGTGGCCCTGATACGGGTGACCGGAAGGCTCACCCACGCCGATGAAGCCGCCGCCGTTCCAGACGAACTTGCGGATAGCGGAGGAGATCTCCGGGTCTTCCCACCAGATGCCGCCGGTGTGTGCGGTGTCGGCATCGCCGACATTGATAATGACATCCAACGAATCCAGCAGATGCGGGTCGTTCTTGATATCCTCAAAGCTGATAAACTTCACATCAAAGGGCGCACCGGACAGCATCTCAATGACACCGGCATAGCTATAGTTCTGCTTGTAATAGAGGGCGTGATGCACCATGTGACAGCCCCAAGCCCGCATTTTACCCCAACAGTTCAGCACGGCCACTCGCTTGACACAGTAGGGTGTGGTGCCCTTGATGTTCTCGTACAGTTCGCGGAACTCGTTGCAGACGCTCTCCACGTAGTCCACGAACTCCGGGAACTGCAAGGCCAGTTTCAGATAGCCGCCATAGCCGATGCGGTCAATGGGCTTGCGCAGGATAGCGCGGCGGGCTGTAACCCAGTTCTCCTTGGCTTCCCGCACCGGGTCGCCGCCCTCGTGGAAGGTGTCGGGGAAGAAGTACGGCAGGAAACGGCCCTCGGTGTACTTCACGCCCTCAATGTCAGAGATCAGGCGCAGGGTGGAGCCGTTGCCCACGCTGCCCACTACGGCATCCAGTCCGATGGTCTTGAACTCCGGCATGAAAGGTTCGGTGCCGATCCAGTGATCGCCGAGGAACATCATGGCTTCGCACCCGCACGCGTGGGTGATGTCCACCATCTCCTTGGCAAGCTTTGCCACCTCGCGGCGCTGGAAGGCCTGAAAATCCCGGAATTCCTTGCTGGGCACCCGGTACTGGTTGTTATAGTAGCCCTGATCGATGATGTACTCCGGGCGGAACTTGTAGCCCACTTCCTGCTCAAACTGGTTGAGGATATAAGGGCTGACCGAAGCAGAGTATCCATACCAGTCCACGAACTTCTCCCGCTTCAGCTCGTCGAAGATCAGGGTGAACTGGTGGAAGAAGGTGGTGTAGCGGATGACGTTTACATAGGGGTGCTCTGCAATGAACTTGCGCAGGCGCTCCATGGAATACTTGTGGGTCTTGGGCTGACGCACGTCAAAGGTGATCTGGTGCTCAAAATTCGTCCAGCCGTTGGTGGTAGCGTTGTACATATGCACCGGGTCCCAGATGAGGTAAGCCAGAAAACTGACGGTATACTCATGGAACGGTACGGCCTGTACGGTCACACTGCCGTCGGCGTAGCTCCACAGCTCCGGGGGCACCGGCTGGCCTGTGGTGCGGTCCATGACCTCCCACCAGCGGGTGATATCGTCGTTGGTGTTCACCTGCATCAGCTCCGGGCTGATGCCCTTCATCAGCGGGATGGTCACGGTGTCGCCGGGGGCGGTGTAAAAGCCGGTCATGATGTAGCACTGCTGTACCTCGTCCGGGTTTGCCTTTGCCCATGCGTTGTCCTTGCGGGTGGTATAGTAGGTGGAGTAGATCTTGGCGTCCGCATCCTTGAGCTGCTGCGGAAAGTCGGTGCCATCGCAGTCGCGGATGGCATCAGCACCCCACTTTTTTAAGATCTCCAGCGTTTCGGGCACAACGTCCAAGTCGGTGGGGATGGTCACGCGCCCGGACTTTCTTGTTTCATCCATAGGGATTCTCCTTTACCTCTCTCTTATCCTCAATCCTGATAGGTCGCATTGTAGATGGCCAGCACTGCCAGCAGCAGCGCTACGCCCACCAGCATGATGCCAAGCCCTGCCAGCTGTCCGGTCATTTTCCAGCCGGACACCACCAGCACCAGTGCCAGTACGAACAGCACCAGCATCAGGATCATGCGCAGGGCGGGATGGTTTTTCCAATATGCTTTCATCGTCTGTCACCTTAACCTTTCAAGCCGCCCACGGTCATGCCCTGCGTCAGCTGCCGCTGCACGCAGATGTACAAAATCAGGGTGGGCAGCATCACCAGCACAAGGCCTGCGTACATGGTACCGTACTGGGCGGCGCTCTGCTGCGCCTGCATCAGGTTCAAAAGACCGACCGGCAGGGTGCGGGGTGCCTTGGTGGAGCTCATCAGGGTCATGGAGATGATATACTCGTTCCAGAAGGACAGGAAGTTGAACAGGATGATGGTGATGATGGAGGGCTTTGCCATGGGGAAGATGATACGGGTCATGGTGGAGAAGTAGCTTGCACCGTCGATGTAGGCTGCCTCCTCAAAATCATGGGGCAGGGTGGCAAAATAGCCCGAAAGCAGATAGATGGTAAAAGGCAGGGCTGTGGCTGCATACACCACCGCCAGCACCACCAGATTGTTCAGCAGGAAGCTGCTGCCAAAGTGGCTCTTCAGCCAGACATCTCCGTCCCGCAGCATCAGGAAGATGGGCACCACGATGTAGTTGACATTGATGAACAGGCCCGCCATAAACAGGGTGTTCAGCAGTTTGCGGCCCTTGAACCGGAAGCGGGACAGGCAGTAGGCGGCAGGCAGCGCAATGACCAGCAGCAGCACCAGCGCCAATGCGGTCACGATGACAGAGTTGAGCATATACTCGCCCATCTTGGCTCCGTTCCACGCATTGACAAAGTTCTGCCAGTAGAACCCGGCAGGCAGCGCCCACGGGTTGCCGTAGAACTCCGCGTTCTGCTTGATGGAGGCCATGAACACCCATGCCACCGGCACGATGATGATCACCGCCAGCAGGACCAGCACAAAATAGATAAAGAACTTGTAGAGACCTTCCGCCGAGCGGGAAGATCTTTCGGTGGTATTCTGCATCTTCTTCCCTCCTTAGAATTCCAGCGGATCGCGGTTGGTGGCCTTGTTGACACAGGCGGACAGTGCAAACGAGAACAGGAAAATGACCACGCCAATGGCCATGCTGTAGCCATACAGGCCCGCGTCCTTCTGGCTGTACATATAGCTCAGCGCCACATCCGAAGCACCGTTGGGCCCGCCGCTGGTCATGGCCTTGACAAAGAGGAAGGCCATGTTGATGGTGGAGATGATGAAGAAGGTCAGGGTGGTGCGGATGTTGGTCCAGATGAGGGGGATGGTGATCTGGAAGAACTGGGTCAGCCGCCCGGCACCGTCCAGATTGGCGCTCTCGTACAGGCTGATGGGCACGGCAGACATGGAGGCCATGTACATGACCATGTAGTAGCCGATGGCCTGCCACACCATGGCAATGATGATGGAGGGGATGACCAGTTTTTCGCCCTTCCACAGGATGGGGTCGCTCATGTTGCGGAACAGGCCGATGATGCTGTTCAGCATACCGTTTTCCGGCTTATAGATGGCCGAGAAGATGCCGGAGATGACGACCACCGACAGGATGTTGGGGATGTAGAAGATGATGCGGAAAAAGTTCTGGCCTTTGATCTTCTCCCGGGTGAGGATGGCGGCAAATACCAGTGCAAAGGCGAAGGTGATCAGGGTGACCGTTACCACCAGCAGGATCATATTCTGCATAGAGCGGATGAACTGGGCGTCCCGCAGCAGATGCTGGAAGTTTTTAAGCCCCACAAAGGTCTCGTTGGGAGAATAGGCACCCCGCTCATACAAACTCATGCGGAACACGTTGAGGGTGGGCAGGATCATAAAGAGGAAAAACAGGATGGTAGCCGGTGCCACACAGAGGAATACGAACCGTTTGCGGCTTTTATCCGTTCTCATAGGGGATTGACCGCTCCTTTCTTGATGGTACTGTACAGCCCAAAAAAGCGGAGGCGGTAAAAACCGCCCCCGCTGGGCAGGGCTTAATTACTCGATGATGTTGGCGCGCATCTGGTCGCTGGCGGACTTGATGCCGTCGATCCACTGCTGCTCGGTCATGCTGCCGGACACCAGAGAGTTGACAGGGTCGAAGAACACGGTGCGCACTTCCACGCCGGGGATGGCGCTGAAGGCTGCAAAGTTGCCCATGGCGGCCTTTGCGCCGTTGTCGTAGATGGAGTAGAACATCTTGTTGTCGCCTTCCAGATCATCGGCGATGCCCAGCACAGGCTGGATGGCACCGCTCTCGGCAAACAGCTTGCAGGCCTCGTCGCTGTACAGGTAAGCCACGAACTGCTTGGCTGCATCCAGATGCTCAGCACCCGCCGGGATCCATGCCTGCTCGAACCAGGTGTAGCTGTACTGGTCGCCGCCGGCCTTGACAGCGGGCAGGGCGGTCATGCCCCACTCAAAGCCATCCGCACGGGGAGCCTCGGCCATCTCGCCCACGATCCAGGTGCCGTTGGGCATGAACAGGGCCTTGTTGTCCAGCACCAGCTGCTGGTTCTGGGTAAAGTCCTGATCGTTGGCCTGTGCGGGGGTAATGGGGTTGGTGTAGGAAGCCAGCTTGTTGACGATGTCAAAGCAGGTCTTTGCCTCCGGGGTATCCCAGATGCCTTCCTCATAGTGGGTGGCCTTGTTGAAGAACTCCGGGCCGCCGGCGGCATACATCAGTGCGTAGAAGAACGCATCAAAGTAGCCGGTGGTGGGGTAGGTGAACAGGTAGGTACCCTCAGCGGCAGCCTTGTCGCCCAGTTCCCACATCTCGTCCCAGGTGGTGGGCACGTCCCAGCCCTTTTCCTTCAGGAAACCGGCGTTGTAGAACAGGCCGCAGGGGCTGTAGAACATGGGAGCCAGATAGGTTTTGCCGTCGCCGTAGGGGTTGGTCAGGGAGGTGTCGGTAAAGCCGCCGGCGATCTTCTCGCTCACCTTCTTGCTCTCGCCGGGCACGGTCATGCTCAGCACATCGGTGATGTCGGCGATCAGGTTGCCCTTGATGAACTGCTCGGTCAGGGCAGCTTCACGGCCGGTGGCCAGATGGACCACGTCGGGGTAGTCGCCGCCCTGCATGGAGGGGCCGATGACGTCCTCCAGCTTCTTGTCGGTGGTCAGCTCCACCTTGATGCCGGTCTGGGCGGTAAAGGCCTCGGTGACCTTCTTCCACATATCAGCGCCATAGCCGGTCTCGATGGCGGCGACCTTGATGGTCACGTCCTCAGCAGCAGCGGCAGATGCAGCAGCGGAAGAAGCCGTGCTGGAAGCTGTGGAGCTGGAAGAACCGCCGCAGGCAGCCAGACCCAGTGCAGCGGCACCCACACCGGCCACTTTCAGGAAATTGCGACGAGAAATGCGTTTCATAATGTGTCCTCCATCATAAAGTTCCATTCATGCACAGCCGGAGCAAACAGGTTTTGCCCGAGGGGCTGTGTTTTTTGTGATTCCAATATAGAGGTTTTTGCAGTTTTCAACAAGGTCTTTGTTGTTTCATTTTTTAGAAATATTGCTTTTTTATCATTTTCTTCAGCAAAAGTACTAAATTTTGCGGCATTGTTTTGGTACATTCTCCCAACCTGTAACCAATTTGACACATTTCCGTCTTTCTGTGCAGAGGAAAATATTTACCATACCTAAAAACAGGACTTGCTTTTTTTCTTATTTGCCCCTATAATGGGAAAAAATGCACGAAGCAGTGCGGCGTTTTTCGCATTTTATTTTTAGTATCTTGCTTTTATTTTTATATTTTTTGTGCCTGCTTCAAAAGGAGCCTTTTATGAGTACCGAGCGCTTTGATATCCGCCACGCTCCCGCTCCACGGGAATCCTTCCGGCTGCTGTACATCAGCAAGAGCAGATTCGGCGGCGACTGGAACAGCACGGTCCACACCCATTCCTGCACGGAGCTGTTCTACTGCCTCAGCGGCGAGGGGCAGTTTCTGCTCAGCGGGCAGCTGTTCCCGGTCAAACCGGACGATATGGTCATCGTCAACCCGCAGGTGGAGCATACCGAACTGAGCCTGAATGCCTCGCCTCTGGAATACATCGTGCTGGGTGTTTCGGGCATCGAGATCCTGTTCGGCAAAGCCGATTCTACCTACGCCATCTTCAACTGCCGGGAGAACCGGGAGCGGATGGTAACGCTGCTGCACATGCTGCTGGCTGAGGCAGACCGTAGCCTGGACGGCTGCGAGACCGTCTGCCAGGACCTGCTGGAAGTCCTGCTCATCTGGCTGGTGCGGTGCACCACCCTCTCTTTGCAGGTGGAGGAATCCCCCCGCTCCGACAACCGGGAATGCGTGGAGATCAAGCGGTATCTGGACAACAACTACCGGGAGGACATCTCCCTTGATACCCTTGCCGAGGTTGCCCACATCAACAAATATTATCTGGCCCACACCTTCCAGAAGGCGTACGGCATTTCTCCCATCACCTACCTGAACCGCCGCCGCATTGAGGAGAGCAAATATATGCTGGGCAACACCGGTTACAGCCTGGCGCAGATCAGCGAGCTGATGGGATTTTCCTCCCCCAGCTACTTTTCGCAGTGCTTCCGCAAGGCGGAAGGCCTGACCCCCAACGAATACCGCCGTCAGGTGCGGCAGGGACAACGCCCTGCACCTGCCAAACGGCATGAAGGATAAGAAATGAGGAACCCAAAATGAAACCTGTTACCGAACCCATTCTCCGCGCCGCCGCAAATGCCTTTGATTTTGGCGGGCCTGTGGTCTGCGATGCCCGTCACTACGGCGAAGGCCACATCAACGATACCTTCGTGGTCTGGCGGGAGGACCACTCCAAGCGCTTTATCCTGCAGCGCATCAACACCGACACCTTTACCGACCCGGTGGGCCTGATGGACAACATCTGCGGCGTGACCCGGCATCTGCGGGAAAAGATCCTTGCCGCAGGCGGCGACCCGGCACGGGAGACCCTGAACGTGATCCCCACCCTGTCCGGCGCGGCCTGCCATCTGGATGCCGAGGGCGGCGCGTGGCGTGCCTACGACTTTGTGGAGGACACCATCTGCCTGCAGCAGGTGGGCAGCGAGGCCGACTTCCGCACTGTTGCCGAGACCTTGGGAAAATTCCAGAACCAGCTGGCAGATTATCCGGCCTCTACCCTTCACGAAACCATTGCCCGCTTCCACGACACACCCAACCGCTATGCAAACTTTGAAAAAGCCCTTGCCGCCGATGCGCTGGGCCGGGCCAAGGACATTGCGCCGGAGGTCGCCTTCATCCATGCGCGGGAAAAGGACCGCCATGCCCTGCTGGATCTGCTGGCAGCCGGTGAGATCCCGCTGCGTGTCACCCACAACGACACCAAGATCAACAACGTCCTGATCGATGCCGCCACCGGAAAAGGCATCTGTGTCATTGACCTTGACACCGTGATGCCGGGTCTGTCGGCCTACGATTTCGGCGACTCCATCCGCACCGGTGCCAACGACTGCGCCGAGGACGAGCCCGACCAGAGCAAGGTCCACTTTGACCTGCACCTGTATGAGGTGTTCGCCAAGGGGTATCTCTCCACCGCCGGGGCTTCCATGAGCCCTGCGGAGAAAAAGAGCCTTGCCTGGGGTGCCAAACTGATGACGCTGGAGTGCGGCATCCGCTTTCTGACCGACTATCTGGAGGGCGACCACTATTTCCACACCGCCCGCCCCGACCACAACCTTGACCGCGCCCGCACCCAGTTCACGCTGGTGCGCCAGATGGAAGAGGTGTTCGATCAGATGCTGGAGATCGTCAGCTGAACCGGCACCTTCTGACCTGCCGAAGCACCAATGACCCGGGGGCTGCACTGAACCGCCTGCAAAACATCTGAAAACGATGCAGACAAGGCAGTGCAGCCCCCATTTTTTGCGGCTGAGAAAAAGAAAAGCACCATACTTCCTACGAAGTACAGTGCTTTTTTGGTGGAGAATAGCGGGATCGAACCGCTGACCTCTTGCATGCCATGCAAGCGCTCTCCCAGCTGAGCTAATCCCCCATAGCTGACGTGTCATTCCTGACGACGCATATTATTATACCAGCCAAAAGGAGAGTTGTCAATAACTTTTTTATTTTTTGTGAGCGACGCTGCGGCGGGTGCTGCGCTTGTAGTAGAACAGGTACTGCTGTACGATGCCAGCCTGCTGACCATAGGAAGGAAAAGGGTCGCGGCCGCCGAAATCCTCATCAATGAGTCGCTGTATCCAGACATCAATGGGAGCCATCGCGGTACGGCCATAGCCAAAGAGGCAGACGCAGTTTGCTACCTTTTTGCCGACGCCGTCCAGCTCGAGGAGGCGGGAAAAGAGAGCGTCGTCGGGCAGCGCCGCCAGAGCACCGAGGTCGAGTGTGCCGCTGGAAGCCTGTGCGGCAGCGTTCTGGATGTAACGGGTGCGGTAGCCCAGACCACAGCCCATCAGCTGCGCCCCAGAGAGGCCGCAGAGCTGCTGCGGGGTGGGGAAGAGGAAGACTTCATCGCCTTCGGCACTGAGCGGTTCGCCGCAGCACCGGGCAAGGCGTTCTACGGCGGTGCGGATGGCCGGAATGCTTTTGCGCTGGGAGATAAGAAAGGTGATGAGC
>OHFR01001067.1_pt1 | contig 9763 bp, 5 predicted proteins | sample 1567531 | NCBI WGS metagenome assembly OHFR01 (sample SAMEA3879597, study PRJEB24766) | human gut metagenome | biome: human-associated habitat; feature: feces | place: USA | collected 1985/1987
TTGTGGATCGGATTTATATTGCCAGGATTCCATCAGTAGGAACAACAGCGCTTGGAGCAGTGGGGTTATGCTTTCCGATCATTGTGATCATCACTGCATTTAGCAATTTATTTGGAAGTGGCGGTGCCCCGTTATTTTCAATTAACCGAGGCAAAGGGAACATAAAAAAAGCAGAAGCGATCATGAATACATCATTTTCAATGCTGTGTATTTGTGGAGTGGCATTGAACTTTGAAAAGTAAATATTATTCTTGAACGAAAAAATGAGCGCAAGAAATAAACATAACTGTCGCTATGTTAAAAAAATGAGATATAATAATCTATAGGATTATGCTACATCCAAAATCAACTTTCGCGGAGTGACTTCAGATGGCAGATCCCAAGCATCCAGATGCTGTAACATCAGGATGAGATAGAGACGGCAGTACCACATCTTAGTTGAGCGGTGTCTGCCGTCTTCTAATTTAAAGTCTAATTTCTCGCGTTTGTTAGAACGCTCAGCAGAAGTTCTTGCATTGTATTCCGGTTTCCATTCCTTACTGCTTCTTGGTGGATTATTGAACAATCTTGGATTATCTTTCAGAACCAGATGGATTGTGCGTCCGTATTTAGCATTTGAGCAAGGGTTTTCGTATGTACAGGAAATACAGCCACCAGTGTGACTGATCTTAGGACATTTGAATTTCATTCTGCCTTTAGCAACTTCAAAAAAGTGTCTTGGTTCCATGTCACAGGCTTCAAGAACATTATTCAAAAACTGGTTTGCGGTCTGGGTATCCAGTTTAGGAATCTCAGTACTATTCAAAGTAGTGGTATCAAGTGGAAAATCAGGTATAGAATTATTCTTCAAAGAACCCACCTCCTTTCAAGCTGCCAAGTTTAGCTTTGAGTTCAAGCTTTCCCTGTACAAGACGGCGTTTTACAGTACTTCGGCTGCAATTCATAGCATCCGCAATCTCATCAAGTGTCATATCATTATAGTATCTCATAATAATTGTCTGAGACAGATTTGGCGTAAGAGATAGAATCTGTGCCATTAGTTCAGTCTGTTGAAAATGATTTACAACTTCTTTTTCCGGATTAGAAGAAATAAGATCCAGATTATGCTCGGGGAGCGTCTCCGGGTTTATATTTTCTGTCAGCTCAAGCTCCTGTTCGTGACGGAGACGCTGTTGGCATACATTATAGCAGACACGAAAATTAATCTGATTCAGCCAGGAGATAAATAATCTTGGATTTTTCAATGTGCGTATATTTTTTAATACCAAAATAGAGACATCCTGTAAAATGTCCTGCGCAAGATAAGAATCTTTTACATATTGATAAGTGAAATAGTATTGCTTTTTATAAGTGGCGGCATAGAGCTCGGCAAATGCATCACTGTCTCCCGCCTGGGTCTTTCGAACTAGTTTTGCAATGTAGTCATAATTAAGCTCAGCCATCCTCTCACTCCTTTCGAGACACACCATATCCGATTTTATCAGATTTAATTTGCGGAAATGTCCTCTTCTCTTTTGGAACCAAAAATCCGCTTATCAGCGAGCGCGATCAATTCTGTAATCTGATCCATATGTTCCTTACTGTTTACTGCAATACCGGTACGATATTAAATAGAAATAGCTGTGGATGATTGATTATGCTGATTCACACGATCTTCGATTCGTGCAAGGAAGGTATCTATTTTCTGTCGCTCGCTGTGCTCAAAAATGGCAAGAAACTTATTGCCACCGTTTCTTCCTACAAAACAAAGTGATAGGGCTGCAGAAGAAAGAATAATGGAAAAATCTTTCAAAAGCTTATTGCCGGTTGTGTGGTCGTATAAAGAATTCACTTGCGGAAGATTGGACAAAACGATCATAACACAGGATAAATCATCCGGGAGTTCCTTGTCATGATATTTTTCAATTACTCTATCACAACTGAATCGGTTCGGAATGCCAGATAATTGATCAGAATAAGCGACATCATATAAATTGTGGTAGTTGATCTTGATGGATGAAATCAAATTAAAATCTATTAAAAGAAACATAAAACTTGCTATCAACAAAATCCAGATCACTATAAATAGAATGGTTGCTGCTAATGAAGAAAATACATATTGCTTTACCTCAGGTTTCATTAACAAATAGAAAGAAATAAGAGTTAATACCACAAGTAAAGAGAGCTGAACAATCTTAAAAGTACTAAATTTTTCATATGAATACCTCACAATCTAACGCAGTAAACAGGTCTTAATAAATAAGGCTTAACGGTAGTATATCATAAAAATGAATAAAAATGAAAAAAAATATGAAAAAATTTCTGTAAAAATGAGCCACTTCGATTAGTTTTTTTGTCTTTATACATAAGAAGCACCAAGATGATAGACAATATATGAACTACATATGTTAGATTCTTATAAAATTGGAGATCATCAGAAAGGAGGAATAGCATATGAAGAACGCAAAACGATGCTTGGCAATTCTTTTAGCAGTTACACTTTTATGTTCAAATGGCGTAAGTCAGCTTGGAACGATTGTTAGCGCCAGCGAGTTGGAAACTACAGAAGAAGCGCAGCCAAAGGAAGATGCAGTTGTAGAACAGGCAGAAGAAACGAAGGAAGATACTGGCAAAGCAACTGTAGAAGGAGTAACGCCTGAGGAGGAACGTGGCGAATCGTCTGCACAGGATGCAGAGACAGCCAATGTCCCAAAGGCGGCAGCACAGGAGGGACAGAACGAAGCAAATGTACCGGAAGCGGCTCCGGCAACGGTAGCTCCAACAACGGCAACTCCGGCAACTGTAACTCCGGCAACGGCAGTTCCAGCATCCGAAGGTGCAGGACAACAAGGAGAAGCTACAGCACCAGAGGTGCAGACATATAATGTTAAGATCAATAAATCAGAATTGGACGGAGGCCAGATTAAAGCCTGGGGTTCTGATAACAATAAGGTTGATGTGACAGAGTATGATGGTAACAATCAGTATGTGAAGGAAGTTAAAGAAGGAGAAGAATTCAACTTCCAGATTACATTAAATGACGGTTTCGAGATCGCACAGGTTAAAGTAAACGGTAATGCATTCGACCCGGCAAACACAGAAGGAAATGTAATCACATATAAGGTAGCCGGAATCAACGAAGAAAAGGTTATCGATGTTACATATAATAAGATAGAAACTCCGGCAGAGGAAAAAGCAGCTGAGGAGCCGAAGACAGAGGACGAGACGAAGGTTGAAGAGCCGGCGGTAGCGGAACCAGAAGATAACAGTATTAGTACAGCAAGTTTGAATGAGAATATCTCGACAGTAGCGGATAGTGAGAAAACAATCAAGGTTGGGGAGACAGCAAGTCTAAAAAGTAGCGATTACAAGAGTCGTAAATATTCTCATATATGGTCGATTACATCAGGAGATGATGTTATTAAACTTACAGGATCAGGATATAAAGTTACTGCAGAGGGATTGAAAGAAGGAACAGCAACAGTTTCTGATTGGATTTACAGATATAGTTTATACCATACAACAATCACTTATACAGTTCGTGTTACTTCTTCAGAAAAAGTAACTGTAAAGCCGGCAATCGTTTATTATCTGAAAGATCCTACAAAAGATGCAAATTCAAACGATACTGGTCATTGGGGAGATGCATACGGAAATGCAACTGTCAATGTAGAAGGTGCCAAATGGGTTAATGATAAAAACTGTTTTAATGGTTTGAGTCAGCGTGTTGTATCATGGCCAAATAACACAAATGTAATTCCTAAAAACAGTACACATTGGAATGCAATATTTAATGAATATAAGGCTTCTATTCAAACACAGTTGGGAGGAGTAAAGATTAGAGCAGATGATGTAGAGGAAATTACACTTGTTCCGGCGAAAATTTCAAAAAATAACGGAACAGATCCAGATCTGCATCTAGATTGTAATGTTAATATTAAATGTAAGAGTGTTGCATTGGTTAAATATTATTTATTTGATGCCAATGGAACAAACTGGGAGATGTTAGGATCTAAAAACTATATAGTTAAAGATACATCTACAACAAAACCTGGTGATGTCACAAGTAGAACTTTCCCAGAAACCAAGACGGTTAACGGTGTAACCTATAAATTCTCTGGATGGTATACAGATGAAAATTTGACACAGCGTGCACCAGAATTCCCGGCGAAGGTTACAGGTTCTGTTAATTATTACGCAAAATATACTGCAGAATATAAGGTTTCATATAACCTGGCAGGTGGAAAATTTAGTGATGATTCAACTAGTGCAGAAGAAAAACATAATGCAGATACAACCGTTACTGTTAAGGAAGAGCCTACACGTGCAGGTTACGAATTTATAGGTTGGACAGTTGAAGGTTTGGGTACAACAACTACTTTAGATAGTGGCGAAACTTTCACAATGCCAAATAGAGATGTAACACTTACTGCAAAATGGGAAGAGCAGACGATTGAGGAATTTCTTACACTGGTACCAAAGGATGTATCAAAACCATATGATGGAACAGAGCTTCAGGCAGGGACAGCAAAAGTAACTGGTAAAGTTGAGGGCGCTGATACTGCAAGTGTGAAGATTGAGTACAGTCTTAATGGAAAGGACTGGACAACAAATCCGTCAGAGGTCACAGCAACAAACGTAAGTGATAGTAAAACAGTACAGGTTCGTGCAACAAGTGAGAAGTATACTGGTGAGTTGACAGGAACAGAAGAGTTGACAATCACACCGAAGCCGGTAACTGTAACAGCAAACAGCTACAACAAGACATACGGTGCTTCTGATCCTGAATTTACAGTAACAGTAGTCGGAACACTTGGAACTGATAAAGTAACGTATAACCTGAGCAGAGAGGCAGGGGAAGGTGTAGGCACATATCCAATTACAGCAAGTGGAGATGCTATACAGGGTAACTACAATGTAACTTATCATCCGGGAACACTGACAATCACAGCAGCAACCAGACCGGAAGACAGACAGCCGGGCGTAACTTCTTATGAAGGAGTATACGATGCAAATGATCATACGATCACAGTTGATAATGTATTGGATGGAGATGTTGTAGAATACAGCTATGATGGTGGAGAGACTTGGACAACCAATCTGAATCAGTACAAAGATGTAACAGAAACAACAATCAAAGTCAGAGTAACAAATGCAAACTATGATCCGAGCCCGGTAGAACTGGAAGGAACAGTGAAGATCACACCGAAGCCGGTAACTGTAACAGCAAATAGCTATAATAAGGCATATGGTGCTACTGATCCTGAATTTACAGCAACAGTAGAAGGAACACTTGGAAGCGATACTGTAAATTATAAACTGAATAGAGAGACAGGAGAGGATGTAGGAACTTATAAGATTCTGGCAATAGGAGATGCTGCACAGGGTAACTATAGCGTAACCTATTACCCAGGAACACTGACAATCACAGCAGCAACTAGACCGGAAGACAGACAGCTGGGCGTAACTTCTTATGAAGGAGTATACGATGCAAATGAGCATACGATCACAGTTGATAATGTATTGGATGGAGATGTTGTAGAATACAGCTATGATGGTGGAGAGACTTGGACAACCAATCTGAATCAGTACAAAGATGTAACAGAAACAACAATCAAAGTCAGAGTAACAAATGCAAACTATGATCCGAGCCCGGTAGAACTGGAAGGAACAGTGAAGATTACACCAGCTACATTAACAGTTTCAACACCAATCGCCACAAAGGTTTATGAAGGAACACCATTAACAGCAGCTGGAACAATCAGCGGATTTGTAAATGATGAAACAGCAACATTTGCAACAACCGGAAGTCAGACAGAAGTTGGAAGCACAGCGAATACATACTCACTAACATGGGATGGAACAGCGAAAGAGTCCAACTACACAGTAGCTGAAACAATCGGTACATTAACAGTAACAGCACAGAGCATTGATCCGGAGAACCCAGATTACAAAGGCATCACAGTCGACGCACCGACAGATGTTGAGTACACCGGAGAGGATCAGACATGGCTGCCAACAGTAACAGATGGAAACGGTAAAGCACTTGTTAAAGATACTGACTACACAGTAACTTACGACAATGAAGACCGCACAAATGTTACAGGCATCATTACAGTAACAATCAATGGCGCAGGCAACTACGCAGGAACAATTACAAGAACATACCAGATCACACCGAAGCCGGTAACAATCACTACAGAGTCTAAAACAAGGGCATTTGACGGAACAGCATTGACAGCAGGTGGTAAAGTTGAAGGCATCGTATCTGGTGAGACCTATGGATTCAAGACAACTGGAAGCCAGACATACGTAGGTAGTTCACAGAACACATACGAGATGGTATGGGCAGACAGTGAGGTAGAAGGAACATCCGGAACATACACAGCTAAGAAGACAAACTATACAGTAACAGAGAGTATAGGAACTCTGGTAGTAACAGCCGGAACACCGGAGAACCCACTTGATCCAACATTAGTTGTTAACAAGACACATGATAAGAGCCAGACATACAAAGCTGGTGACGTTATCACATTTACAATCACTGCAAAGAACATTTATGAGGAAGCTAAGACAATCACTCTGGAAGAGCTTGAAGGCGTAGCACTTGATGCAAACGTATTTGAAAATGTTGCTCCTGGAGCAGAAGTTACAGCAACAGCAACTTATACAGTAACTGAGCAGGATATTGTAAACGGAACATTTACAAACAATGTAACAGTAACATTCAGTGGAGTAGATGATAAGTTCACAGGAACTGATACAGTAGACGAGCTTGAAGATGCGAACCCGCATATGACGATTACAAAGACAACTGTAGGAGCAGAGGAAGGTCATATCTACAAACTTAACGATGTAATCAACTACAAGATCACAGCTACAAACGATGGTAACCTTACACTTACAAATGTAAAAGTTGAAGATGCACTGACAGGTAATGTTGGAGAGAATGCATTTACAATTGATATACTTGCACCGGGTGAGGCACAGACATTTGATGTAAGATATGTAGTAACTGAGAACGACGTGCTGGAAGGAAAAGTTATAAATAACGCAACTGGTACAGCAACAGATCCGACAGATCCAGATGAGCCGAAGACACCGGTAACACCTGGCGAAAAGGAAGATCCGATCGAAACTCCAAATCCAAGCTTAGCAGTAGTTAAGACATCTGATAAGACAGGTGTTGTAAAACTTGGAGAGACAATTACATACACAATTACAGTAACTAATAACGGAAATGTAACAATCAACGACATCGAAGTTACAGACGAGCTGACAGGAAATACTGGAGACAATGCATTTACAATTGACAGACTTGCAGTTGGAGAGACAAAACAGTTCACAGCTACTTATACAGTAACTGAAGACGATATTCTTGAAGGTATAATTGTAAATAGAGCAACAGCAACCGGTAAAGATCCAAGAAACGAAGAGGTAACAGGTGAAGGCGAAGTAAGAGTTGATACAGAAGAAAAAGATGACTCCAAGAAAGATGATTCCAAGAAGAATGATTCTGATAAGAAGCCAGGTGCGGTTAAGACAGGAGATGCAACTGATGTGATTCCATTCTTCGGAATGACAGTACTTGCAGCAGGTGCAGCGATTGTGATTGCATTAAAAAAGAAACGCAGAGCTTAAGAAACAGGATAATCAAAGTTCTTAAAGGGATGCTGAATTAATTAAGGGTCAGTCGTGAGAGACTGACCCTTTTAAAATGAAAACAGGAGTTATGCTACTCCTTTTTTTCGTGTGAATATAATTTACGATATTGTCGCGGTGACATTCCAACCTTCTTGTTAAAGATCTGTGAAAAATAAGACTGAGAAGAAAAACCGGCGCTGGATGCAATCTGTGTCACAGACAGATCGGAGGTTGTTAATAGCTCTTTACATGCACAGTAACTAATAACGGAAATGTAACAATCAACGACATCGAAGTTACAGACGAGCTGACAGGAAATACTGGAGACAATGCATTTACAATTGACAGACTTGCAGTTGGAGAGACAAAACAGTTCACAGCTACTTATACAGTAACTGAAGACGATATTCTTGAAGGTACAATTGTAAATAGAGCAACAGCAATAGGTAAAGATCCAAGAAACGAAGAGGTAACAGGTGATGGCGAAGTAAGAGTTGATACAGAAGAAAAAGATTCACATCTTACAGTATCAAAAGAAACAACAAGCGAGCCGGAAAACGGTGAGAAGTACGCACTTGGCGAGACAATTAACTACTTGATTACAGTTACAAATGATGGTAACCTTACACTTACAAATGTGAAGGTAACTGACGAACTGACAGGTGATGAGTGGACAATTGATGAACTTGCACCAGGTGAGGAAGAGACATTTGACGCAAGCTATACAGTAAAAGAATCTGATCTTGGAAAGACAGTTGTCAATGTGGCAACAGCAACAGGAACAACACCGGATCCGGACATCGAGAAGCCTGATGTAACACCTGGAGAGACAGAAGATCCTGTAGAAGAAGAGAAACCTGCACTGGCAATCGACAAGAAGGTTGTAGACCCGAAGGAAGAATACCAGATCGGTGAAGTTGTTACATATGAGATCACAGTAACCAATATCGGAAATGTTACTCAGAAGAATATTCTGGTAGAGGATCAGATGAAAGCAGCCGGACAGGCAAGAATCACAAATATCGATGGAGCTAACGGAATCAGCAATGGTAAACAGGCAACATTAGATAAACTTGTACCGGGAGCTAAAGCAACAATTACTGTAGAGTACACAATCGTATATGACGATCGTGGAAACACTATTACTAACGCAGCAGTAGCTGACGGTGAGGGTGAAAACCCTGTAACACCGGATGTGCCGGTAGTGATTGAAAAAGTATACAACATCAATGTTGTACACGAATTCGCACCAAATAATGAAGGCGATGCTACATTATTACCAGAAGATTACACGATTGAAAACCTGAAACCAAACACAGAAAAGAGTATCATAGCAGAAGCTGTAAAAGGATATGTAGCATATCCATCAGTACAGAATGTAACAGTTGTCGATAAAGACATCACAGTAACATTCCAGTACTACAAAGATGTAATCGGAACAGATCCTACAGATCCGGAGAAACCGGATGGAGTACCGGATGAGTTCCAGGTAGTCGTAAGATTTGCAGCAGTAAATGGTACAGTATCTACTGACCGAGCAGTTGTAACATTGGTTGATAAAAATGGCAAACCGGCGAAAGATGGAGTTGGACATCTCACAAAGAACCAGATCGCAGCAGCAACAGCAAATACTGGATATGATCAGTCAAGCTTAAGCTGGACACCGGGAGAACCGACAATTACTTACAATATCACAGGTGAGATGACATTTACAGCAACACCTGCACCGGCTCCGGCACCAACAGAGCCGACAACACCGCCGGCAAGACCGACTAGACCGACAACTCGTACAACAGCGCCGACAGGTAATGCAATTGTCGAGAATGCCGTTACACCAAGTGAGGAGAAGGTAGAAGAGAAAGCTGCAGAGATTAAGGAAGTGCTTAAATCTGATGATGACAAGGTACCAGTGGCAAATCAGAAGCTGGATGACCTGTATTCAGGAGATGCGAAGAAAGATAATCCGGTGATATAGGGATAAGCGGGAATGAAACACCGTGAAGCGAAAACGAAAGATTAGAAAGAATGGCAGCCAGGGCAGAAATGCTCTGGCTGCTGTTTCTTTATTATGATATACTAGACGTAATGAGTTGGTAGTGAGAGTGGAGCAAGCTGGTCTGCTTTCCATCAGCGATACGAT
>OHFR01001073.1_pt1 | contig 9751 bp, 7 predicted proteins | sample 1567531 | NCBI WGS metagenome assembly OHFR01 (sample SAMEA3879597, study PRJEB24766) | human gut metagenome | biome: human-associated habitat; feature: feces | place: USA | collected 1985/1987
TTTATCATGTTTTGTTTCTTCCAATTATATCATCCCCAGTTAGAATACTTTTGTCGTCCACTTACTCATGTCCCACACTTCATTCACTACATCCTGATAAAACTCAGGTTCGTGGCAGATTAAAAGAATACTTCCTCTGTACTCCTGCAAAGCTTTTTTTAACGAATCCTTTGCGTCCACATCCAGATGGTTTGTAGGTTCGTCCAGAAGTAATATATTCGTATCCCTGTTGATCAGTTTACAAAGTCTGACTTTCGCCTGCTCTCCACCACTTAATACTCTGACCTGACTTTCGATATGTTTTGTTGTCAGTCCGCATTTTGCCAGTGCCGAACGTACTTCATACTGTGTAAACGACGGAAATTCCTGCCAGATCTCATCGATACAGGTAGTCTTGTTCTCGCCTTTGACTTCCTGTTCAAAGTAGCCGATCTCCAGATTCTCTCCCAGTTCACAACTTCCGGATAAGGATGGAATCAATCCTAAAATGCTTTTTAATAATGTAGTCTTTCCGATTCCGTTCGTTCCAACCAGTGCTATCTTCTGTCCACGCTCCATACTGAAATTTAATGGTTTTGATAACGGCTCATCATATCCCGTTACCAGATCATGTGTCTCAAATAACATCTTTCCAGGTGTACGGCCATAACGGAAATGAAATTCCGGCTTCGGTTTCTCTGCCGCCAGTTCGATCACATCCATCTTGTCCAGCTTCTTCTGTCTGGACATCGCCATATTTCTTGTAGAAACTCTCGCTTTATTTCTTGCCACGAAATCTTTCAGTTCACTGATCTCCTGCTGTTGTCTGCGGTATGCTGCCTCCAGTTGTGCTTTTTTCACAGCATAAACTTCCTGGAAATGATTGTAATCTCCCACGTAACGGTTCAATTCCTGATTTTCCATATGATAAATAATATTCACGACTTCATTTAAGAACGGAATATCATGTGAAATAAGGATAAATGCATTCTCGTAGTCCAGAAGATAACGCTTCAGCCATGCAATATGCTCCTCATCCAGATAGTTTGTCGGCTCGTCAAGAAGCAGGATATCCGGCTTCTCAAGGAGAAGTTTCGCAAGAAGCACTTTCGTTCTCTGTCCACCACTTAAGTCTGTCACATCTCTGTCCAATCCAAGATCAAGTAATCCAAGTGCACGCGCAACCTCTTCTACCTTCGCATCAATCGTATAGAAATCATGCAGTGTCAGTTCATCCTGGATCGTACCAAGTTCTTCCATCAACGCATTCATTTCTTCCTCATCTGCTGTTCCAAGCATATCACAGATTTCATTCATTCTCTGCTCCTTCTGAAGGAGTGGATCAAATGCGGATTTCAGAGCCTGACGGATCGTCATTCCTTTCTCAAGAACTGCATGCTGATCCAGATAACCTGCATGCACATTCTTTGACCACTCAACCTTCCCTTCATCCGGTAACATTTTCCCTGTAACAATACTCATAAAAGTGGATTTTCCTTCTCCGTTGGCCCCGACAAGACCAATGTGCTCTCCTTTCAAAAGTCGGAATGACACATCATTGAAGATTGCACGGTCTCCAAATCCATGTGTCAGGTGTTCTACATTTAATATGCTCATATCGCTCTCCAATCGTATTTTATTTCTTATTCCTGATGACTCTCCAGCCATTTCACCGCACACTGTGCCAGACATGCCACACCGATCGGGCAGACATCTTCATTAAACTGTACCTTCGGATTGTGTGCCGGATAAGTTCCCCGCTCATCCGTATAACCTGCTGAGAGATACATAAATGTACTCGGAACTTTCTCTGCGATCACTGCAAAATCTTCCGATGCACTTGCACTCACATCCGGAACCGGAGTAAGGCCCGGAATATCCATCTCTTTCATATATCCAATCATTTCGTCCGTCAATGCCGGATTGCAGATCAGCGGCGGAACTTCGGAGATCATCTCGATTTCCACACTTCCATTATATACATCTGCGGTCTTCTCTGCCACTTCTTTCATTCGGCGAACAAGAAGTTCGCGCTCTTTCGTATTGTTTGTACGGATCGTTCCCTGAAGAACTGCTGTCTCTGGGATAATATTTGCCGCCTCGCCGGCCTTAAACTGTCCAATTGTCAGAACGCATGCGTGCGCCGGATCAGTCTCTCTTGCAATCAACTCCTGCAATGCAAGATGAATGTGTACTCCGATATTAATCGGATCCACACCCGCATGAGGATAGGCTCCGTGAGAACCTTTCCCTTTGACCGTGATTTTAAATCCATCAACAGAATACATCATTGTGCCTTTATCATTATACATAAAAAGTCCGACCGGCATCTTTCCCGGAGATACATGATACGCAAGTGCTGCATCTACCTTCGGATTCTCAAGAATCCCATGCTCAATCATATTCTTACTTCCCTGAAATGTCTCTTCCGCCGGCTGGAACATGAATTTCACAGTTCCTTTCAACTTGCTTTCCTGTTCTTTTAAGATTCTTGCCGCACTCAAAAGCATTGCTGCATGAAAATCATGTCCACAAGTATGTGCTGTTTTTCCTGTTGGACAAGCAAATGCTTCACCACTTTCCTCCGGCATCGGAAGTCCATCCATATCTGCACGCAGGAGAAGAACCCTACCGCCATTTCCAAGCGTTGCCGTAACTCCCTCTCCGCATTCAACCGGATCCAGACCATACTCTTTCAACTTATCCATCACATAAGCTTTCGTCTTCGGAAGCTCAAGTCCTGTCTCTGCATTCTGATGAATGTATCTTCTGTCTGCTACTGTTTCGTCTTTTAATTCAAGTGCTCTCTTGTAGAAATCCATCGTGATTGCCTCCTTTTCGTCACCAAATTTCTATCTGCCTATTTTTTGTATAGAATTACCTTCTTTTATCTTCACCGGAAATCGGTACGAATAATTCTTTTCCTGCCACTTTTCATCTTCCATCATTCTAAGAAGATTCTTTGCTGTAATACGTCCAAGCTGATATTTCGGATGAATTGCAGAAACCAGCTGAGCCCCGTTGTTTGCATCTAAAAGCTCCGCATCATCAAATGATACCAGCGAAACATCCTCTGGCACATGTAATCCCCTCTCCTCCAAGAAATCCATGTAATAATTCGCAACTTCATCATTATATACAATCATTGCCGTACAGTCTTTTGTACGTCTATACATTCGGAGTAAACCTTTTTTGCTCAGCTTTTCTTCCATATCTTTTGTTGAATACCAACGAATATAATCATCATCAAATTTTACTCCATAATCTGATAAACACTGAATAAAGCCTTTATATCTCTCAATCCCCTGCATATCATCATATTTAAAAATCCCGCCTATCCTGCGATGTCCATTTTCAATTAAAAGTTTTGTCAATTCGTACGAACACTTCTTATCTGACATTTCCACACTGTCAAACACCATATTTTCATAATGATTATGAATAAAAAGTGTCGGAATATTCCTTCTTTTAATTTCTTTATAAAGTCGGATATTGGGATTCGGAAATGCAGATCTTGAGCCTTCTATGATCAAACCACTGACATCCCCTTTCAGAATCCCTTCCAAATAGATAGCTTCATCATTCAATCGATTCTTTGTCACAGCCACCTCTATAGCATATCCTTTTTCCGTAAGACAAGATTCAATCCCATCATATACTCTTGGAAAAAGATAATCCGAATAATAACTCAAAAGAAGTCCGACCTGCGGTCGTTCTTCATTTACCTTACTGCAGTCATAAGACACATAGGTTCCACTCCCCCTCACCCGGGTAATCAGCCCTTCTTCTTCCAGCTGCTGCAAAGCCGTTCTTACTGTCTGCCTGGAATACCCAAATTTCTTTTGAAGACTTGGTTCTGACGGAAATTTATCCATATTTTTTATCACACCACTGGTGATAAGTGTATGAGCCCAATTATATAATTTTTGATATTTCAAACATTCTTGATCCATGTTACTCATAACTTCTGCCTTTCCCATAAAATAAAGACCAGACTCTCTAACCGCGCTTTATGGTAAAGATTCTGATCTTTATATTATACTTCCGGGGAAGTGCTTCTGACAAGAGCATTCCCCGATCACGTATAGTTTATTCTATATTATTTGATTACCTGAATAGATTCACGATCCGCAAATACTGCAACGAAAATCAAGAATACGATTCCCTGAATCAACTGCATCATCTGTGTTGAGAATCCCATCATTGTCAGTCCACTATTCAGTACAACATACAGTAATGATCCAACAATAATATTTTCAAAACGAACCTTTGCACCACCGGAAATAGGCATTCCGCCTAATACCAACGCGATAAGAATCTGTGTTTCGAGCTGATTACCTCCTGAAGAAGTAACTGATCCAACTTTGATTACATTGATAAATGCAGCAAATCCCGTAATTGCTCCTGCAAGTACATAGATAAGGAATTTCATCTTATCTGTACGGATACCTGAAAACATCGCTGCTTTCTCTCCTGCTCCGATTGCTTTCAGATAAGTTCCAAATTTCGTATAACGAAATGCAACAAATCCAATAAGAAGGATCACTACTGTACAAGCAATCTTAAGCTCTGTACTATCGTAGTTGATCAGTTTTGCAGAACCCGCAACCGGCGCATTTGTTGTAAGGTATTTGATAAATCCACGGAACAAGAACATTGTACAGATTGTTACAATAAATGATTTGATCTTACGAAATACATAAAAGTAACCGTTCAATGCTCCGATTGCAGCACCGCTTACAATACCTCCGATAATTGCAAGCGGAATGCTCTTCTGTGAAAGCATACATACAACAATAGAAGAAATACCGAGAATGGATCCCTGGGAGAAATCAAGGCCTCCCATTGTCATAATGAAGAAAACTCCCATTGCTGCAATCATTGTTACATATATTTGTGAAAATACCAGCGACAGATTTCCCATCATTCTGAAATCTGTCAAAACGTTAAATAACAGGAAAATAACAACCAATCCAACGATCGGTAAGAGCGAACGGATCAAAGACATTTTAGATGCCTTTTTCAGCTGCTGCTCTTTATCATTTGTTTTTGCACTTACTTGACTTCCCATAGTTGCCTCCTTATACCATCATAGAAATAAGACTGTTTTCATTCAGATCCTTATTTCTATCAAGCTGACCACTGACTTTTCCATCTTTCATGATTATAATGCGGTCACACATACCGATCAGCTCCATCAGCTCTTCTGAAATCATAATGATAGATTTTCCATTCTTTCTCATTTGATTCATCAGCTGGTAGATATCCTGTTTTACCTTGATATCAATACCACGAGTCGGACTGTCCAAAACAACGATATCAGAATCTTTACCGATCCATCTTGCAAGAACAACCTTCTGCTTATTACCGCCTGAAAGATTTGATACAAACTGGTTTACATCCACCATTTTTACAGACATCTGTTTTGCATACTTATCTGCAAACTCTTTTCGTTTTTTATCTCTTAAAATATGTGATTTTCCTGCCAGCTCATCCAGTGACGGAAGGCAAATGTTATCTCCGATACTCTGGTTAAGGACAACCGATTCATTATCACGATCCTTAGATGTATATGCAATACTGTTTTTAATCGCAGTAGGAATGCTGTTGATCTGAGTTCCGTCTGCCAGTGTCACCGCACCTTCACGATCATAAGATGCTCCAAAAACAGCTTTTCCGATTTCATGCATACCTGATTCGGAAAGTCCTCCAAATCCAAGAATCTCTCCCTTATGAAGATCAAAGGATACATTTTCAATCAATCCTGGAACTGTAACATTTTTCACTGATAACACGACTTCATCAGATACTTTTTCGCCATAATCAGAACGATAATAATCACCTGTCACTTCACGTCCTACCATCAGCTTTTTCAAGTCTTCTTCTGTCACATCTTTACTCTTAACTGTATCAATGTAAACACCATCTCGAAGAATTGTAATTGTATCAGACTTATCCAGGATTTCCGGAAGGTCATGGGAAATAAAAATAACTGTATTTCCACTCTTTCTGATTCTTTCCATATGTTTGTAAAGCTCTTCACGTCCTTCCTGTGAAAGCGCTGTTGTTGTCTCATCGATCACAACAACCTTTGGATCAAAATAAGTAGCTTTTACAATCTCAACCAATTTACGATCCTCGAAATTGTAGTTATCGATCATATCTGCTGCTTTGATTCTGTCAAAGCCATATTTTTTCAAAAGCTCTGTTGCTTTTTTGTTCATTGCATTTGTATTTTTAATTCCGAAATGTACGAACTGATCTTCATGTCCAAGGAAAATATTCTCTGCAACAGTAAGTCCTGACAGAGTTCCAAGTTCCTGCACAATAATGGATACTCCTTCGTTGTTTGCTTCTACCTGGTTCTTTGGATGAATCTCTTTTCCGTCCAGAATAAATGTTCCGCTTCCGATACTGTAAATACCTGTCAGCATATTTGTCAGAGTTGACTTACCGGAACCATTTTCTCCGATCAGCGCATGAACCTCTCCTTTATTCACATTGAAGGATACATTCTGAACTGCTTTTGTAATACCGAAGTTTTTACAAAGATTTTTTACCTGTAATCTTACTTCACTCATTGCTGTCTCCCTCCTTCATTACTTGACGATTTCGCCCTTAGTAGCCTTTGTTGTCACTGTAATGATTATAAGCAGTGCAAGTCCTGTGATAACATCCTGGATTGCAGTCGGTGCTCCAAGTGCAATGAAACCAAAGAAAATGATGTTGATTACGAACTCACCGATAATGATTGCCGGAAGCGGCATTCCGTATTTCTTAAATGCTAGACCAAAGAAACATCCCATAGTCGGAATAAAGTTTCGGCTCATGGACGCCATTCCTGTAACAGCTACCATAGAGGAACCATAACTGATTGTTAAAATCGCCATAACTCCCAGAAAAGCACCACTCAAAATAAATGCAAGTACTTTATATTTATTTACATTAATACCCATGTTCTTTGCAACGAACTCGTCACTTCCGATTGCGTAGGTATAAGTTCCGATTTTAGTATAATTCAAAAAAATGTAAGCTACTGCGCAAGCCACTAATGCAAGAATGATATCTCCAGGCATCTGACCAAATGCACGAAGATTTGATGGAAGTGTCTGCTCAACACCACCTGCAATATAGTTTGCAACCGACTCATAAATAAGAGCCAGACCTGTTGTTACGATCATCGACGGAATACGAAGCTTTACATAGAATAATCCGTTTAATGTTCCTACGATCGCACCTGTAATAATACATCCTGCGATAAGTCCAAAATAACCCAGGTTAAATCTGGTTGCAAATACGCATCCAACGATTGCTGAAAGCATGATATTTGCACCAATTGAGAAATCGAACATTCCCATTACCATTACAAAGTAAAAACCAACTGCACCCACGGTAGCGATCAGGCTGGCCTGAAAGTAATTGAGCATATTGGAAAAAGAACCGAAGTTATGTGGTGTTAAAATTTTAAAGATAGCCCAGGAAAGTATGACCAGACCTATTAAGATCACATATCCCATCGCTTTCCCTGATATTTTTTTAGTAGTGCCCATATTATCTACCTCTTTATAATTATCATTTCTGATTTAGAAAGGGTGGCATCGCCTTTGCGACATCACCCTTTACAAGTTAATCGTCGTTATTATTATCTGTCTTATTTTCCAGCACGTTCTGCTGCATCTTCAATAGATACCTTAGCCGCTGTTGCTTTTAAGTCGTCAAGACTAAGTTTTGACATTTCAACTAATTCTTCATCTGTATATGGAAGCTGATCTACAAAATATTCTTCATATGCTTTGTAGTCTTCCGGTGATGATACATACAGATATGGGAATGGAACATCTTCAAATTTTCCGCCAAAGTCTGCATAGTCACCTTTGATTGCATTGTAAACCATCATGAAGGAAATCAGAGGATCACAGAAGTGTCCACCGGATTCACCTGCCATTGAACCGTTTTCAAGTCTTTCTCCAAGATCTGGAAGGAAGTCTGTTGAAACAATGTCAATGCTGTCTGTTTTTCCTGCACGTTCTACTGCTGCGATTGCTCCCTGAAGTGGGTCTCCGCCGCCACCTGCCGGAATCAGTGCGTCAAGGTTCGGATCTGCTGCCATTAAGGCTTCTGCTGCTTTTGATCCACCTTCTGAAGTTGTACCAGCGTACTGTGGCTCAGAAATTTTTGCTTTGTCGTCTGGGTTTTCTTTGTTCCATTTTTCAACGCCTGCTTTGTAACCTTCCCATCTTCCAAGCCATGTAGCATCTCCCTGCTCCCAGCCGATCAGACCGATGTTACGATCTCCTTTTTCAAGAAGAATATTCACAAGCTCTTCACCATTTGCTGGCTCATCTTCATGCACTGCTCCGATGTAGTACTCTGAATCCTTTGCTGCCTGATAGATGTCCGGGCTGTTTTCTTCACTGATTACACGGAAGAACTGTGACAGATAAACTTTGTTATCGTTACATGTTTTGATTGCAGATGTCATCTCTGTATCAGATGAGTTACAGATGATGATTCCCTGACATCCTGCTGCTGCAAGTGTTTCTACAGAAGCTGTAACTTTCTCTGAAACATGTCCCTGGTCCACATACTGTAATTTTACGTCCAATGCCTTTGCTGCTTCGTCCAGCATCTTTTTACACTGTGATCCAAGTACATCTGTTGATGACCAGATTGAAACTCCGATTTTAATCTGATCTGATTTGGAAGCACCCTTGTCTGAGGATTCGCTGCTTCCGCATGCAGCAAGTCCGACTACCATTGTGGCTGCCATTGTGACTGCTAACGCTTTTTTGAAAACTTTTCTCATATTTTTCTCCTCCATCTAAGTTTTTCTTGATGGTTTGATTATATTCCTATACCTCCTTTTTTTTCAATAAAATACAAGAAAGTTATCTTTTAAAGTTGTACTATTTTCCAACACTTTTACTAGTTGTATTGTTTATTTCTGTATTCTTTTATGCATTTTATCTTAATCTTCACATGTTTTTCACATTATGAACACAGTTTTTGTGCGTTATGTGTAATTTTTAGATCGGTTGATAGTACAACTTCATTTTTCTAAATACTTGTATTGTTATCTTATTAACAAACATCTGAATCTGCTTGATATTTTCTATGCTTCCTGCACAGATTTTGTTTACAAAAAGCTCAAAAAAGAGGAAGAAACTGTAGATAAGTTCTTCCTCAAAAAAACAATTTATTTTTTATCTTAATTCATCCGAAACACTGAACAATCGCTATTCTTTGCTTCTGTCTGACTAATAACAAAATCCGGATCATTTTTATCGTAACAAACCTTGTCTCCTTCATTGATATTGTTTTTATAAAGCAGGGCATCCTCTGCTTTCACCCTCAATTCTTCTCCGGATGAATCTACAAGTGTAACCACTGCCATAACCGGAGCGTCTTTGGCTCGTTCTTCGCAACCAAAATCTAAATCTTCATCGATTCTCTTTACTGTATAAATCATAATAATTTATCCTTTACCTTTCTTATTTCCACGCTTTCCAGACATCCGGCTGATAACCAAGTGTGGATTGCTTTCCATTTCTGACAACCGGCGTTTTAATCACCTGCGGATTTTCAAGCACCTTTTCCAGCTTATCTTCATCTGCAATATACTTAATGAGAGCAAGAAGATCTTTGTCTTTTCCTTCCCAGTTGATCATATTTTCTAATCCACCATTCACCTGCGCAACTGAATTGAATTCACCCTTACTCAGTCTCGCCTTCCGGCTCGGTCGGTTCGTAGCACGTCGTCCACTGGACGACA
>OHFR01001075.1_pt1 | contig 9741 bp, 6 predicted proteins | sample 1567531 | NCBI WGS metagenome assembly OHFR01 (sample SAMEA3879597, study PRJEB24766) | human gut metagenome | biome: human-associated habitat; feature: feces | place: USA | collected 1985/1987
TATTCAGGCCCTGGGTAAGCCACCATATAATAAATGAAACACCCCTACGCATTCATCTTCAATATCGGACTGATTTTTTTATAAACCAGGAACACGATCAAAGATACCAGTATACCTTTCAGCAGATTGAATGGTCCGACTGCCAGTATCACGAAAGTCTTAAGGTCTGTGATATGTTTGTTTACGGCAGTTCCCATTCCAACCAGGCCGTCGATCGGCATACCGAATGCTTTGGCATATGCCGGTAGTAATACGAAGGCATTCAGGAAACATCCGACTACTGTCATGAATACGGTTCCCGCTGCCATTCCGGCTACTGCTCCGGTTCTGGTATGTTTCTTATGGTAGATCAATGCGGCCGGCACAACCAGTGAACAGCCGATCAGGAAGTTTGCTACCTCGCCAACACCTGCAGTGGTACTTCCTTTCAGGACAAGGTTCAGCAGAATCTTAATCAGCTCAATCGCAGCTCCGGCAAGAGGTCCCATTGCAAAGGCTCCGATCAGCACCGGAACTTCGCTTAAATCAATCTTGTAGAAACTCGGGGCAAACGGAAGCGGGATGTCAAAAAACATCAATACGACTGCGGCGGCGCCGAGCATTGCCACCTGTACCATGTAACGGGTTTTTCCGATTTGCGACATCTTTGATGTCTGTTTTGCTGTTGTCTGTGCATTCATAACTGCATTTCTCCTTTTTTCTGGAGATCTTGACCGGTTCTGCCGGAAATAACGAGTCCAAATACGCTCCACGAATTTGAACTCGTTTTCGCGGCAGTCGCCAAGGTCTCGTGCAAGCACGGACTTTGGCTCGTTGCCCGCGAAAAAAAGTGCCCTGAATTCCTTTTCTTGAATTCAGGGCACCAAAAATATTTCCATGCAAATAAACTTTATTTCATCTTCTTTCATCCAGACTTTAACTGTTGGTCCCGGAGTTGCACCGAGTCAGCCGCTGTTTGATATCGCAGCGGGTCGCGGACTATACCGCCAGTAGGGAATCACACCCTGCCCTGAAGATCTCCGTATTTTGTTTTTACAGGAATATTTTATTCATATTCACACAATTTGTCAATACTTTTTTCAGACAATACATTATCTGGTTAGTTTGCTACGCCCATCTGAATTTTTCCTGTGCTCTTATTTTTCAGCACACGCAGATAGCAGATCCGCATATCTCCCTTCAGGACGAGACGGATCTCAGATGCGCCGTCCGTCTGCGGTCTGTCTGCGAGGGAAATTTCAACATCCTCATAAACCGGCTCGCGGTACCGGTTGCGCTCTTTTACTTCTTTCTCCGCATAGCGGTCCAGTTTCGGAGCACTGCGGAACTCGCAGGTTCTTGTGTCACCGGTAAAGCTTCCCATTGAAACACCGTCCACAAAGGCTTCCACACTGCCGCCGCGTTCACTCTTCACATGAAGTGCCAGAACAGCAGCATCGGAAAGATCACAGTCACGGTAAACGAGAACACCTTCTTTCGTCTCATCCTGCACGCGGACTGCCTTGAAATTGAAGTGGCCTTCCGTCAGATACATGTTCTCGTAATCATCGTAGTGGTCTGCCGCGGTAAATGCACTCAGATCGCGTACTCCCCTTTTTCCGCCCGGAATAAAGATTTCTGTGGAAACGGCTTTATCCTTGCAGGATGCGCCCGCATAGATTTCATACGTTCCCTCTTCTACCATCAGTCTGCGGCTGATGACATCGTAGAAGCGAAGCTCCTCTACCGGGATTTCCAGTGCAACGTGTCTCGTCTCGCCCGGGGCAATGTTTTTCACACGAACAAAATCAAGCAGCTGGCAGATTGGTTTCTTCACGCAGGATTCCAGAGCGGAACCGTAGATCTGGACGACCTCGTCGCTTGCGGTATCGCCCGTATTTCTCACATCGAGAGAGATCTGCAGCAGACGGTCGTCTTTTAAGGAAACCTTATAGTTCTCATACGCAAATGTGGTATACGTCAGGCCATAGCCGAATGGATACAATACCTTCCCGTCGAAATAGCGGTACGTTCTTTTTCCTTTGATGATGTCGTAATCGTCAATGTCCGGCAGCTGATCGATACTCTCATACCAGGTCATATTCAGACGGCCGGCCGGTGCATAGGTTCCAAGCACAGCTTCTGCCATTGCGCTTCCCATATCCTGGCTTCCCGTTGCAGACATGATGATCGCCGGCAGTTTTTCCATCGCTTTCTGAAGTGTGTACGGATAATTCGTAAACAGCACCAGAACGGTATTCGGATTGACCTCTGCGATCCGGTCAAGCAGCATCTCCTGCTCCTCTGGCAGCTCCAGTGTGTTGCGGTCGATCTCCTCTTTCGCATTGATCACGGAGTTACAGCCGAGCGCAAGTAAAACCTGCTTTTTGCCCCGGACTGCAGCAACTGCTTTTTCAATTCCGTTTTCGACAACCTCCATCGTAATCGGAATTCCCTCCGTCTGCTCGAAGGAGAAAAATCCCTCCGCATCCTTATAAACCGGGTAATGGAAACGGTTGGTCAGCACAACGCTGCCATCCTCCTGCGGCTCCACGTGGAAAATCTCCATCACAAACCAGTCGAAGGCTTCCTCGCGGTCTGCCGCGATCTGTCCCATTTTCGGCTTTTCTCCCTGCGACTCTGAGAGTCTTGCGCCGAGGTATTTTCCGGTACGGACACTCTTGAACGTATAGCTTCCCTCACCCCAGTATTCCTTGATAAACACATCCGGCTCATCTGCCATCTGAAGTGTTCCGTCTTCTGCTACGGCAAGACCTTTTCCATCACAGCGGAAAACAACGCGATCCAGACCATCCGCGAATGTAATGTTCTCCTGCTTCAGTATTTCCATCCCCTGCAGGAAGGTTGTGCGGTATGGTGCCGTTCCGCCGTACCAGTCCTGATACCATGCATCACCAAGCGGTCCGACAATGGCAATATCTTCTGCTTTCAGGGCTTTGTCAAGCGGCAGCGCTCCATTCTCATTTTTCAGAAGCACGATCGATTCACGGCTCAGCTCTTTACAGATTTCACGTGCCTTCGGGGAATCGATATCGTCCTCGGTCACACGGTCATACGGATTCAGGTTTTCCCGATCATAAACACCGAGACGAAGCTTCGTCTCCATCATACAGCGAATGGAGCGGTCCATATCCTCTTCCTTCAGAATGCCAAGCTCATATGCCTCGCGTGCCGCCTGCTCTACCATACGCGGATCGTCAGACATGGCATCCACACCGGCTTTCAGCGCCGTTGCGATCGTCTCCGCATGCTGTCCGAAATAGTGATGCAGATTCACGACAAGTCCCATCGCACCGCCGTCGCTGACAACGTGACGGAGACCGTACTGTTTTTTCAGAATATCGGTCACTTCCGGATTCAGGATACCGATCGTTCCGTTGATCTTGTTATATGCCGTCATAATGCCCTCTGCGCCGCCATCCTCAATACATCTGCGGAATGGCTCCAGATACAGCTCATATTTGTTCCGCGGGTCAATGGAAGAATTTTTCCATCCGCGGCCGACCTCCGTATTGTTTCCATAGAAATGCTTTAAGGTCGCTGCACAGCGCAGATACTTCGGATCATCGCCCTGCATTCCCCGGATATAAGCACCGGCCATTTTTCCGGTCAGCACAGGATCCTCTCCGTAACCTTCTTCGTTTCTTCCCCATCTCGGATCGCGCTCAAGATCAACGGTCGGAGCCCATCTGCTGAGTCCATGGCCCTCATGGCGGTGCCATACGACACGCGCCTCCGTTCCCGTCACTTCACCGGCCTGCCTGATCAGCTCCGGGTCCCAGGATGCACTCATACCGATCGGCTGCGGGAAGGATGTTGTCACATCCGGTTTTCCAAGACCGTTCTGATCGTTTCTGCCCTCAACGCCGTGTGCCGCCTCACCGCCTACAGAGACTCCCGGAATGCCAAGGCGCGGCAGATCCGGGGAAGAGCTGGCGAGGTATCCCAGTTTTTCTTCGACCGTCATTTCTTTTAACAGCCAGTCGATTCTTTCCTGATCCGTCAGTGATGCATCCCAGAACGGTGTGTTTTTGTTTACCTGAAACTCCTTCTTTTCTGTCATTTTTCAAAAACCTCCCTATGATTTTGTCTCATGAAATTGTTTGCAGATTTTCCATATACTGTTATCTTTTTACAATGTTTCACATTTCCCATTACTGTCGCTGTATTTAAAAACATGGCCTGACATTTAATAATATCAGACCATGTTTTTGTGCCGCCTTCCGTTCAACGGCAAAACCTTATGTTTTTGCTTTACTTACTCTACATCAACAAGTTTGGTAGCAAGGAACTCTGTCATAGCTTCTTCTGCATCTGCCAGACCATTGTCTGTCAGCTCCTGTACCATGCTCTTCCAGTTTCCATCAAACTCATCTTCGGTACCAGTTACGCATTTAACAAGTCCCGGCCAAGCAATTTCGTCCAGAATTGTCTGTTTCTCAGCAAGTTCCTGTGGCTGCTGATATGCCCACAGTGCAGAGTATGGAAGAAGATCGAACTCTTCCGGCTGTGCAAACATGTCGGTCAGCATCTCAAATCCCATCGCTTCGCATCCTTCTTTTTCTGCTGTATTGTAGTTTGCAATAACAGACTCTTTGGTAGTTGGAGTGTATGGGAATCCGTCTTCAGAGTAGGAACCTGTTCCGTAGATCGGGAATCCAGTGTAGTTGTCAATACCGGTATTCTTTGCATAATCCGGATCAGACTGAGCTTTTGCAACTTCTTCATCGGTACGATATGGCTGTCCGTTATCATCGAGGAAGTAGTTCTCGCCTTCAATACCCCAGTGATACAGGATCTGTCCTTCATCGGAGCACAGATAGTCAAGGAATTTGATGGCACGAACCGGATCTTCACAGCTCTTGGTAATTCCAATACCCCAGCCAACGGTAGTTCCCTGATACAGAAGGGCTTTTTCTACCTGATCTTCTCTTAAGGTTACAGGAAGTCCAACATAAGTCTGATCTACTTTTCCATCTGCTACCAGAGTAGCTTCGCACTGGCTGTAATGCCACTCAGCATCGGTGATGGCAACAACACGGCCGCTGGCAACCTTTGCAATATAGTCATCATCTGTCTGCGTTGCAAAGTTCGGATCCAGGATACCTTCGTTGTACATACGGCACAGCCATTTGAAGTATTCTTTCTCTTCATCTGTTACATGTTTGTAATGTACGTTGTACTCGTCGTCAATGATCCACTGTCCATTATCCGGGGATGCATCAGCGATCAGTCCTGCCGGGTTTCCAAGGGTAATCATCCAGTGCCAGTCAGAAGCACTCATGGTGATACCGATCATATCCAGACCATCTTCTGTTTTTGGATGTGCTGCAAGATAGCTCTTGATCATTTTTTCATACTCATCCAGTGTCTTCGGATATTTATAATCGTTCTCTTTTAATGCAGCCCACTGAATCTGGCAGCTTCCGCCTGTTGTCAGGGTTTTCTGGTTTACACCTGCGTAGGAAAGCTGATAGATTCCAGGATCATCCTGGCTCCATTTCAGTTTTTCCATCTCTGCTCCGTACATTTTTTTGATGTTTGGACCATATTTTTCAATCAGGTCTGTCATATCAATCAGCGCGCCTGCCTGATACAAATCCGTTGCTGAGCCTTTTGCATAAATCATGTCCGGATACTCATCATTTGCGATCATCAGCGCAACATCTTCTTTTGCATCACCCTGGGATGCTACCGGATAGGAAACATCAAGTGTAACGCCTGTTGCCTCTGTGATTGCTTTTGCTACCGGGTTATCCCAGTTGCCGTTTTTACCATCAGCGTTAAAATACTCAAAGGTAATCGGAGATTTGTCATCTGCATCATCTGCTGTCTCGCCTGAAGAACTTGCCTCTGCCGCTGATCCAGTCTCTGTGCTGGACCCTCCCTTGCTGCTGCCACTGTCGGAACCGCATCCTGCGAGCATTCCGGCCACCATAGCAGATACTAACATGAGTGATACTACTTTTCTTTTCATAAAAGCCCTCCTTAAAATGGTTTATGTCATCCTGCACTCTTTCTTTCGCCTGGCAGGAATAAACATCATCTTTTTCTAAAAATTTTTTAATACTGTTTTTTATCAGTCTTTAACAGAACCAAGTGTCATACCGCCGATAAAGTATTTCTGAAGGAACGGATATACAATAACGATCGGCACAGTTGCTACAATCGTTACGGCCATACGTACGGACATTGGTGTTACGGCCGTCTGTACATTGGTTCCTGCATGAACGTCCATTTTCATGGTCGCCTGGTTCATAATCTCATACAGTTTGTACTGCAGAGTCGGGAGTTTTTTCGCATACAGGTAAGTATCCATGAAGGAGTTCCACTGTCCTACTGCATAGTACAGGCCTACGGTTGCGATAACCGGTTTACAAAGCGGCATAACGACTTTATACCAGATCTGAAAATCGTTTGCTCCGTCGAGCTTTGCTGCCTCCTGCAGAGCCATCGGCAGTCCGTCGATATAAGAGCGAACCAGAATCATATTATAAACCCACATCAGACCAGGCAGAATGTATACCATGAAGTTATTGCCCAGCTTTAAGGTACGGATAATCAGAAGGTATTCCGGAATCATTCCGCCACCGACATACATGGTAACAACGAACAGAAGCTGGAATGGTTTGCGGAGTACGAAGTCTCTGCGGCTTAATGTGTAAGCAACCATCGAGGTACATACAATACCTACGATTGTTCCGATGATGGTTCTTGTTACAGAAATCACAGCCGGCATTGCAATGCCGCCGTCTTTAAATACATATTTATAGTTGCTTAATGTAAACTTTCTCGGAATGATGAAGTTTACATTCTTAATGGTATCCGTAGAATCGTTGAACGAAATCGCCAGTACGTTCAGGAACGGATAAATGGTGATGATGACGAGGAATACGAAGATTACCGCCAGTACGTAGTCAAATTTTTTTGCTTTCTTGTTCATATTCGCGTCCTCCTACATAAGTTTATCTTCGCCTACCAGACCGGCAATCTTATTGGCGATCAGCAGCAGGGTAACGCTGACTGCAGACTGGAATACACCGATTGCGGTACCAAGACCGTAGTTGCTGTTTCCGATACCTCTCTTATAAGAGAACCAGGAAAGTACCATCGTGTGATCCTCAACCAGCGGGTTACTAAGAAGCATCTGACGCTCCATACCTACGTTCAGGGCGCCACCGATGCTCATAATCAGCAGTACGATGATGGTCGGTCGGATACCCGGCAGAGTGATGTGCCAGATCTTCTGCAGACGGCTTGCACCGTCCATATCAGCGGCCTCGTAAAGACCAGGATCAATACCTGCCATGGCGGACAGATAAATAATTGCGTTCCAGCCAACCTCTTTCCAGCAGTTAATCAGGATAATGGTTACCCAGATAAGCGGTGAGTTGGAACTCATCAGGTGCAGGTTCTTGCCGAAGATACTGTCAACAACACCGCTGTCGTTGAAAATATTCTTTGCAATACTTGCAATGATAACCCAGGATACAAAGTGCGGCAGATAAGAAATGGTCTGCGTTACTTTTTTGAACTTCATAAAGAACATCTCGTTCAGAAGAACCGCAAATGCGATTGCTGCGATCGTTCCAACCGCGATGTCAAGGAAGCTTACTCCCAATGTGTTGATTAATGTCTGTGTGAACAGACGGTCTTTAAATGCATCTGTAAAGTTCTTAAATCCAACCCAGGTTCTCTCCCAGATCGGAAGTGCAAATGTCGCAGGTTTTACCTCCTGAAATGCCATGGTCCATCCCCACAGCGGAATGTACTTGAAGATAATCAGCCAGATTACAAATGGTACTGACATCACAAGCAGCCAGCGCTGTTTCCATAAAATTGCGGGGGCGATTTTCTGCCCTTTTTTCTTTTTCATTTTTTCCTTCGCCATACTCCCCATCCTTTCCGTTGTTTTGTGCGTTTTTATTACGCATTTTCTTTGCTTATTTGTGATATTTACACTATATCAAATAAAATCCCCGTTTGATATTGTGTATTTTGTCCACTTATATTGACTTTTTTTATCTTTTTCCACATTTTCAGGTGCTATGGCAGGCATTTTTACTAATTTATATGCGTTTGTTTTTATTTTTTACACCAGCTTACAATTCTACCAATCAGTGTTTTTTTTGTAAAAAAAGCAGGAAAACGTAATGGGGGATTACATTTTAAGAAAAATGTCAGTTTTTTATCCAAATAATCTCCGTTTTCTCTGCTATGATAAACACCATAGAACCAAGAGGGGAAAAACGAGATGAGCCAATACAACATATTAGTCGTAGACGACGACCGGGAAATCGTAAGATCTCTCGGCAAACTATTAGAACTGGAAGGCTACAGGGTAAAAAAAGCCTACAACGGCATGGAGGCACTCGACATCCTCATGACCGAACAGATCCATCTGATCCTGCTCGATGTCATGATGCCCAAAATGAACGGCCTTTCCGCCCTGATGAAAATAAGAGAAAAAAACAACATCCCGATTATCATGCTTTCCGCGAAAACCGAAGAGAGCGATAAAGTCATCGGACTTTCGATGGGCGCCGATGATTACGTGACAAAGCCGTATAATACCGCCGAACTCATGGCCCGTGTTAAATCCCAGCTCCGCCGTTACTTCTCCTTAGGCGCCGCAAACGGAACCACACAAAGCCAGGATATCCTGAAAAACGGCGGTCTGCTGCTGAACCGAAACACCAAAGAACTCCTGGTGGACGGTGAACCTGTTCGCCTGACCGCAACCGAGTACAAAATTATGGAGCTTCTGATGGAGCATCCCGGCTATGTATTCTCAGCCGAAGAAATCTACAGCCAGGTCTGGCAGGAGGATGCTTACAGCGTAGAAAATACCGTCATGGTTCATATCCGGCGCATTCGTGAGAAAATCGAAATTACGCCGAAAAATCCAAAATATTTAAAGGTGGTGTGGGGAATTGGATACAAAATTGAAAAAATTGACGGAAACTGAAAAACGCATCCTGCTGTGGATGCTTACCGATCTTTCTATGGTACTGATTTTGTGCGGAAAGCTTCTGCGGAAATGGGCCAGTGAATTCGAATGGGGAATGTGGCGCAACATCGAATGGGGTATCGGCATTGGAGTGACGGTAGTCGGCGTTTTGGGCATAGCCGCAGCCTTGTATCTGGTATGGAAATTCCGAAAAAATACCGGGAACTCGAAAATGACTGCTTTTGCCGGCAGCGAATCGGAAAAAGCGGGAAAAACAGCAAAAAGCAGCGAAGGGGCAGCCGCAGATAAGTCCGAGACAGATGAAATAGAAAAATCCCGGCAGATGCAGTTTGAGGCAAGAGCCGCTGCGGAAGCAGAGAAAGAGCAGCTGTTTCTGAAAAAATCCGAAAAGGTGCCAAATGAGCTTCTGGTTCTTGTCGGAGGATTTGCTTTTTTCGGATGGCTTCAGCCGCTCCGGCACAGCTATGCCAGATACCGCATTGTTGCCGAATGGGGTACTGTAATAGAGTGTGTGCAGACAGGTCTTCTGTTTTTTGGAATCTGTGGCGTTTTCCTTCTCAGTGCCGGCATTCTTGTCTGTCGCTGTGAAAAGAAACAACTGAGAGAAATGTCCTTTTTTTGCAGAGAAAGGAAGCGTTACAGAGATCGGACCAGCCTGGAACGGCAGCTTGCCGGTCAGAGTAAATGGCCGTTCCGTGTGGCACTGATTGCGGAACTTCTAATCGTGATTACCATGATCACCGGACTGATAAACGGAATGGATGGCGAGG
>OHFR01001081.1_pt1 | contig 9674 bp, 10 predicted proteins | sample 1567531 | NCBI WGS metagenome assembly OHFR01 (sample SAMEA3879597, study PRJEB24766) | human gut metagenome | biome: human-associated habitat; feature: feces | place: USA | collected 1985/1987
CTGATATCGGCCAACCGCCGGGCTGTCAGCGAAGTAACACCCTCCTGCCGGGCAGGTGCTGCCGCTTTGCTGCTGGAAAGCCCTGCCTTGGGCGCTTCCGCAACAACATCCTCATTCATGGTATTCCAGCTGCCGCAGCTGGGGCAGCGGCCCATCCAGCGCGGGCTGGTTTCACCGCAGTTGGAGCAGACGTAAACAGTTTTGAGCTTTGGTTCCTTCATGGTGCACTCCCTGCAAAAACGCCGCTGGAAAAGCGGCGCTCAATTTCATTGTTCTGTTTTAGTTTACCACATTCTGTTGTCTGCCGCAACTGCTCCCTTACTTTACCTCAACAACGGTGATATTTTGGGCTGTCACACTGCTCTTGCTCAACACAATGTCACGGATCTGCGCTACCTGTGCGGCCGTTAAGGCATCGCCCGAGGTCATAACAGTCAGATCGGCCCGACCTGACTGCAGAAAGCAGAGACAATCCGCAAACCCCTTGGCTTTGACCAGTGTCTCGATCTCGTTTTCCGCGTTGAGATCCGCAAGGTTTCCGGTCAGCTGGCTGGTGTACTCCTTCTTTTCTTCCGTGGAGAGAGAAGCGGATTTCAGCGCTTTCTGAATGCTGTCCATGGCTTCATCGTGGGCTTTGGTCCGCTTGAGCCGCGCTTCCTCAAAGAACTTGGAGCCGCTGTTGTTTGCAACGCTCACAAGCTGAGCTTCGCCATAATTCTTGTTGGCACTGGAAACCGCCTCGGCTTCGGTCATCAGTTCATCCGTAACGGGAACGGTCTCCTGACTGACGGCAGAAACATTGACTGCATCCTCTTCCAGCGTCACGCCGGTGCGGGCATACTGCCAGTTCAGGTAAACGGCAATGACCAGTGCTGCTGCCAGAGTAATGGCTGTTGCTTTGCGGGTATTCTTCGAGATGGCTCTCATAGCTGTTTCCTCCTTATATTACATGGTGCGTTATCCTTTGCGCTGTTCTACACAAATTCGATTGGCCGAAAGATCCAGCAGTGCCCGGACAAGCTCTGTGATGCGGGCGGCGACCCGAACATCTCCCCCACCATCACAGACAACAGCCACACCGCAGACGGCAGGCAGATAGGTCGTCTCTTCCAGGGCGGAGCCATCCTCCAGCAGAACATGGGTCTCCTGGTTCTGCATCTGGCCGGACTGCGTATCCACAGCATAGATCGTTTCTTCCCCACTTTCCAGTGTCACCATCACAACGGTCTTTCCTGCCCCATCGAGCTGTTCGATCAGCTCTGTCAGCTGTGTTTCCAATTGCTCCCGGTAGGCAGTTTCTGAAACAGCAGCAGGACCGCCCGCATTTGCTGCGGGTTTTGCGGAGGTTGAGAATAATTCTGAGAATAAGATCAGCAGCATTGCCGCCGCGCCCAGAATGATCGCGAGCTGGGTGCGGTTTTGCTTCTGGAGCAAACCGGCAAAGAGGCTCTGTTCCCTGCTCTTCATCCGGAAAGGTTCCCCTCCTTTGCTTCCTGTCCGCTGCTGCGGGCATCCAGTTCAGCCCGAATAGCATCTTCCAGCGTGCCCATGGATGCGGGCGAAAGATCCGGCACAGAAAAGGACTGAACTTCTGTCCGGAGCTGAGGGATGACCTGTAAAAGCACCACTAAAATATATAGTCCAGCCACGGCTTTTATGCACCGTCGGGCCCAGCTGTTTCCTGTGAGCCGGGCCAGCAGCTCTGCGCAGATACAGGCAGTGCAAAAGACCACAGCTGCGCTTTTCAATGTCTGCATCAAACGCCTCCCAGCATAAAAAGAAGTGCGGTTCCTGTTACGGCCAGCCCGAAAAAGAGTGCGATACAGGCCATCATACACCGGACAGCGGAAGCAAAACAGGTAAGCAGTGCCTGTCCACGGCTGTTTCCAGTCAGGCTGCACAGCGTACCGCAGAGAACGATACATCCCAGATGCGCAAGCATCCCGAGATACAGTGGCAGAAACTCAGCCAATAAAATCAGGATAGCGGCCATTCCAAGGCCGCTTTTGAGCAATTGGATGCCTGCCAGAACAGCCTCGGAAGCATCGCTCAAACTCTGCCCCACAATGGGAATGGTGCCGGTGAGAAACTGTCCTGTGCGAAGCGCCGTTCGGTCGAGCTGTGCGGCAGAGATGCGCTGGAATCCCAGCAGTGCAGCCAGCAGCTTTCCTGTAAGGGAAAGTCCCTTTTGCAGCAGTGTCCCTGCCGCTTTGCACAGGTTCCCCAGGCAGCTCTGTTCCGTGATACAGCAAGCCATGCTCATTGCAAGGAAACACTCCAGAATGGGCGGTACAAAGGCCGTCAGGGCCTGTGCCAGCAGACAAAGCAATGTCAGAAAAAAGCCGCTTGCGGCGGCCCCGGCACTTGTCTCACCGCCCATGATCAGAACCCCGGCATAGACAGGAAGAAAACCGGAGAGAAAGCGGTTCCAGCTTTCGATCTGCGCGCACAGCTGCCGGGCAATTTCAAGCAATGGCTCCCACAGGAGGATCCCGCACCCACCGGCGCAGACAAGATCACACCAGCTGTGATCACCTTCCTCCCCCAGAAACAGATTGACTATGGCAGACAGGAGCAGAAACAACAGCAGTGCGGCATAACCGCGGATGCTTTCCCGCAGTGTCTGGAACAGAGACGAAGTGCAAAAACTTTGCAGAACGCTCCACGGGTCTTCTGCTACCTGCAAAGCATCCACAGGGCTTTGGTCAAGATAAGGCTGCCAGAGCTCTGCTCCCGGCAGCTGTGTGTGCAAACCGGCACTCTCTGCCGCAAAAGCTGTCGGGGCGCACAGGCAGAGGCTTGTTCCCACCAGCAGAAAAGCCCACCACTTCCAGTTCTTCATCTTGCAATGCTCCCAATCGTCTGCAGGATCTCTTCCAGCAAGGGCCACGCCGCCGCCAGTACAAGACACCGACCTGCCAGCCCAACACACCACCCTAAAGATTCTGCCCCGGCTTCCTCACACAGGGTGCGGGTATAATCTGTCAGCAGAACGATAGCCGCACTCCGTACAAGGCAGGAAAAAGCCCCGCTGTCAGCTTGTCCAGCCAGGCGTGCTATGCCGGAAAGTACTGTCCGGATGCTTGTCCCTGCCCGCACCAGCAGCACCAGCGCTGCCCCAAGGGAGAGCAGGAGTGCATAGGCGGGGGCCTGCTTTTCCAGAACCGCATAGAGCAGTGCCGCGAGCAGCGCAATGCCGAACACAGCCACGGCTGCACTCATAGTGCAAACAGCGACTTGATGGTAACGAACAGCACACTGATCTGTTTGACCAGGATGGACAGCACGACCACCAGACCGGCCAATGTCGTCATCATTGCCTGATCCTCCCGCCCGGAGCGGATCAGCAGTTGGTTCAGCACGGCAACAATGATGCCAATGGCCGCAATTTTGAAGATAAGGTCAATCTCCATCCGCGTCCTCTCCTTTTGAGCTGATTCATCCCAGCAGAATGGCAGCTGCAAGCCCGGCGGCCAGGCCCAGCTTGTGCGAAAGCATCGACTGCGTCCGGGCCGCAGCTTCACCTTCCTGCAAGGCTGCCTGAAATTGTGCCTGATACAATTCAAGCCGTCTGCACTCCTGCTCCGCTTCCAATCGCCCCAGGCCTGAAAAACATTCTGAGAAGCGGGTGCGTTCTTCTAAGGTCAGGGAGGGAAAGGGCTCCAGCGTTTGTAACGAAACCGTTTCTGGTGGAAGCTGCCCATCCTGTATCAACTTCCGGCAGAGAAGATTCAGGTCACTGCGGCGGAAGCTGATCTGCTGATGCAGCGTTTCCAGCAGATCCAGGGTTTTGCGCAGGGCTTCCAGATGCGCCTGCGCCTGCTGATGAAAGCTGTCGCCTGCGCACCAGCCGCAGACGACAAAACAGCAGACACTCAACCAGCGCAGAGGGCTCATAGAAACCGCACCTCCCCGATGCAGCCGGGTGCTTGTCTGCCGGTCAGCCAGACGAGCACCCGCACCGCGCCGCGCTCCATCAGATATTTTACCTGTGGGCGCATGGTCGCCTCTTCGGGTGTGGCAGCATGAAGGGTGGCAACAAAATCCACCCCGCTGAACAGGCCCTGCTCCAGCGCTGTGACCTCATCCAGACCTCCCAGCTCATCCAGCAGGATCACCTGTGGCGAAAGGGTGCGCAATGCCATCTGCACTGCTTGTCCCTTGGGGAGCCCGGCAAGAACATCCAGCGCCTCGCCGGGCGCATTCCCGGCAAAGAGCTCCCGCCGTTCATCAATGACCGAAAGGATCTTCTGCTGCCGGACGAGCTCCCGGGCAATACTGCGCAGCAATGTGGTCTTGCCGCTGCCCGGCTCTCCAACAAGAAGCATCCCGATGAAATGCCCCCTCAATGCTGCGGTCAGTTCCTGTGGAAGCGGAACGGTCTTTTCCCGGGCAATGCGCAGGTTGACAGAGGTAAGCTCCTGCAGAACCGTGCCCTGTTCCGGGTTTTGCAAAAAACGCCCGCCAAGCCCTGCCCGACAGCCATTTTCCAGTGTGACATAACCCTGTGCAATCTCTGTCTGATGGGTATGGACTGAACCGCCGCAGAGGGTGAACAGGATCTCTTCCATCTGCAACGGGGTCAGCTGCATCGTTTGTAGTGCGTTCAGTTCAGGTGCCAGCTGTGTCGGTGTGCAGCTGCACCCCTGCACCGTAAACTGTGGAGCATAGCCCAGCCGGAGCCGCAGCTCATGTACAGTCTCTGCGTCTTCTGATGGGAGCTGCCCCAGCGGCCTTGCCAGCCATTGGGGCAGTGTCTGCACCACCTGATAATACTCGTCCATCTTCTGTTCTCCTTCCGTGTCCTTTGCCATCAATGTATGCACCGGCCCGGAGGTTAGAACCCGCAGGGCACAGAAAAGCCCGCACAGCATCCAAACTGTACGGGCTTTTTAGAACAGGTTTTCTGATTATTGCTGGGACTTATCCTCTGCGATCATAGCAAGGAACTCTGCTTCGGTCAGCACAGGCACACCCAGTGCCTGTGCTTTGGTCAGCTTGGAACCTGCAGCGGCACCAGCCACCACATAAGCTGTTTTTTTGGAAACAGAACCGCTTGCTTTTCCGCCATTCTTTACGATAAGCGCCTCGGCTTCGCTGCGGGAGAGTGTTTCCAGCGTTCCGGTCACAACCAGCGTTTTCCCGGCGAGCTTATCGCCCTTGGGCTCCCCCTTCCACTGCATGTTCACACCGGCATCGGCCAGACGGTGCACCAGATCGGTAGTGCCATCCTTGGCAAAGAATTCAGTCACGCTCTGGGCCATCACGCCGCCAAAACCATCAATCTCGCCGATCTGCTCCTCGGTTGCTTCCCGGATGGCCTGCAGAGAGCCAAAATGCTCTGCCAGCAATGCGGCGGCTTTATCGCCGATGTTGCGGATTCCAAACGCAAACATCAGCTTATCCAGATTGTTCTGCTTGGAAGCTTCGATCGCCTGCAGCAGATTGTTTGCACTCTTTTCCTTGAACTTTTCCAGCGTGAGCAGCTGCTCTATTGTCAAGTCATAGAGATCTGCCGCAGAGTGTACCAGCCCTTTATCCACCAGCTGCGTGGCGACCATGGTGCCCAGACCGTCGATGTCCATGGCATCCCGGGATGCAAAGTGGATGATATTGCGGAGTGCCTGCGCAGGGCATTCCGGGTTGACACAGCGCAAAGCAGCTTCATCTTCCAGGTGCACTGCCGGGGCACCGCAGGAAGGGCAAAATTCCGGCATCTGGTAAGGCTGAGCATCCGGTTCATGGCGGGTCACACCGATGACCTCTGGAATGATATCACCCGCTTTGCGCACCTGAATGGTATCTCCGATACACAGACCCAGTTGACGGATAAAATCTTCATTGTGAAGGGTGGCACGGGAAACCGTGGTACCTGCCAGAAAGACCGGGTCAAAGCAGGCGGTGGGAGTCAGAACGCCGGTGCGTCCCACGCCGACTTCAATACTGCGCAATGTGGTCTCCTTGACCTCGGGCGGATACTTGAACGCAATGGCCCAGCGCGGGAATTTGTTGGTGGAGCCCAGCAGTTCCCGCTGTGCAAAGTTGTTCACCTTGATCACAGCACCGTCCATATCAAAATCCAGTGCGGCACGGTTCTGGCCGATCTGCTCGATCTCTGCAATGGCATCCTCGATATCATGCACGATATGATAACGCGGGGAGACCGGCAGGCCCAGACTCTTGAGGTAGTCGAGGCTTTCGGCATGGCTGGTCAGTTCCTTGCCCCGCACCTGCTGGACGTTGAATACGAAGATGGACAACCCCCGGCTGCCGGTGATCTTAGAATCCTTCTGACGCAGAGACCCTGCGGCAGCATTGCGCGGATTTTTGAACGGTGCCGCACCCTGTAATTCCTGTTCCGCACAAAGGTGCTGGAAGGCATCGTGCGGCATGTAGACCTCGCCGCGCACTTCCAGATATTCCGGGGCATTTTTCAAAGTCTTTGGAATGCGCTTGATGGCCTTGACATTGGCTGTCACATCTTCACCCACCACGCCGTCACCGCGGGTGGAAGCACGCACAAGTACGCCGTTCTCATATTCCAAGCTGCAGGAAAGGCCGTCGATCTTGATCTCGACGACATATTCCGGCTCGATCCCGGCTTCCCGTACCCGGCGGTCAAAATCGCGCAGTTCATCGAAGGAAAACGCATCAAGAAGGCTTTCCATCTTCACAGCATGTGTCACCTTGGCAAAGCGCCCGCTGGGTGTGCCGCCCACTTTCTGGGTCGGAGAATTCGCAGTGACCAGCTGCGGGAATTCTGCCTCCAGTGCTTTCAGCTCCCGGGTCAAAGCGTCATATTCAAAATCCTCCAGCTCCGGGGCATCCTGATCATAGTATAAACGGTTGTTCCTTTCAATGATCACGCGCAGCTCTTCCGCGCGTTTGCGTGCCTGTTCCAGTTCCACGTTCGTTTACTCTCCTTTTCCCAATACCAATACGGTAATTATACCATATTTCAAAAGCAAAATACAGCCAAAAGTGCTGCCGGTGACTCGGGAGTGGACGCGCCGAATCCTAACGAGACAGTCGCTTTATTTTGCCCAGGTGGGTTCCTCCGTGCCATCATAATCGAACAGGCCGTCATTTTTCTCTTCCATGGCCTTGATCATGTGGTAGGTGTATTCGTTATACGGCGTGGGAATCCCAAGCTCCTTTCCCATCCGCATCAGAGCACCCGAGAACATATCGATCTCTGTGTGCCGTCCGGCATCCAGATCCTGCAGAGTGGAATAACGGGCCGTGGCAGGAACAGCGCATCCGTGGCTGACGGCATCTGCAATGTGCAGATCAATGCCCCGTGCAGTTGCAATGGCTTCCAGTTCCCGGCGCAGGCCATCGCTGATGGCTTTCATGTGGACGCTGTCCCGGTAGCAGCCCACACCGGCTCCCAGAATCGCCTGCGGCAGATTGTTGCAGACGTTCAGCCGGAACTTGCTCCACATCTCTTCCTGAATGTGCTCCGTAACCCGGAAGTTGACCCAGGAATCCGTGAACAGTTCCCGCACTGCCTTGACACGTTCACTCTCAAACGGTGCAAATCGCTCGCCATAGATCACGCCAAGTGTTGCATCCGGGTCAAAATGGTAACCGTCTGCTTCCTTGTGAGATGCAACCTTGATGAAGGAATACAGCAGATGCTCTGCACCCACCTGTGCGGCGATCAGCTCTTCGCTGTCCACACCGTTCATCAGACTCATCACAACGGTATTGCTGCCGACAGCGGCCTTGATGCTTTCCAGAGCTCCGGGCAGTGAACCATATTTCAGTGCAACGACCAACAGGTCTACGCCCTGCGCTTCCTGCGGTGTCCAAATCTCCGGGCGGTAAACTGCTCCATTGATGGCGCAGCCGCTTTCTTTCAGCCGCCGGGCACGGTCGCCTTCCGCGATCACACCCAGACGGATATTATCCTTTTTAGAAAGCCCCCAGATGATGTAAGAGCCCACTGCTCCAGCGCCCAAAATGGCAACAGATTGTATTTTCATGTTAGATTCTCCCTCTTTGATTTGTCCGATTCTATTGTAGCACGAATTCGATTTGCTGGGAAGAGAAATAAAAATGTGAAGCCACTTTGCACATAGATTTTACAGCAATTAGATTGCAGCGGATGCTGATGTGCCGCGGGGCAGCGGATATGCTGGGCGCAACCTTCAAATTGACCGCAAACGGTGCCAAAGTGTTTTAAAGCAGAACAAAAAGTCCCCGGAGAACGTTTCACGGTTCTCCGGGGGCTGATTTTACGCGTTATAAAACGTAGATACGTCTGTTATTTTTAAATAGAAATGGTGTTGCACACATCAATGAGCACCGGGTCAAGCGTCTTGGTCATCTCCAACGCCTCATCCACGGGGTAATCCACGAGGTGCTCACCCTTCATACCAACGATGCGGTTGTACTTACCCTGCTCCAGCAGGCAGACAGCGTGATAGCCCATTGCGGAAGCATTCACGCGGTCACGCAGAGTGGGAGAGCCACCGCGCTGGACATGGCCCAGAATGGTAGCGCGGGTATCGATGCCGGTGCGGGCCTGGATCTCGTTGGCGATCTCCTGAGAGTGGCCGATGCCCTCGGCAACGATAACAATGAAGTGGCGCTTACCGGTGCGCTGCGTCTCGGTGATCTTATCCAGAATGTCGTGCTGCATATCGAATTCCTTTTCGGGCAGCAGCACAGCCATGGCACCGGAGGCAATAGCAACGTTCAGAGCGATGTAACCCGCATTGCGGCCCATGACCTCGACCACGCTGCAGCGGTCATGGCTCTGGGTGGTATCGCGCAGCTTGTCGATCATTTCCAGGGCGGTGTTCATTGCGGTATCGTAGCCGATGGTGTAATCGGTGCAGGCGATATCATTATCGATGGTGCCGGGCAGACCCACACAGGGAATACCTCTCTGGGACAGATCACGGGCCCCACGGAAAGAACCGTCGCCGCCGATGACCACTACACCCTCAATGCCGTTCTCTCGGCAAACGCGAATGGCCTTGCGCATACCCTCTTCCGTAGCGAACTCCACGCTGCGCGCAGAATAGAGCTTGGTGCCGCCCCGATGAATAATATCCGAAACAGAACGCAGATCCATCTCCACAAAATCGCCGTTGATCAAACCGTTATAGCCACGAACCACGCCTAACACGCGAATCCCGTTTTCACAGGCGGTACGCACCACAGCACGCACAGCGGCATTCATGCCGGGAGAGTCGCCACCACTGGTCAAAACTGCTATTGTCTTCATGCCTTTCAGCCTCCACATCAAATTACATTCAAATCACATTGTACTAATTTGGCAGAAAAAAGTCAAGACACCCTTTCCAATTCTAGGCAAAAGCGGTAAAACTTTGTCATAATAGCAAAATTTTTGTCTGCTATCACTGTGCAATATATACAACATTATCATGCCCTAAAATGCGTTTCAATTCTGCCAGCATGGTAGGATTGACCGACACAAAGTCCTGCTGCGGGGCGCGCACATAGCGTCCGGTGTCCTTATAGTAGTACCACAGCGGCTCCGGTCCGTCAAAAATGGAAGTCACCACCTGCGCTTTGTGCAGCCTGGGGTCTGTTTGGCTGTCTAACCGCAAAAACAGTCCCCGGTGCTTGTGGCGCTTCTCCTCTGCCGGGAGTACCGCCGCGTGTGCCGTCAACGGCAGTGTTTGCGCCGTGGGTGGTCC
>OHFR01001084.1_pt1 | contig 9648 bp, 8 predicted proteins | sample 1567531 | NCBI WGS metagenome assembly OHFR01 (sample SAMEA3879597, study PRJEB24766) | human gut metagenome | biome: human-associated habitat; feature: feces | place: USA | collected 1985/1987
TGCGAGGATTACAACTACCCGCTGCAGTTCAATTTCCGGGATGCCTGCTATGTGTACTGTGAGTACGAGGCCCTGCGCAACAACTACGCAAAGATGGGCAGCAGCGGCCTGACCTGCGTGGACGGCGAGGACCAGGACCGGCACCTCATCGATATGCCCCACGCGGCGTTCTGCCTCTTCCCCGAGGGGGCGCTGGAGCGGTTCCACGAAAAGTACGGCCACCTCGGCCTTCACTTCATGCAGACGGGCGGCCAGCTGCCCGACGGCTCCCACTTCTATGACATCGTGCGGGGCGGGATCGACAAGGGCGCGGGCCTCGCAGACCTCTGCGAGAAGATGGGCCTCTCCCTCGCCGAGGCCGTGGCGGCAGGCGACTCCGCCAACGATGTCGGGATGCTGAAAGCAGCCGGCCTCGGCTGCTGCATGTCCAACGGCACCGACGAAGCCAAAGCCGCCGCTGACCGCGTCATCGGCGATGTGCGGGAAGACGGACTTGCTGCCCTTATTGAAGAGCTGTGGTTCGACGGCCCGAAGGCGGAGCCCTCCGACCGCAGCTTCGGCTCTGCATGGGAGACGATGGAACGATGAGCTTCGCACCCGTTTACTCTGAAAACAGCCGCGCCCTCATCCTCGGCACATGGCCCAGCCCCAAAAGCCGGGAGATGGCCTTTTACTACGGCCACCCGCAGAACCGCTTCTGGCCCATGCTGGCCGCGCTGACCGGGGAGCAGACGCCCGCGCGGGAGGATATCGAAGCCAAAAAGCAGATCATCCTGCGCCATGGTCTGGCCCTCTGGGACACGCTGGAACGCTGCACCATTACCGGGGCGTCGGACGCTTCCATCCGGGATGCGGTGCCGAATGATATCGCCGCACTGCTGGCAAAGGCGCCCATCGAGGCGGTGTTCTGCAACGGTGCGGCGGCATACCGCATCTATACAAAGTATCTGCAGCCGGTGTCCGGCATCGCGGCCGTCAAGCTGCCCAGCACCAGCCCGGCAAACGCCGCCTGCCGCCCGGAAATGCTGCGCGCGGTCTGGGGCGAAGCGCTGGGCCCGTGGATTTCCAAATGATTGCAAGGTTGTAAATTATCCGTGAAACCCTTGCGTTTTTCGCCGGGTGCGGTATCATGGATAACATAAGGGGAAGCTTCCCCAAAGAAGGAGAAGGTTCATGAGTAAGATCATCCGCACCCAGAAGCCCAGCGTTCTGCCATTTTATGCAATGGCGCTGGTCTTTTTGGGATTGTGCGCGGTACTGCCGGTGTATAAGCTGTGGGCGCTGCTGGCAGCGCTGGGCGGTGCCCTGATCGCCTTTGGCGCGGCGCAGAAGGTCTGCCCGCCCCGGGTGGTGGAGCACGAAGTGCCCTTCCACACCGGCGTGGAGGATGTAGACGCGATGCTGACCGACATCCAGCAGAAACTGGATACCCTGCACACCCTCAACGAGCAGCTGCCGGACCCGCAGCTCTCTGCCGCCATGACCCGCATGGAAAAAGCGGGCCGCTCCATTGTGGAGGCGGTGGAAGCAAACCCGGAAAAGGCAAAGCAGGTGCGCAGGTTCGCAAACTATTACCTGCCGGATGCGGTGAACGTGCTGCAGCAGTATGCAAAGCTGGCAAAGCAGGGCGTGCGCGGCGAGAATGCCGCAGCCATCCGTACCGAGGTGGAGCACAATGCTGCTTCCATTGCCACGGCGTTTGAAAATCAGCTGGATGCCCTGTATGCTGCCGAGAGCATGGACCTCTCGGCAGACCTGACCGTTTTGCAGAATATGCTGAAAGGGCAGGGATTGTAACAACCCTCTCAGTCAAAGCCTGACGGCTTTGCCAGCTCCCCCGAAGGGGGAGCCCTTGGCAAACCGGTTAGAAAATAGCGCACGCCGATAGGCGGCAGGCGCTGTCGTAATTGGAAAGGATGGAATCAACAATGGCTGACAACAACACTCTGAACTTCGATCTCGATGCTCCTGCAGTGCCCACCCTGACGCTGGACCCCACCCCGGAGGCAGCGGAGGAGAAAAAGCCTGAGCCCGCCCCGGCGGCCCAGCAGCCGGAGGTGCAGCTGACCCCCGAGGAGCAGGCAATGGTGGATTCCTTTGCGGAAAAGATCGATATCACCAACAGCCAGCAGGTGCTGCAGTATGGCTCCGCCTGCCAGAAGAAGATCGGCGATTTCTCCGAGGCTGCTCTGGCCAAGGTGTCCACCAAGGATCTGGGCGAGGTGGGCGATATGATCACCAATCTCATCGGGGAGCTGAAGAGCTTTGATGCCAATGAGGAGCAGCAGAAGGGCATTCTGGGCTTCTTCAAAAAGAAGGGCAATGAGCTGGACAACCTGAAGACCAAGTACAACAAGGCCGAGACCAACGTGGAGAACATCCAGTCCATGCTGGAGGGCCATCAGGTCCAGCTGCTGAAAGACATCGCCATGCTGGATAAGATGTACGAGCTGAACATGGCCTACTTCAAGGAGCTGAGCATGTATATCCTGGCCGGCAAGAAAAAGCTGGCAGAGGTTCGTGCAAACGAGCTGCAGCAGGCCATGGACAAGGCCAAGCAGTCCGGCCTGCCCGAGGATGCTCAGGCCGCCCGCGACCTGGCAGACCAGTGCGAGCGCTTTGAGAAAAAGCTGTACGATCTGGAGCTGACCCGGAACATCAGCCTGCAGATGGGCCCCCAGATCCGCCTGCTGCAGAACAACAACACCATGATGGCTGAGAAGATCCAGTCCACCATCGTCAACACCATCCCGCTGTGGAAGAACCAGATGGTGCTGGCGCTGGGTCTGGCCCACAGCCAGCAGGCCATGCAGGCCGAGCGTGCCGTGACCAACATGACCAACGACCTGCTGAAGAAGAACGCCGAGGCGCTGAAGATGGGCACCATCGAGACCGCCAAGGAGAGCCAGCGCGGCGTGGTGGATATCGAGACCCTGCAGCAGACCAACAAGAGCCTGATCGAGACGCTGGACGAGCTGAACAAGATCCAGAGCGAGGGCCGCGCAAAGCGTGCCGCCGCCGAGCAGGAGCTGACCCGCATCGAGGACGAGCTGAAAACCAAAATGATGGAGATCCGGAGCTGAAATGGCAAACGCTGATTTTTCTCAGAACAACAAACAAACCGCTCCCGGCGGCTTTGACGCGGGCAGCTACCGCGAAAAAGCAAAGCCGGAGCAGACCGTAAGGCTGACGCCCCGCCAGCAGAAGTTGGCCGCACTGGAAGCAAAGCTGCCCGCAGCGCTTTCCACCCGGGCGGCGGCGCTGGCGCTGAGCGTTGTGGTGATGCTGGCAGCCTTTTTCGGCTTTGGCAGCGCCAAGCTGCGCGGCAAGTACAACACCGCCCGCCAGTGGTTCACCGCAGGGGTCGCCGCCGACAACGGCTATAACCTGAGCGAGGAGCTGACCACCCGCATGAATACAGCGGCCAACGTTATCACCACCGCCAGCAATACGCTGGGGGCAGATAATGCTGAAGTATTGACTGCACAGGATGCACTGACGGCGTTCAGCAACGACCTGGACGGTGTGAAGGCAGGCAAGACCCGGCTCCATGCCCTCTATGAGGACAACGAGACTTTGGGCACCGCCATCGACCAGCTGTATGCAAAATTGCAGGAGCAGGCCGCAGACCCCATGAAGATGGGCGCGGTGCAGGGGCAGTACGGCCAGTTCAACAGCGCAGCCACCATCATTGGCACCTTGCAGTATAATACGGCGGTGTATGAATATCAGAAGGATGTCGGCGGCTTCCCGGCCAGTGTGCTGGGAGTTTTGTCCGGCGTAAAGGAGGTTGAGCCCTTCGCATGAAAAACTTTGCAAAACGCATCAGCGCACTGGTGCTGGCCGTGGTGGTCAGTGCGGCGGTGCTGTGCCCGGCGGCCTTTGCCGCCCAACTGCCCAGCCTCCCCAAGGACGAGTGTGTGGTGGACGATGCCAATGCGCTGAATAGCCAAGTAACGCAGACGATTGAAGAATTGAATGCAAAATTGGAGACGAACTGTAAAGGCGCACAAATTGGTGTTTTGACTGTGCAGTACACAGGTAATCTTTCTACGGAAGATTATGCCACAGAAGCATTTAACGCTTGGGGAATCGGCAATGCCACGAACAATAATGGTGTTCTGATCCTGCTGGTGATGGAGTCGGCGCAGTACGCGGACGGCGACTACTACCTGACCTACGGCGATGGCTTCCGCAACACCACGCTGGCAAAGCAGGCCAGTGCCATCGCCCAGACCATGGAAAGTGATTTTGCAAACCGTGATTATAGCGATGCAGTAATCACCTGTGCAAATAATGTGGCCGACACCATTGCGAGCATTTATGGCGTAAATCTGGACAATGGAAGCTATGAGAACGGCAGCACCGTGCAGCCCGGGTATCAGGGCAGCCAGAGCAGCGGCGGCAGCACCCTGACCGACATCTTGACCCTTGTGGTCGGCGCTGTTCTGCTTATCGTCATCATCCGGTCAATGGCCTATGTTTTTGCCAGCCCCTGCGGCTGGCTGTGGTGCTTCGGCGGACCCCGTCCTCCTTACACAGACGACGTGGCCGCCGCGGCCCGCCGCCGCCCCCGCCGGGCGGCTACTACGGTGGCTCCCGTGGCCCCCGGCCTCCGCGCGGCGGCGGCTTTGGCGGCATGGGCGGCGGCTCCTTCGGGGGCGGTGCCGGGCGCGGCGGTTTCGGCGGCGGCAGCTTTGGCGGCGGCTTCGGTGGCATGGGCGGCGGTTCCAGCCACGGCGGCGGCGGTGGTCGTGGGCGGTAATGAAAATAAAAAGAGAAAGGCAGTGGCTTTGATATGTACCCCCAATACTGGACACCCAGTATGGGGGTATTTTTATGCGATACAGTTATGAGCACAAAAAGAAGTGTGTTGAATTGTACCGACAAGAGAAATGGCCAGAAACACCAGACGGAGTAAAGGAGAAGCGATTTCACGATACGGTTCGGATTTGGGTTCGAATAGAAGATGCTTGTGGTCCAGAAGCACTAAGACACAAAAATCAAAACAAAGTGTGACAGATACATTATACGAAACATTGCTCTGGCAGAACGCTCCACCGTTCAATGAGGACAGCTTTTGACAGCTGTCTTTTTTGTTTTATATAATGTTTTTTCCTTTCGCTGTAACAGCGGATAAGAAGAGTTGAACCCGTAAGATCCCCGCCTGCGGTGGGGCAAGGAACGCATGAGGTGACCGCCGTGTACAGCTTTTTCGGCTTCGTACTGTTTGCTCATCAGGCAGTACTTCTGCTGCCGGGGGATTTTTGTGTCCGATATTTTACAAAAAATTCACGCTGGCAGGGTTGCCGCCGCATACCGGATGTGCTATGATGAAGTGCAAAATTTCAAGCGGAGCGATGAATTTTGATTTGTCAAGCTCGCGGAATCAGGAGGAACTACCATGCAGAAGAATTATGTGCAGGAAATTCTGAGCATCATTCACAGCGGTCTGCCCAAGGCAGAGCTGGCCGAAAAACTGTCTGATTACCATGAAAAGGATCTGGCGGATGCGTTGGAGTCACTGACCCCCGCCGAACGTCAATCGCTCTATTCCATTCTGGGCGTGGATACTGTTGCCGAGATCTTTACTTATCTGGACGACGCCGAGCCGTACCTGAAAGAGCTGCCCAGCCATGAAGCTGCAAAGGTCATTTCCAACATGGACTCGGACGATGCGGTGGACGCGCTGGAAGACCTTGACGATACCGATAAGAACGAGATCGTCAACAAGCTGGACAAAGACTCGGTTGAAGATGTGAAGATGCTGCTCTCGTATGACGAGGATGAGATCGGCAGCAGAATGACCACCAACTACATCTCCATCAAAAACGATATGACCATCCGGCAGGCGATGAGCGAGCTGGTGAAACAGGCCGGAGAAAACGATAACATCTCCACGCTGTATGTGGTGGACGAAAACGAGCACTTCTATGGTGCAATCGACCTGAAAGACCTCATCATTGCACGTGCAGAGGAAAGTCTGGAAAGCCTGATCGTCCGCTCTTATCCCTACGTCACAGACCGGGAGCAGATCAGTGATTGTATCGACCGCATCGTGGACTACGCGGAGCGCAGCCTGCCGGTGCTGAACGATGCCGGCAAGCTGGTGGGCATCATCACATCGTCCGATGTGGTCGAGCTGGTCGATGATGAGATGGGCGATGATTACGCAAAGCTGGGCGGTCTGACTGGCGAGGAGGATCTGAACGAAAGCGTTTTTGAAAGCGTGAAAAAGCGTCTCCCGTGGCTGATCGCTTTGCTGTTCCTCGGGATGCTGGTCTCCTCGGTCGTCGGCGCGTTTGAATCAGTGGTGGCGGTGCTGCCGGTGGTCATCTGCTTCCAGTCCATGGTGCTGGATATGGCCGGCAACGTTGGCACCCAGTCGCTGGCAGTGACCATCCGTGTGCTGGTGGATGAAAACCTGACCCTTTCCAAAAAGCTGCAGTTGCTCTGGAAGGAGACCCGCGTGGGTCTGTTGAACGGTGCAATTCTGGCCGTGATGGCCTTGGGGTTTCTGGGCTGCTACATCCACTTTTTCAAGGGCTATGTCTGGACCTCGGCGTTTTTGCTGTCCGGCTGCGTCGGGCTGTCGCTGATCGTGTCCATGGTCATTTCCAGTCTGGTGGGCACGCTGATCCCGATGCTGTTCCACAAGATCCATATCGACCCGGCGGTTGCCTCCGGCCCGCTGATCACCACGATCAACGATCTGGTGGCGGTTGTGGTCTACTATGGCCTTGCCATGGTCGTGCTGATCGATCTGTTCCATCTTGCATGATAAGAAATAAAACAGGAACCGGTGCACCAAATGCAATGTGTGCCGGTTCCTGTTTTTCTTTGCGCAGGGGCTTATAGCAATTCAACTTTTTAATGCCCCAGCAACAGCGTTGAATTGCATATCGCAAATATGCTGTTTGAATGTTGCGCTAATTTCTTGACTTGCGATAAAAGAGAGCTGCATCCTGAACGTCCAAGAATAGGCTTGCCAACAAACCTTCAGCGCCCTGCTTTTTGGCAGAGCGCTTTTATATTGCAAAACTTCGTACTTTCTGTTATAATCAAATCAACAACTGATGAGCAAACGAAAGGTTGTATAGAAAGAAGGCGGGACAGATGTATTTCCAATACGGCGAAGCGGAAACGACGTATCTGAGCGCAAGAGACGAGCGGATGGCGGCGGTCATCGCACAGGCGGGACACATCGAGAGGGAAGTGGATACCGACCTCTTTTCGGCGGTGGTACACCACATCGTCGGCCAGCAGATCTCCACGAAAGCGCAGGCGACCATCTGGAAGCGGATGCGGGATGAGTTCGGCGCGGTGGATGCCGCTGCCGTCCTCGGAGCCGGGGTTGAGAAGCTGCAGAGCTTCGGCATGACCTTCCGAAAGGCTGAATACATTACGGACTTTGCCCGGAAAATCGAGAGCGGAGAATTTGACCTCGAGGGTATCCGGCAGAGGCCGGACGATGAGGCCATCCGGGAGCTGAGCGGCCTGAAAGGCGTCGGTGTCTGGACGGCAGAGATGATATTGCTCTTCTGTATGCAGCGGCCCGACGTGTTCAGCTACGACGACCTTGCCATCCAGCGTGGGCTGCGGATGGTGTACCACCACCGAAAAATCGACCGGAAACTGTTCGAAAAGTACCGCCGCCGGTTCAGTCCCTATTGCAGCGTGGCCAGCCTCTACCTCTGGGCGGCAGCAGGCGGCGCGGTGCCGGGCCTCAAGGACTACGCGCCGACCCAAAAGCCGAAAAGGAAGGGATGAACCGCCATGACCTATACGATGCATTACGATTCGCCGCTGGGAAAGATACTGCTGGCAGCAGACGAAGAAGGGATGACCGGAGTATGGTTCGAGACACAGAAGTATTTTGCGGCGAAGCTTCCTCCAGAAAATGAAGAGGGGACAACACCGGTGCTGGGAGACGGACGAAGAAACGCCGATTTTGGCGCAGACAAGACGCTGGTTGAATCTCTATTTCAGCGGCAGTGTGCCGGACTTTACGCCGCCGCTCCATCCGATCGGGTCGGATTTTCGGCAGGAGGTATGGGCGCTGCTGCTGCAGATCCCCTACGGACAGACCACGACCTACGGCGCACTGGCAAAACAGCTGGCGGAGATAAACGGCGGAAAGCACGTCTCCGCGCAGGCTGTGGGCGGCGCGGTGGGGCATAACCCTGTTTCCATCATCGTACCCTGCCATCGGGTGGTGGGCAGCGACGGCAGCCTGACCGGCTACGCGGGCGGCATCGAAAAGAAGATACGCTTGCTGACGCTGGAAAACGCAGAGGCGGCAAATCTTTACCGATAACAAAAAGCAGGCCATCCCGGCGGGATGACCTGCTTTTGCTATATGTATAGTTTACTTGTTCTGGATGTACTCGTCGATGGCCTTGGCGGCAGCCTTGCCTGCGCCCATGGCCTTGATGACGGTGGCGGCACCGGTCACGGCATCGCCGCCGGCGTACACGCCCTCACGGCTGGTCTTGCCCTCGTCGCCCTCGGTGACGATGCAGCCGTGCTTGTTGGTCTCCAGGCCGGGAGTGGTGGAGCGGATCAGGGGGTTGGGGCTGGTGCCCAGGCTCATGATCACGGTATCCACATCCAGCTCAAACTCGCTGCCCTTCTTTTCAATGGGACGGCGGCGGCCGGAAGCATCGGGCTCGCCCAGCTCCATCTCAATGCAGGTGATGGACTTGACGAAGCCCTCGTCGTTGGCGTGGATCTCCACAGGGTTGCACAGGGTCTTGAAGATGATGCCCTCTTCCTCGGCGTGCTCCACCTCTTCCTTACGGGCGGGCAGCTCGGCCATGCCGCGGCGGTATACGATATACACGCTCTCGGCACCCAGACGCAGGGCGCTGCGGGCAGCATCCATGGCCACGTTGCCGCCGCCCACAACGGCCACCTTTTTGCCGGTGCGGATGGGGGTCTTGCTGGTGGGCAGGTAAGCCTTCATCAGGTTGGAGCGGGTCAGGAATTCGTTGGCGGAATACACGCCCTTCAGGCTCTCGCCGGGGATGTTCATAAAGCGGGGCAGACCGGCGCCGGAGCCTACGAACACGGCCTCGTAGCCGTACTCGCCCATCAGCTCGTCAATGGTCAGCACCTTGCCGATGACCATGTTGCACTCAAAATCCACGCCCATCTTCTTCAGGCCGTCGATCTCCTGCTGCACGATGGCCTTGGGCAGACGGAACTCGGGGATGCCGTACATCAGCACGCCGCCGGCCACATGCAGGGCCTCGTAGACGGTGACCTTATAGCCCAGCTTGGCCAGGTCGCCTGCGGCGGTCAGACCGGCAGGGCCTGCACCGATGATGGCGACCTTGTGGCCGTTCCATGCGGGCACGATGGGGGCGGTGTGGACATTTTCACGGTGCCAGTCGGCCACAAAGCGCTCCAGGCGGCCGATGCCCACGGGCTCGTTCTTGATGCCGCGGGTGCACTTGCCCTCGCACTGGCTCTCCTGGGGGCAGACACGGCCGCAGACGGCGGGCAGGGAAGAGGAGCGGGCAATGACCTGATAGGCGGCTTCAAAGTCGCCCTCGGCCACATGACCGATGAACTCGGGGATATCGATGCCCACGGGGCAGCCGGTCTGGCAGGGCTTGTTCTTGCAGTGGATGCAGCGCTTGGCCT
>OHFR01001088.1_pt1 | contig 9613 bp, 9 predicted proteins | sample 1567531 | NCBI WGS metagenome assembly OHFR01 (sample SAMEA3879597, study PRJEB24766) | human gut metagenome | biome: human-associated habitat; feature: feces | place: USA | collected 1985/1987
CCGTGCGTTCGAGTCGCACTACTCGGACCAACGAAAAAAGGGACTCTGAAATTGCTGATTTCAGAGTCCCTTTTCCTTGTTCAATGTCTACTGTGATGTTGGATCTAAATCCGTCGAATTCGACGGGTTTAGGCAGTTAGCCAGATCCGATTCATAATCACCACGCACTACCGCACTCGGTGAGTGAACGACATTAACCTGCACATTGACACTTGCGTTCATAAAAACGCCGATCTTTTCAGCCGCGCCTCGCTTCATTTGTTCTGTCACATGCGTGTAAGTGTCCAGCGTGAATGCGGCACTATAGTGGCCGAGCATGCCAGCGACCGTTTTTGCATCTACGCCGCTCTGAATTGCTAAGGTCGAAAATGTATGTCTCAAATCATGAAAGCGAACGCTTTCATCCACTCCGGCAGCGGCGAGCATTTGTTTGTGTAAATGTCGAAGAGAGTCCGGACTCCAGTAACCATTAGTTCTTGGACACCAAAACATGAGGGGACTATCCGGATGCTTGTTGTGCTCATCTATGAGCAAAGCAACAGTATTCTCCGGAAGAGCTATTGTTCGAATCGAATTCTCAGTCTTCGGTACAGAAATGCACAACTCTCCCCCAGAACGAGTGAGCTGCTTGTTAACCGTCAGCATTCGTGTTTCCGGATTCAAGTCGGCCCACTCCAGGCCAAGTAATTCTCCCCGTCGAAGCCCACTTGTCAATTCCAAATAGAAAAGCGCATAGACCCCAAGTCGCTTTGCCTCATCCAGATATGCACCTATCTTGTCCTGCGGCAGGACGTGCATTTCTTTCTTTTCACGCTTTGGAATTTTGCAGTTATCGCAAGGGTTGAAGGGAATAATCCGCTCCTTAACTGCCTGTTTCAGAGCGCCGCTCAATACCGCATGAATGTGCTTCACAGTGCTTGTGGACAATGGCTCATATTTCCGATTTCCATGGTTGTCTAAGCGGCCCTGTGCGTGCAGATCATTGTAGAAGCGCTGAATCTGGATTGAGCTGAGCTTTGAAAGCTGGATATGGCCCAAAACCGGGATGATGTGGTTCTCGATCATGCTCCTATAACCATCTGCTGAGCTGGGGCGAAGATTTGGCTTTGTGTAGGAATCAAACCAAAGCCGAATCCATGTAGAAAGGGGCTGTGAATCATATCCTTTGCCCTTGCGATAATAAGGCCCTGTATCCTGTTGGATGGCTCGTGCCAGCTTCGCTGCGCATTCTTTTCGTGTCTTAGCAAAAACGCCCTTTTGAATACGCTTTCCCGTTAGAATATCGTAGCCGGCAGTATATCGACCTTCCCAACAGCCGGGGTATCTCTCTCGAATGCTGCCTTCGCCATTCGCTCTTTGCCTACCAGCCATAATGATCTCTCTTTTCCATTTGCGTCTGAGCATCAAGCCACGAGAGAAATTTTCCTTTGTCAATATAGACCCTTTGACCACTTACCGTATGGGGAAAGTCATCTCTCTTTAGAAGTCTATATGCAACCGTAAGACTGCATCCGAGGGTCTTTGCAACGAGCGGCATCGTCATCACATCCGGAAGATCTTCTTTGCGCCGGATTCGCGGCATCTTACTATCGTCCATCCTTGTCACTCCGTATAGAAGAGAGAGTCCTTCTCTTCTGTTTGCACATTTAGCCAGGTAAGGAATTTGTCTTTCGGCACGAAGATACGACTTCCAACTTTGAAGGCAGGAAAGTCGATGCGCTTCACAAGCTCATAGACCTGAGACAGCCCGAGGCCGAGGAAATTGGACACCTCTTGAACATTGAGGATAAGGGGGAGCTCATCGGAACTCTTATACTGGCAACTTTTCATTTTGCATTCCTCCTGTGAAGTAATCTATATCAATACTTACGAGGAGGTTTGGTAATCAACAACAGGTTCGTACAAATTATCAGCAATAGAAAGCAGAAACTGCATTTTATTTGTGGCGAATTTGCCGCAATTAAACGACAGTTGCGTTGGGGCGTTATGAGATTAGCTAAAAAAGAAGCACTTACGGATCAATACCGTAAGTGCCTCTCTATGGGTTTTCAAATTACTGGATGGCGTCTTTGAAAGCCTTTCCTGCTTTGAACGCAGGTGCCTTAGATGCAGGGATATCAATCTGCTCACCTGTTGCAGGATTCTTGCCAGTACGGGCAGCACGTTCTTTGACCTCGAAAGAGCCGAAGCCCACCAGCTGCACTTTGTTGCCAGCCTTCAAAGCGCTCTCAGTAGTCGTGATAAATGCAGCGAGAGCAGCCTCGCAATCCTTCTTGGAAAGGCCACTCGCTTCAGCCATTGCGACAATCAGTTCGGTTTTATTCATAGTTTTTCTCCTTGATGTTATTTTGTTTTCTGTATAATTGTTTAGGTGCCTATGGAATGAAATGACAAGGCCCTCTTAGAGTTTTTCACGCACCATCATAAGGGCATAACCAAGTAGATTTTGGCCTTGCCATTTTGCCCGGTCAAGTCTGCTTGGATCACGCATGGATAAACCAATGCCCCAAATCCGATCATTTACAGCACACTCAGCAAGAAATGCATTTCCAGTATCTTTCAGTCTCTCCCTTAGATCAGGGTTCTGCGTAAACTTTGCGAAAAGCCCCTCATAGACGACGATTTGTCGAATACCGTTCCATAGGCTCTCATCATAGCCGGATACAAGCCGTCCAAGAGCCTTTATCTCGGCAGCATTATCCGTAGCAAGAATCTGTGTGGCAACCTTTTCATCGCCAAAGGAAAGTGCCTTTCGGTACATCATATACTGCTCCATTGAGGAAAAGGTGATACCATTGTGCGTAAATGTGGAAGGATACCAGTTGCTAAGGTATCCATTCTCTTCGTTATTGTTGTGAAAACAGATAACAGTCATTCCCATTTCCTCGTTCCTCCATAAACGAACATCTTCTCATGCATGGATATCTCTGACATATTACTATTATACCGAGCGCAGGATGAAATGGCAATCTCAACTTTTTTACTGCCAATTTCTACTTCTTCCTTATTTGGATGTAACTCCAGTAAGTCAACAGAGGTCCAGCCCCATTAGAACTGGCCCTCTATGCACCAAAAGGCATACTTTTTGGCTGATGGCATTTTTGGTCGATCGAAATCAAATATGTGTTTCAAAATGCCATAAACAAATTAGTGAGATATTTCAAAAAACAATGGACATTATGGTGCAATTCTTCTCCATAAAACGTCGCCCTTTCCCGATGCTCGCATTACAATCGCATTAATGCTTTTAGAACAGTATAGCAAACTATTCGCAGAGAGTGATCAGGGGGATTTTCGTACCATCGGTGGAGCAAAATACTGTCTTTCGGCTAAAATTACTTTTCGTATACTGCGAATTACCGCATATACAATTGTCTGTCGCTGATGAAGGGTGATAAGGTTGTCAAGCTGGTCTAAATAAGCACCGATCTTCCGTTGTTCCTCGACTGAAGGTACAGATATTTCAATTTTCAGAAAATCGGACTCGTGTATTCTCCATTGACCATAAATGACACCCTGACGCCATTTGACCATAGCATTTATAAAATCTTTTCTGACTAATCTTCTTCCTAAAAAATCCGAGTCAGCAATGCCAGTGGGTTCAAAAATGCTATATACTGGTGAAATGCAGGCTTTTCCGTACTTATTCAGACCTATTGAGCCGGTTTCAAGGTTGTTGGAGCTATATATGAAATCGCCTTTCTCTGTTTTCTTATATAGCTTGTTTACCGTGTCCGTAACTAAGGCGCTTCGGTCATAACGCTCACCTTTAGGGGCAACACCTTCATTTGCTATGAATGCCATAAGGGGATATTCATCGCTCATTGGTGCTTGTTGACTACGCTCTATGAGCAAATCCCCAACCTCACGCTGTTCCCAAGAGAATGTATAAAAAGGGGGTGTCAGTTGGACAATCAGAGAAATATCCGGAGGTGAATGCAAAAATGGCTGTCGTTGATGAAGGGTGATAAGGTTGTCAAGCTGCTGAAAAAACTCTCCAACTTTTGCTTGTTCTATCTGATTGGGAAGCGAAATGGGAGTCTTTTTCCCACTTTCAATGGTATAAGTTCCAACAGTACCGATACCAGCTGATTCATTTATGAAGCCTTGAATCTGCTCCGCCGAGAACGAATAAAAGAGGAACTTGCCATCTATTTTATCTGAGTTTTGGAACCATATAATATTACCGTCTTTGAAATACAAAGGCTCCAAATTCCTCACTAAATAAGGCACTCCGATAGTACCAACACCCGTCACAAGCAAATCTGAAACACCGACTTTTCCCGACAATGCACTGTATTCTTCGTACTTCTCTTTTGAAATATAGAGATAGTCATCCGGCTCTTCATTCTTTGCAGCAGCAACAATATCTCTTGCTCTAAGGAACCTTACTCCACTGTCTGTCCAGTCTGATTGATGGATGCGCTTAACAGATGTAACATTCATCATATCACCGAGCTTACGCTGTTCCCAAGAAAAAGCAAGAGAGCCAAGGAAACACCTTGGCTCTCTTGTTAAGACCGCATATTTTTTCGTTTTTCGGCTTGCTTTAGCGTTGATGGCACTCATTACGGCATATCAACCTCAAATCCACCGGTAAGAATGAACTGCCGCAAAAGCTGATCCGTTTTCATATTGACCTTGGGCGGAATCAACTTGGTTTGTTCATATGCTTCAAAGAACGCTTTTGCTTTGGACTTATCGACGCTCTTTTTCAGCTCGTCAAACCTGCCAAACTCATTGATAGTCGCTTCATTCAGGTTAAGCCCCATCATATTCCTGAGTTTATCCTCATCAAGACCGAAGATGGTTGCAAAACGGTGAATTTGGTCATCTTTTGCTCTAAACTGATACTCCGTGATGTAGTCACGAAGCGTTTTTCCGTCCTCGGCAATGACATCGCCTCGCTCAATGTCGTGCAGAAAGATATTTGCGTATTTCTGCTCCTCTTGCTTTAGGGCAGCAAAAGTCTTGTGAAGTTCTGCCTTTGCTTGCTCAATAGATTCCTCGGAAGAACCTTCCTGTCGAATCAATTTGAGGTACTTATCGAAACGACTGTTCATATAATCGGCATCAATAACCCCTGTGTCAATTTCAGTCAGGTATCCAACAAGATCGTATGGTATATCTATGTCTTGTGATCCGGGATCATCGGGAGAAGCAGCGGAAAGTTCTTTATAACGCTGTGCCAAAATCAAAAATGCGTTCTCATCGAACTCCACTGTAATTTCAATCGAATTACCGCTTTCCTCGTCCTTGAATGAGTAGGTGTGTTTGTCCCACCCAAATCCTTGGATTTTAGCAGCTTCAAGGTATCCGTTGAAATCTCTAAACAGCGAGGCGAACTTAGCTCTTACGGTTCCGTCCGTAGGCAGCTTTTCAAAGTCAGGGATACCAGCATTCTTGAACAAATAGGCAATATCATCAAACACAGCGTTGAGCTTTCCGAGGTTGTAAGACAGTTTTTCAACGAACAGACCTATCGGTCTATCGCCGGAATAGAGCTTAACAGCTTTGCTCACATTCTGCTCCATCGTATGCGGCTTGCGATAATATCTGATGATGCCAAAAGGCTTATCGGGTCCGAAAAGTCTGTTGGTTCTGGAAAATGCCTGAATGATGTTCTCATACTCCAGTATTTTGTCCATATACAGCGTGTTGACCCACTTAGAGTCAAAGCCGGTAAGCATCTGATCCACTACAATCAGGAGGTCGAGCTGCTTCTCAGGCTCTCTTTCGACCCGCTTATATTGCTCTTTGTGGGCAAGGCGTAGAGAAAGGTCTTTTTTGAAGCGAGCGTGTGTAGCAATCGAAAAATCCTGACCAAACATCATATTATAGTCAGTAAGGATTTCGATTAAGCCTTGCTCTTTATAGAAGGCAATCGGCTGCCCCCTGTATTCTTTGTAATCCCCATCTTCATTGCTGATATTGGGGTCAAAAAGGCAACTGATCCTTAGCTCCGGCATTGCAGCCTTCAACAGTCGATAGTAGTCTATTGCTTCGGGGATGCTGCTCGTTGCAAAGATTGCGTGGAATTTCCCGTTATGGCTCAAAGTAAGCCAGTTTTCTTGAATATCCTCAACAACCTTGCTTTGATGCTCCGAGGAAAGGTACTGAGTCTTTGGAAGATAATCTTCAATGCCCTTGACCCATTTACCGTCATCGCCTAAGAAACCAGCCATCTTGACGGTGGAGGAGTCCATATACTCATAGAATATTTTTGCCTTTTTCGGATCGCTGATTGCTTCTTCTTCGGTTGCCGCTTTTGCTTTTTCCAAAGCAACCACCTTGCGGACATCCTTGTCACGGAATGTCAGGACTTTATAAGGATCAAATCCAAGCACATTCTTATCCCTGATACCATCAGCAATGCTATATCTGTGGAGTTCATTGCCAAAAACATCTGTTTGGGCATTGTTTTTCTTTGCATTCTCCTCAAACACCGGTGTGCCGGTAAAGCCAAAGAAGATGGCATTGGGGAATGTTTCCTTGATGATGGATAGCATATCTCCAAAAGTTGAACGATGAGCTTCGTCAACAATAAAAACAAGCCGTTTACCGTTGATTATTTCAATGTCGCTTGCATTAAGTCCTCCGTCCTCATCTCGGATATTGCTCATCTTCTGAATAGAGGTAACAATTAGGGTATCTGCCGTTGCGTTGCTTTTCAGCTTAGTCAAAAGGACATATGTGTTCTCTGTTGCCTGCACGGTTTCATTCTCGTCCGCAAATGCCCGATATTCCTTGAGCGACTGCGTTCCTAACTCAATACGGTCGGTAAGGAAAATAACCTTATCAGCATCATTGGAGTTTGCAATCAACTGAGCCGACTTAAAGCTCGTCATCGTCTTGCCTGAGCCGGTGGTATGCCAAATGTAGCCACCACGCTGCTTACCGCTGTCCCACTTCGTTTTAGACACAACATCGGAAATTGCGCTGGCTGCGTAATACTGGTAGCTTCGCATTACCTTCAGAACACCGTCAGCATTGTCGGCAACAGTATAAAACCCAATGAGCTGGTGCGCCATAGGAATGGACAGCAGCGAGGAGGCGATAGCTTTCCAATCGTTGATAGGCTCATTATTGAAGTCAGCCCAATGGAAATAGTAATCAGTATTGAACTTTCCGTCAGGTCCGGGATTCGCAAAATAACGAGTTTCTTCAGGGTTCATTGCTACAAACACCTGAACGAGCGAGAACAATCCGGTAAAAACGCCCTCATATGAGTATTTCTCAATCTGATTATATGCTTGACTGACGGGGACACCGCTGCGCTTCAGTTCGATATGTATGACAGGCATACCGTTGATAAGCAGCATCAAATCACCACGACGGTCATTCAGCATTTTTGACTTGCTCGGAAAAACTGGTTGTTGTACGATCTGATACCGGCTCTGTCCAGCGGCGATTTCCCTGCGATCATATATTTTCAAGCTGATTTCAGTGCCGAAATGGAGCTTATCATCAGGGTTATCACGCTTGATGGACACAGTTTTTCCGTTGATAAAGCCATTGAGTTTTAACGGTGTTCTAAGTTCCGTGATCTGTTCGATGATCTGCTGCATTTCGCCATCCGTAAGAGGATAGTTATTCAAGCGGTCAATTCCACGGTTGTTATCAAACAGGATCTTTGCCCAATTTCGGATGAGGTCTTGCTCGGTCGGGTTCTTGATGACTTCTTTTTCCCATCCTTTATCCGCCAAGACTTTAATCAGGGCTTCCTCAAAGTCCGCTTCTTTTTGGAATGTCATTCGATTTCCTCCTTCCTGCGAAATTGATGTCACACGAACATCTTTTCAAGCATAGATTTCTTGATATTTTGGAGCTTTTCCAACTCACGCTGATGAAGGGTGATAAGGTTGTCAAGCTGCTGAAAAAACTCTCCAACTTTTGCTTGTTCTATCTGATTGGGAAGCGAAATGGGAGTCTTTTTCCCACTTTCAATGGTATAAGTTCCAACAGTACCGATACCAGCTGATTCATTTATGAAGCCTTGAATCTGCTCCGCCGAGAACGAATAAAAGAGGAACTTGCCATCTATTTTATCTGAGTTTTGGAACCATATAATATTACCGTCTTTGAAATACAAAGGCTCCAAATTCCTCACTAAATAAGGCACTCCGATAGTACCAACACCCGTCACAAGCAAATCTGAAACACCGACTTTTCCCGACAATGCACTGTATTCTTCGTACTTCTCTTTTGAAATATAGAGATAGTCATCCGGCTCTTCATTCTTTGCAGCAGCAACAATATCTCTTGCTCTAAGGAACCTTACTCCACTGTCTGTCCAGTCTGATTGATGGATGCGCTTAACAGATGTAACATTCATCATATCACCGAGCTTACGCTGTTCCCAAGAAAAAGCAAGAGAGCCAAGGAAACACCTTGGCTCTCTTGTTAAGACCGCATATTTTTTCGTTTTTCGGCTTGCTTTAGCGTTGATGGCACTCATTACGGCATATCAACCTCAAATCCACCGGTAAGAATGAACTGCCGCAAAAGCTGATCCGTTTTCATATTGACCTTGGGCGGAATCAACTTGGTTTGTTCATATGCTTCAAAGAACGCTTTTGCTTTGGACTTATCGACGCTCTTTTTCAGCTCGTCAAACCTGCCAAACTCATTGATAGTCGCTTCATTCAGGTTAAGCCCCATCATATTCCTGAGTTTATCCTCATCAAGACCGAAGATGGTTGCAAAACGGTGAATTTGGTCATCTTTTGCTCTAAACTGATACTCCGTGATGTAGTCACGAAGCGTTTTTCCGTCCTCGGCAATGACATCGCCTCGCTCAATGTCGTGCAGAAAGATATTTGCGTATTTCTGCTCCTCTTGCTTTAAACGGATAAATCAGCGGCAGGAGCAGATTTGTTTGCAGCTTTGCCGCAATGGGAGATGCTTGGTCAAGATCAGAGCTGCCGAGAATTCCGTAATCCATATGAATATTCCCCCGCGCCGCCAACAGCCCTACAAAGGAGCCGCCCAGCGAGCAGCCGTAGGCCGCCCGGATATGTCCGCCGCTATGCTCCTGAATGTAAGTTTCTATTTTCTCTGTTTCCTCAAGCATGGTCGGAAACTCTGTGTTTTCCGTCTCATCAAAGCCGTCATAGCTGACGCAGAGTACTCGAAAATCCTTTTCCAGCAGCGGAATGACTCGCCCAAAATTGCCTTTCCAATGGCAGCAGGTTCCGGGCAGCAGCAAAAGCGCCGGGGCGCTTTTTTTACCGAACTCGTAAACCTTCATCTTCCAACTCCCGCTAAGTATCTGCTTTTTGCTCTTTCTTCGGTATCATCCGATTCGTCATAGGCATCGTATGGGGCGTTGGGATCATGGGCTTTTTTCCGAAAGGGGGAGCAAAGCTCATTTCTGTGTGCAAAAGCAAAGTCCATATTGTCCGTCCAGCCTGTGTGTCCGGTTATGAACAACGGATGTAAATCGCGCCCCCGCAGCTTTTCTTCCAGTGCAGTCAGAGATCGCACCGCCAGCTCATTATCCTCTGCCAAGGCGGAAATGAAGCTGTATCCGCCGTCCGCGCCGAACCAAATGGTGTCGCCGGTAAACAAGTAACGGTCATCGACAAGATACACCATATGTCCCCAAGTGTGG